>Ga0228620_1001517_pt1 | contig 9458 bp, 8 predicted proteins | sample 23DmetaG_FD_186030 | JGI IMG/M metagenome (GOLD analysis project Ga0228620, IMG submission 186030) | Seawater microbial communities from Monterey Bay, California, United States - 23D | ecosystem: Environmental > Aquatic > Marine > Coastal | place: USA: California | collected 2016-10-06 | reverse complement strand
GATGGCGCCAATAGAGATGCGACGCAACAAGGCTTCATGGGCAAAAAGTACCCCGGCGATGGGCGCATTAAAACCAGCGGATATAGCACCGGCCACGCCGCAGGCGATGAAGACTCGACGATCGATATTGATGCGGATGTACTTCAGTAACACCTCGGTTATGGTGGCACCAAAGTGAACAAGAGGCCCATATTGACCCACTGAACCGCCACCGCTGGCGGCGATAAAGGCCGCAATGGTTGAGCCCATGCCTACCCGAACATCCAAGGGCTCACGACTTTGTTGCACAGCATAAATACTGTCTGCAGGACCAGACCAAACGGTAATGCCCAGCATCCGCCGTACTAAGAAAATCAAACCAGCGGCGATTCCCAAAGTAAAATAGATATCCAGATTAAATGCATGGCCGCCCAGTTGAATCGCGACAAAGCTGTCGATACGGCTAGTGTTTAAAAACCAGCGCGCGCCTTCAACAAAGCTGTTGGCCACTACGGCCATTACCAGTCCCACCACAACAGCGAGTAGGAATTGGCTGGCGATGTCGATGAGAATGACAGCGGGCCTAGTTGCCCCACCCTGCTCAAACGGTTGCTCGGTCATCTCGGGTCCCCTCAGTTCTTGTTCTTTTGTGCGGTCCCTGCTGCATCCGGCACCTGCCCTGCCCGCCTAATGCTTCTACCTGTACCGCGCTCCTACAAGATTTTCAAGCCATCAAGGTCGGGGCTTGGGTTGAAAGGCCATACATTCGCGTCCGTCACTCTGCCTTACCTCGATGCAGGGCAGCATGCGACTTTTGAAATTTAGCGACCGGCACAGATAGGGAAAATTCTTATCCCAACTGGTATTGAAGTGCTTACATTGCCAGCAGCTGACCGCTGACTGGGTTGTTGCTGATTTATCATTCATTGCCATTCCCGGAAATCTGCGTGGTTTGGCCATCCATGTCCAGCACCACGGTACTGTGGCTTTGCCTTGCTTTTAACTGGGCCGTGTTCTCAATCAGTTCGTTTAATGTCTCTGGCCGTAAGCCTAAATCGTTACCCATCCGGCGTAATCGCTCGGTTTCATCCTGGGTCAAGACACCGTCTTCTAGGGCCTCGGTGACGCTGGCCTCAAGAGATCGGCGAGAACTGCGCAACTGGTCGGAAAAGCTGGCCGCAAGGATGCCCGAGGGCAAGGCGACCATGCCAATGCCCAATATGGTCACAACGGAACCCAGAATTTTACCCAGGGTGGTCATGGGTATGGCATCACCGTAGCCAACAGTAGTCAGCGCAGCCATAGCCCACCACATGGCTTGGGGAATGGAGCCAAAGGCTTCCGGCTGGACATCCCGTTCGACAACGTACAACGCAGAAGCCGCCAAGGTCAGAACGATCAACATGATCAAAAAGGTACCGGTGAGGTTTTTACGTTCGTCATAGAGAACGTTCAGCAAGATGTCTAAGGAGGCAAAATACCGGATGAGTTTAAAGACACGGAATAATCGGAGAATTCTTAGGAATCGTAAGTCCAGTCCCGGCATCAGAACCTGAAGAATGGACGGTAAAAAAGCGACCAGGTCGATGATCGACATGGGTTTGAGCATATGGCGAAGACGCTTGCCTAGATTGCTTGGTTGGCCCTGAGCCTGTGTCGCGGCATTGGCTGGGCCAGGCGATTCGACGCAGACCCAGACCCTTAACAGGTATTCGATTAAGAAAAATATACAGGACACCAACTCGATCAAGAAAAAAGTAGGGCCGTAGGCGGCGGCATAGGCGGGGATGGATTCCAGAATAATCGCGATTAAATTGATGGCGATCACGCCGACTACCAAAGAGCTGATCACAACCGATACTGGATCGGTGCGATCGTATTGTTCTAACGCGTGATAGAGGCGCTGCCGAACGCTGCCAAAAAGAGCCATTTGTGTCCTCGGTCAGTAGGGCGCTTACGAATATGCCGGTAAACCGCGGGATAAGACACTACCCGTCGATAAGAATTTCAATACGTCTGTTTTGCGCCCGCCCGGCAGCGCTGTCGTTATCACTGACGGGTTTGGTATCAGCGTAGCCGAAAACGCTCACGCGTTGACTGTCTATGCCGTTATTTGCGAAGAAAAAGTCTGCCACCGCTGCCGCTCGGGCTGCCGATAAATCCCAGTTCGAGTCAAATCGCTCGCTAAAGGCAATGGGGATGTTGTCGGTGTGACCGGAAACCTGTACCTGTCCGCCAACGTTGGCGACGGATTCACCCACATTGCGCAGGGTATCCAAGAAGCCGGTTTGCAGCTCGGCGTAGCCGGACCGGAACGAGTTAGCCGCCGAGAGGCTGATCATGATTTGATCGCCAACTTTCTCAACGGCAGCCAGTCCTTGCTGAATCTCAGCGCTTAAGTCAGCGCGCAGAGCTTGATATTTATCGTCCAGTTCTTGAGTTTTGCGCGCTTGCCGCAGCATCTGGTCCTCGCTGTCCGAGGTCAGGTATTCAACCTCCAGCTCGGTTTCCATGAATGCTTGGGACTCAGCGACCTTGGCAAAGATTTGCAGCTCTTGGGCGTCAAGTTCGCCGTCGCTGTTTTGGGCACCCACTTCTTGTCGAGTATTGCTGTCAGTATCCTCGTTTACGGACACGGTGATTTTGCCGTTTTCCTCGCTAACAGCTACCTTGCCCCGGGCGATTTCGGTGGCAAAGGTGCGTTTTAGGTTTTCGATATCGCTCAACGTCTCGGACTGGCTAACGTCTCGGTTCTCTTCCAGCTCTTGTTCCGTGGGGTCCTCGTTGGTGGTGTCCTCTTTGGCTTCCATGCCAGGAGGCGTTTTGGTGCTGTTGTATTGGGTGGCAATGATGGTCTTGCCCACGGGAGCTTCCGTGCTAGGTACGTTGCGTTGAACGCCAAACGCGTCGCTCATGGTACCTTCCATCATCTTCGTGATTGATGGGTCGTCCATTTCCGTAAACGACAGGATCAGTACGAAGAACGCCATTAGCAAAGTGGCCATGTCCGCAAATGTCGCCATCCAGGCAGGCGCCCCTGCTTCGCAGGCAGGACACTCCTTGGCTTTTTTCTTCTTGGGCTCATTCGGTTCTTCCGGCTCGGTCTCGTCAGCCTCTTCGATGGGTTGTTCAACCATCTCTTCTTCCGGCTCCGGCGCACCCTCAATGTTCGGATCTTCGTTCTCTTCAGCCATCAACAATGACCTCGATTCGTCGATTACTCGCACGGCCTGCGGCGGTGGCGTTGTCGGCAATGGGCTCGCTGTCCGCTAGCCCGGTGATGGTTACCCGCCCCGGCTGCAGTTGAGAGTTATCCAGCAAAAAGTTTGCTACCGCAGCTGAGCGGGCAGACGAAAGATCCCAGTTGGAACGGAAGCGTTCGCTGAAAGCTACTGGAATATTATCGGTATGGCCTTCCACACGCACCAGACCGCCAGTGTTGTTTACGGCGTTGCCCACACTTACCAGCGTCTGGGTAAAACTTTGCTGCAAGGCCGCGCTGCCCGATGCGAAGCTGTCTTGTTGCCCAAGTCGGATAATTACGCTGTCGCCGTCGCGCTCAACCTCTGCTAGCCCTTGTTCGATTTCCCGACTCAGTTCCGCGCGGATGGCCTCGTATTTGCTGCTGGCTTCGCTGGATCGACCTTCGGCCTTGGCATCGCCAGGGTTCTGTCGTTTTACCACCACGTTGCTGCTGACGTTCTGTTGCACGTCGCTGATGGCTTGGGCAATGTCTAAGGTGCGTTGGGGAATGCGACCGCCTTTGCCCAATCCCTCTTGATTGCTATCGCTTTGGTTAGAGGCTTCAATGATCTCTACCACTACGTCCTCGCCGCGAATGCTCACCGTTACCTGGCCCTGTTCTACTTCATTTTCTAGGGCCTCAAGAACTTGCTGGTATTCCGCTTGAGTCTCCAACGGCGCATCTTGAAAATCCTTCATCTGCACCACGTTTTGCTTGGAAGGGTCTTTCACGGACTGAGAGTCTTGGGGAATTACCGTCGGCGCCGCTTCGGAAAGGGTGAAGGTGCTGTCGAGAATGGTTTCAGCCATGGGAATGGCCACCCTTGGTACCACTCGGTCAACGCCAAAAGCCAACTTAACCGAGCCAGCCACCTGCTCGAACTTGGGCACGTTGACGCTGGCGAAAGACAGGATCAGAACGAAAAACGCCATCAACAGTGTTGCCATGTCAGCAAAGGTAGCCATCCAAGCGGGGGCGCCCACCTCGCAAGCGGGACATTCCTCCTCTTTTTCCTTGGGCGGCGGCGGATCGGCGGGCGGCTCGTTGTCGCCAGGATTCTCCTGGACCAGATCCGGGTCTAGCTCGTCTTCGTTATTTGTGTCTTGAGCTTCAGCCATGGGGACACTGCTGCTACAGGCCTTCTAATGCGGCGCGATCACCGGGAGCGAGTCGGGTCGCCAATAGGTCTGATAGTGAACGCGGGTTCATACCACTTTGGATGCCCATGATGCCTTCTACGATGAGTTCGCAGTTCTCGGTTTCATCTTGTGAATAACCTTCCAGTTTTTCCGCAATGGGCTTAGCCAGTACGTTTGCGAAGAAAGCACCATATAGCGTGGTCAGCAAGGCGATTGCCATCGCAGGGCCAATGGCCTTGGGGTCGCTCATGTTTTGCAGCATGCCCACCAAGCCAACGAGCGTGCCGATCATTCCCATGGCCGGCGCGATATCGGCCCAAGAGCGCCACATCATGGCTGCATTGGTGTGACGGCTCTTCATTAGGGTCAGTTCGTTTTCAAGGCTCGATTCGATGATTTCCGGCGGTGTGCTGTCCACCAGCAAGCCTATGCCCTTGGCAAGATATTGGTTTTTGATGTCTTGCCCTTCCAAGGCAATCAAACCATCTTTTCTCGCGATATTTGCCATTTCGATGATCTGTTCGATCAGGTCCGCGGGCTTGTCTACGCCGACAAAAATGGTCTTCATGATCACCTTAGACCACATGGCGATGAAGTCACCCAGACGGGAGCGCATCAGCAGCACCAAAACCGAACCGCCCAAGACGATGGCGATTGAGGTCACGTCGATGAACGCGTTGATACCTGCAGCGTTGTCCATGGCCCAAACAATCAGGCCTACTGAGGCCACAAGGCCGATAACGGTTGCTATATCCATTTGATTTCCATTGGAGTGTTAATGCTAGGAGGATCTTCCGCCATAAATTACATGTAAACAATCGGTTGATAGTGCATATACTTTAAAGCATCAATCGTCTGTATGAACAGCATCGGCAAACAGCGTTGGGGACATGTCGTTAAGGACAGTTATATGACACATCGAGAATCTGTTTTACAAAGCCGCCCAAGTCAGCTGATTCGCGGTCGGTGGCGTCAGCTGAGCGTTTTACTTGCAATCCTAGCTCTGGGTGGTTGCGACTTCTCCCGGGTGGAAGTGTCTTGTTTGGAGCATATTCCCGTCGGAGATACCGGGCGCTTTATCGATCAGGGCAACGGCATCGTGCTGGACCCACAAACTCAACTTCAGTGGTATCGCTGCGCGGTGGGACAGCGCTACACCGAGCGTGGCTGCGCCGGATCGCCGCTGTTGATGACCTGGCCTGAAATTGATGGTTATTTGAGCGAGATCAGCGAAAAGGCCGGTGAAGATTGGCGGCTACCCAAGGCCAGCGAATTCATGGCGCTGGGTGAAAGCAGTTGTATCAACCCGGCCTTGAATCCCAACGTTTTTCCCAATGTCGCCATCGACAATCACTGGGTAGTTGGGGAAGGCATCAAAGAAGGTGAACCTTGTGGGGTGTATACCTACAAGGGCACTCGGTCCTGTCGCCTATTCAGTGAAAACTACCGACCCTTCTTTATGGTCAAGGCCCAATAGCCAGACCACAAGCGGCATCTGTCGCTAGGTAACGGTTTGCCAAGCTTCGCGCAGTTCTGACATGGCTTCATACAGCTTGTCTATGCTCTCGCTGTCTTTATCACTCTTGGCTTTGAACAAGCTGGCGGCGATGGAGGTATACGTGTCGTAGAGGCTTTGTGCCACGTCACCACCTTGTTCCATATCTAAAACGCCGCGCAGGGCTATAACTATTTGCAGAGCGTGGGTGGTGGCCTTGTCGAAGGCTTCGTTTTCCTCACGAGCGAGGTTTTCGTTGGCTTGGCGCAGTAGCACGCAGGCTTTATCAAAAAGCATGGTGACCAGTTGGGCCGGACTTTGGGATTCGGTCTTGGTTTCTACATCAATGTTGCTGTAAGCAGCCAGTGCGGATTTTCGATACATCTTTTTTTTGTCCAAGAGAGTCTCGCGCTGACGGGATGTCAGCACCTTTTACCTATTAAGTAAATCGGATACAAGTGGCGCAGCTTTAGGGGTTTGTGCAGGTACGCCACTTGCATCCGGTTTAAAGGGTGAATCAAGGTCGCGAAACTCTAGAAGTCGCGGACTAGGTGCTTTGGTCGATGAACGTACCCACCATCCTTGTGAGATTGCGCATGAAGGACAGCAGCTCTTCGGCTGGCATCTGGCGAATCACATCGCCGGAATTGGCATCTACTACCTTGACTACCCTCGCACCACTCGTCTCGTCGGTGAGGAACTCTACTGAGCGGTTACGCAGATCCATCATGACCTGTATCTGCTCAAAGGATCGGTCTAACTCCTGCTGGGAAGCATTTGCGACAGACGCCTTTTCGGTTGGTAGGACGCGCTGAGCCTGAACGCTTTGCACCGGCTCGGTCTCTGCGGTGGGCCTCGGTGCCATGCTTGTCACGGCTGGGTTAGGTACTGCGCCAGAAGTAATGGATTCTACTGACATACTGTCTTCTCCTCGGGCTTCGTCGCCCTGCTTTCTATGCGTGAGCGCATCATCATCTAGCAGCTCACGCGGTAATTAACCACGTTAGGTTGTGCTTGGGTTGTGGCTTAGCCCCGTAAAACTTGCAGCACTATTTCCGTTGATGCGTTTGCCTGAGACAGCATAGACGCGCCTGCCTGTTGTAAAACTTGCGCCTTGGCTAGGCGCGAGGTTTCCGCAGCGAAATCCGCATCCTCAATTCGTGAACGCGCGCCAATGGTGTACTCGGTAACTTTCATCAGGTTCGATACCGAATAATCCAAGCGGTTTTGCAGCGTGCCTAGTGAGCCTCGCATGCCGGAAACCCGTTCCAGAGCACCGTCGATGGTGGCAATGGAGTAGCTGGCCCCGATTTGGGTCGATATATCGATAATGCCAACTGACTCTAGCTCGGCTGTTGCAGTGCCATCGGCAAAAAATGTGTCCGATGCGCCGTTGGTTTGAGCCACGGTAAAGCCTGTCGACGAGGTCATGCGGAGCGTTCCGGTGACGAGTGTCGAATCGTTTCCACCAGAAACGGCGAGAGAAATTGCACTCCCTCCCTCGGTGACTCCCTCGTTACCCACCGCTTTAACACGAAGATTGGCAAGCGCAGTCCCGTTCTCGATTCGGATATCGTCCCCGTCAGCGTCAGTCAGCAGCACTTTGTTTTCTGTTGTCGCAGAAGCCATAACACCGGTTGTCGCATAAACAGCGTTTATCTTTGCGACAGCGTCGCCAACGTCGCTGCTCGAAATTGCGAATGCAGCAGTCTGGGTGCCATTTATTGAGATCTGATAGTTGCCGCTTGTGGCTGAGGCTGAGTAAAGATGAGCAAAAGTTTTGGCCTGAGCGAAAACAGTTGTTGCGCCCGCGACTGAATTAATTTTTTTGGCGATGTCTTTTGCTGAATCGTTTGCTGAGACGTCTATGGTTCTTGAATTCCCATTACCGGCTATGACTATATCATCAGCGTCGTCAGTATCGTTTGCGCCCGCAGAATAGGCCGTTCCCGCAGAATAGGCGTCAAGATTGTTCTGGCCGACTATGGTGTAAGCGCCGAGAAGCGAGGACTCTACTGAATCAATGGTGAAGGTGATTTCCTCCCCCGACATCATCCCTACTTGCAAGGATTTTGCGGAGAACGTGCCGTTCAAGACTTGCGTACCATTGTATCGAGTGTTTGCCGATACCCGAGAAATTTCTAATTGCAGTTGATTTAGCTCGTTGTTTGCGAAAGCCCTCTCCGTGGCAGAAACGGTGGCGTTAGCAGATTGTACTGCGAGCTCGCGCATACGCTGGAGCATGCCGGATACTTCCACCAAAGCGTTTTCGACTGTTCGAATCAGGGCAATGCCGTCGTTGGCGTTTTTGGTCGCCATGGTTAGCCCGCGAATCTGCGAATTCATACGTTCCACCATGGCTAAGCCGGCGGCGTCATCTGCCGCGCTGTTGATCCGTTTACCCGTAGATAAACGCTCCATGGCACTTTCCATTTCTTCCCGCGCCTCGGAAATTGCCCGCTGCGCCTGAATTGCACCAATATTGGTGTTTAAAACCATTCCCATAACTAAACCCCTTTAGCTATCTACATACCTGCACATCTTTGCCGCTTTTGGGCGGCTTAGTTGCGGTAGCGGCAAATACGGTGGCAAAAAGGGCGGTTTCTTTCCGTCTTTTTGGCAACATATTGCCGCTTACACAGACACAGTCGGGCTGATGATTTAAAACTTTAGATTTTCTTTGCAGAAAGGCGAAAACCCGGACAGACCCCCTGACCGGGTTTCGAGGAACGCAGGCTGTAAAGCCTTTCACAGTGGAGCCGGTTTAAGGCCCCGGACCAGGGGCTCTTCAGCCTTTCAGCTGAAGGGGTCGTGAGCCCCCGGCCAGAGTAAGGTCCCGCCAAGCCCGGGGCTCGGCAGGATACTCAGTGGCAGAGGGTTAGACCCTATCGGATCAGCTGGATTGCCAGTTGCGATGAGGCGTTGGCTTGAGCCAGCATAGCGGTACCGGTTTGCTGCAGTACTTGAGCCTTAGCCAGTCGTGCACTTTCAGCCGCGAAGTCAGCGTCTTCGATGCGAGACCGAGCCGAGGTGGTAAACTCTGCTACATTCATGAGGTTAGACACGGTGTATTCGAGGCGGTTAGCCAGCGAACCGTACTCAGCTCGGTTGCCTCCGACTTGCTCAATAGCGACTGAGATTTTCTCCAGCGCTGCTTCGGCGTCGTCTGCGGTCAGGACTGACAGGCCAAGAATCTCGTCTCCGGCACCGCTTGCGGTCGCAGCGGTCAACGTTGTGGCTGAATCGGTATCAAAGTTATCGTCGCTGGTTGTTGCAATCACCAGTGGATCAACGCCCGGCGTAAAGGCACCGGCTAAAACAACTGGAGTGGCAGTTAAGTCTTCAGCAGTCTCAGTAACCAAGTCACTGGTTAGCCCCAATGTATCTGTATCAATAGATTTGATGTTGAACGTGATGTTCTGCCCGTTCTCTGTGCCTACTTGCAGTTGTCCAGTATGAGTACCATCCAACACGGCTTTGTTGTTGTACACAGTCTGAGATGCGACGCGGTTGATTTCGTTTAACAACGAGTCCACTTCTCTTTGCAGATATACGCGGTCAGTGCTGGAGTTGGTGTCGTTAGACGCTTGTACGGCCAACT
>Ga0228620_1001516_pt1 | contig 9458 bp, 16 predicted proteins | sample 23DmetaG_FD_186030 | JGI IMG/M metagenome (GOLD analysis project Ga0228620, IMG submission 186030) | Seawater microbial communities from Monterey Bay, California, United States - 23D | ecosystem: Environmental > Aquatic > Marine > Coastal | place: USA: California | collected 2016-10-06 | reverse complement strand
GCTGAATCACGCATGGGTTCCGGAAAAGGTGCTGTATCTCATTGGGTTGCTATTATTAAACCGGGTGCCGTTTTATTTGAGATTAACGGATTAGAAAAACAACAAGCTTTTAAAGTTTTAAAAACCGCGTCATATAAGCTACCAATTAAAACAAAGATAATTTGTCGCGAAGGTAAAAATTAAACTTTTTAAGTAGAAAAGTCTGATATTGAAATTATGGCTGTAAAAGAAAAAATAGGAATTGTCGTAAGTGACAAAATGACAAAAACAAGAATTGTTGCTGTCAATGACCGCGTTAAGCATAAGCGTTATGGAAAAGTAATTACACGAACAAAACGTTATGCTGTACATGATTTTGAAATTAATTCAGTAATTGGGGATAAAGTTAAAATTAGAGAAACAGCTCCTCTTAGCAAAACTAAAAATTGGGTACTAATTAGTGTCCTTGGTAAATAAATAACCTAAACTAAAAAAATGATACAACCGCAAACTTGTTTGAAAGTTGCCGATAATAGTGGCGCTAAAAAACTTATGTGTATCCGAATTCTTGGTAGTAACAGAAGATATGGGCACGTAGGTGATGTGATTATTGGTGTAGTTAAAGATGCCACACCAAACCTAACTGTTAAAAGGTCTGATGTGGTGAGGGCTGTAATTGTTCGAACGAAACAACCTGTTAGAAGAAAAGATGGTTCACGCCTACGTTTTGATGACAATGCTTCTGTAATCATAAACAAAGAAAATAACCCAAGGGGTACGCGTGTATTTGGGCCTATTGCCCGTGAATTAAAAGATAAGGGTTTTACAAAAATTGTTTCTTTAGCACCTGAAGTGCTTTAGAGATTTATATAAAAAGCAAGAAGCTAAAAAACAACAATGAAAAAAGACTTAAAAGTTTTGTACAAGGAACAAGTAGTTCCCTCACTTATTAAAGAGTTTGGCTACAAAAATATTGAGCAAGTACCGAAAATAGTAAAAATTTCTATTAACAGAGGTGTTGGTGAAGCAGCAAAAAATTCGAAAGATTTGGATTCTTGCGTTGATGAAATTGCAATCATATCAGGTCAGAAACCAACATTAAACGTAGCAAAAAAATCAGTAGCTGGTTTTAAAATTCGTGACGGTATGGTTGTTGGTGCTTCCGTTACTTTAAGAAAAGAACAAATGTACACTTTCTTAACAAAAATTATAAATATCGTTCTTCCTCGAATTCGTGATTTTAGAGGGATAAGTCCAAATTGTTTTGATGGGCGTGGGAATTATAACCTTGGCCTGAAAGAACAACTTATCTTTCCAGAGATCAACTATGATGATGTTACACAACTTCGAGGCTTTGATATTTCTATTGTTACCACAGCTAAAACAGATGAAGAAGCGTTATCTCTTCTGAAAAGCTTAGGTATGCCGTTTAAAAAATCTTAAACTTATAACAGTTTTATAATGACGACAGACACAATCGCAGATATGCTGACAAGAATTCGCAATGCAAACCTAGCAAAGCATCAAATCGTGCAGATTCCATCTACAAAAATGACACGCAATATTACAAAAGTTCTATTGGATGAAGGGTTAATCGCATCAGCAGAAGAATTAAAGAATGGTTTAAAAAGTTCGCTTTTATTATCACTTAAATATACGGGTAAAGAAAGGACACCTAAAATTACTACAATACAACGCAATAGTAAATCAGGGTTAAGAGTATATAGTGGGTATAAAAAAATGCCACGAGTATTGGGTGGTTTTGGTACTGCTATTGTTTCAACTTCGCGTGGTCTAATGACTGACCAACAAGCTCGTAATGAAGGAGTTGGTGGCGAACTTTTATGTTATATCTGGTAAATTTGAACTAAATTATGTCTCGTATCGGTAAACAATTTATTACAATACCAAGCAAAGTTAGTGTAAAACTTGAAGGTCAAAAGATCTCAGTGGATGGCCCAAAGGGAAGTCTTTCAAGAATTTTACCTTCACTTGTGTGTTGTACAGTTGATGAAAAAGAAAATAAGGTCTTTGTAGAAAAGGCAAAAGAGTCAAAACTATCACGTGCTCTACATGGCTTATCGCGCACATTAGTGGCTAATATGGTTACAGGTGTTTCCACGGGTTTTGAAAAAAAATTACAAATTACAGGTGTCGGTTATCGTGCACAAATGTCAGGAAAAGACTTAGTCCTTAATATGGGTTATAGTCACCCTGTCACAATGATTACACCTGAAACGTTATCTGTAAAAGTAGAAAACCCAACAAGTGTTATTGTCTCTGGTTTAGAAAAAGATTTAGTTGGTGAATTTGCAGCAAAAATAAGATCTGTTCGACCACCAGAACCTTACAAAGGAAAAGGAATTGCTTATGAAGGTGAATATATTCGTCGTAAAGCTGGAAAAACTGGTAAGTAATTTTTTGTTTCTAAATATCAATTTCTAAACTATTTAATATGGCAATTCCTAGAAGATCAAATAAAGAAAATATTGAATGGTCGGAACGTGTTGTTTCGATTCAACGTGTTACAAAAGTAGTAAAAGGCGGAAAAAAAATGAGTTTCCGAGCGGTTGTCGTTATTGGAAATGAAAATGGTAAAGTAGGTGTTGGTGTTGGTAAAGCAGGTGAAGTTATTGTAGCCGTGCGCAAAGCTGTAACTGATGGGAAGAAGAATATTATTAATGTTCCATTAACAAATTCAAATTCTATACCGCATATAACTAAGGGACGTTTTGGTGCTGCTAAGTTAGTGTTACGTCCATCTGCACCAGGTTCAGGTGTTATTGCTGGTGGTTCAATTCGAACAGTTTTAGAATTAGCAGGTGTGAAAAATATTTTATCAAAACAACTTGGTTCGAATAATTTATTAAACAATGCTCGTGCAACAGTAGATGGTTTATGTTCTTTACGCTCTTACAACAATTAATTACTAAAGAGTTCGTAAAAAAAAGCTAAATCTTTTATCTGATTATATTATATTAGAAAAAAATAGGTTTAAATTTTCATGGCAAAATCAGAAACCATCGCCTTATTGCGAAAAAAAATAATAAAGATACTGTCCCTTCTTCTACTTGTTCGTTTAGGGCTTTATATTCCAGTTCCAAATATAGATTTAGATATTTTTTCCCAGCAGCAAAATGTAAATCCAATGTTTGGCTTTGCACGAACGTTAACGGGAAGTTCTTTTCTTGGTATTGGTTCCCTTGGAATTCTGCCTTACATAAATGCTTCAATAATTATCCAGATATTAACACCAATCTTCCCAAATTTAGAACGTTTACAAAAAGAGGAAGGAGAACTTGGTCGCCAACAAATAACTCGTTACACGAGGTATTTAACGTTTGTTTGGGCTTTATTTTTAAGCACGGTAATAGCTATTACTCTAATCAAACCAGTAGTTTTTAATTGGACTCTGAAGCAAGCTTTTGAAATTATATTTTCCTTAACAACAGGTTCCATGTTATCAATGTGGTTCGCAGAATTGATAACCGAAGAGCAGATTGGAAATGGGTCATCAATGCTTATTTTTATTAATATCGTTGGTAGTATCCCAAACAGTTTTAAAGAAATAAGTAAGATCTTCGGTGATGTATACTTTGAAAATTTTTTAAAGGTTGCTCAAGGATTAGGAATTTATGCTTTTTTAGTGTTGATTGTAATTTTCTTCCAAGATGCATATAAACGTATTGAAATTGTTTCAGCAAAACAATTGAATTTAAATTATTCCGAGCAAAATATGCAAACAACAAAATTAAAAAATAGTTATATTCCCATAAAATTAAATCTAGGTGGTATTATGCCCTTAGTTTTTAGTTCGACGGTGGCAACATTATTGTATTATCCTGCTCAATTGTTACTTACTACAGACTTTGCGAAAACGGTTAGTTTTTTGCCAAGCTTAGTAACTTTTTATTCGTTCGCGCTAAATATTGGACTTGTAATTTTTTTTAGTTGTTTTTATGCTATTTTAGTTTTAAAACCTGAAGATATTTCGCAAAATTTAGCAAAAATGGCCTACACAATCCCAGGAATTCGACAAGGTAAGCAAACGACTCTGTATTTAGAAAATACAGTAAGTCGTTTAGCATTTATGGGTGGGCTTTTCTTAGCATTTTTAGCGTTTTTTCCTTTATTACTTGGTAATTTCTTTCAATTCAACCTTTTCAAAAATGTTACTTCGCTTTTAATCTTAATTGGTGTGATAACAGATGTTACATCACAAATTCGTGGTTACTTAGTTTCAAAAAATTATGAGGAGTTTAAAAAGCCGTAGACGTTTTAAGATAAGTACGTTAACATTAAGGTGAAAAATTTGATTTTTTGTTAACGCTAAATTTTAGCTGATTATGGTTTAAATTGTTTTGGCCATAAATAAAAACAATAATTTTTTATAAAAAAGTAAATAAATAAAACCTATGAAAGTGGTAAGTTCCATAGGAAGCTTAAAAAATCGATCAAAAGATTGCCAAGTTGTAAAACGTCGTGGACGAATTTACCTAATTTGTAAATCAGACCCTCGTTTAAAAGTTCGACAGGGTAGAGCAAAAATGAAACGTAAATAAAAATTAATTTTACATGGCACGTATTTCAGGAGTAGACCTTCCGCGTAATAAAAGAATAGATATTGGATTAACATATGTATTTGGTATTGGACGGATAAGTGCAAAAAAAATAATCGCCAGTACTAATATAGATCCAAGTACACGTTGTAATGATCTAACAGACGAGGAAATTACTGTTTTAAGAGCAATAATTGACGAGCAATATCAAACAGAAGGAGATCTAAGAAGACTGTATTCACAAAACATTAAACGACTGACTGAAATTGGTTCCGCTGCAGGAAGACGTCATCGTGTAGGATTACCAGTTAGAGGACAAAGAACTCGAACAAATGCTCGTACGCGAAAAGGAAAAGTAAAGACAGTAGTAGCTAAAAAGAAAGCGCGCTAATGTCAAAATATATATTATAAGTTAATTTGAAATGGTAAAACAAGTTAAACGGTTTACTAGTAAAAAGTCAAAAAAAACAATTGCAACTGGTGTAGTTCATATAAAGTCTACTTTTAACAATACAATTGTTAATATTACTGATAAACAAGGAAATACATTGTTTTGGGCATCTTCTGGTGGTAGTGGCTTTAAAGGAGCAAAAAAAGGTACTCCTTTTGCAGCACAATCAGCGGCTGAAAAAGTTGCAACAGCTGCATATGAACAAGGGATGCGACAAGCTGAAGTTATTGTAAGTGGCCCAGGAAGTGGTCGCGAAACAGCCATTCGAGCTTTACATGGGAGCGGCTTAGAAGTTTTAGTTATAAAAGATATCACACCTGTACCTCACAATGGGTGTAGGCCGCCGAAAAAACGTCGTGTTTAATTAGTTAAAAAAAAATTTCTAATGCTTCAAATAAAGTGTTTAGAATCTAAAGTTGAAACGACAACTAGTCTCTATTCAAAATTTTCAATTGGCCCTTTAGTAAAAGGACAAGGTACTACTGTTGGTAACGCTTTAAGACGAGTATTACTATCTAATCTCCAAGGCATTGCAATTACCGGGGTTAGGATAGCTGGCGTTAATCATGAATTTTCAACTATAGCGGGCGTAAAAGAAGACATTGTTGAAATTTTATTAAATTTAAAACAAATAGTTTTTAAAGGCGATATTGAAGATCCTATAGTCGCACGCTTAGCATATTCTGGTCCTGGTATAGTTACGGCTAAAAACATTGACCTTCCAGAAAGTGTTCGTGTTATTGAAGAACGTCAATATATTGCTACGCTAACAACACCAATAAATTTAGAAGTAGAATTTATTATTGAGAAAGGTGAGGGCTACTCTATAAATGATAAGGTTGCTTCTATGGTTCCACCTGGTTTCCTAACAATCGATTCAGTCTTTATGCCTGTTAAAAAAGTAAACTTTTTTGCAGAAACTTCACGAAGTAATGTATCAACTGAACTTGAAAGCTTAATTTTAGAAGTTTATACAAATGGGAGTATTGAACCAGTAGTTGCTTTAAGTTATGCTAGTGAAATATTAGAAAAAATATTTAGTGCATTGCGCATAACGAATTCTCCTTCGCAAAAATCCGTTATTGAAAAGCGTATTGAAGAGGAAAAGCAACAAGAGCTAGATACTGTAATGGTTGAAGACCTTGAGTTATCTGTGCGAGCGTATAATTGTCTGAAGCGTGCTAACGTGCACACACTAGCAGACTTATTACAGTATTCGCAAGAAGACTTGCTTGAATTTAAAAACTTTGGTCAAAAATCAGCTGATGAGGTTGTCGAAAGTTTAAAGCATCGCTTTAACAAAACATTGCGTCAATAGAATACTAACCCGATTGTTAACAGGCAAGATTATGTTATTTAAAACATTAAATCTTTGAGCATTCATCACAAGAATTTGAGCAATTAAAAAACTCTTTATAAAATAAATAAAAATAAAGAACTATAAATATGTCCCTACAAACATCAGAAACACAATCAGCTTACTTTGGAATTGGGCGTAGGAAGACTTCTGTTGCGAAAGTTGTTGTAGTACCAGGTGCAGGGTTGATAGTTGTCAACCATAAGCCAGGTGAACTATACCTTCAATTTAACGCGCAATTAATTAATGCAACAAAAGCTCCTTTAACAACTTTAGGTCTCGAGAATTCCTATGATATTTATGTTAATACACATGGTGGTGGTTTAAAGGGGCAAGCAGAAGCTATTAAATTAGGTGTAGCACGAGCATTGTGTTACATGTCCCAAGATAATAAAGCAGCTCTTAAAGCCGAAGATCTTTTAACAAGAGATGCACGATGCAAAGAGAGAAAGAAATACGGGTTACGTAAAGCTAGAAAAGCACCACAATTTTCTAAGCGATAAATTAACGAAAAAAAACTTTAAAATGCCTAAAGCATCAATTCACCCAACATGGTATCCAAATGCAAAAGTTTATTGTGATGGTCAACTTGTTATGAAAGTAGGATCAACAAAGCCTAGATTAAATGTTGATATATGGTCTGGTAACCATCCATTTTACACAGGTTCTCAGAAAATTATCGATACTGAGGGTCGTGTAGAAAGGTTCATGAAAAAATATGGGATAAAAGAAGGGTAAAAATAAAAAAAAAGAAAATTTATGCCAACGATACAACAATTAGTTCGATATGAACGAATTGCTACTAAGAAAAAAACAAAATCACCTGCATTAAAATCATGTCCACAAAGACGTGGTGTTTGTACACGTGTGTACACAACAACACCGAAAAAACCTAATTCAGCATTACGAAAGGTTGCACGTGTTAGACTAACTTCAGGTTTTGAAGTTACTGCTTATATTCCGGGTATTGGACATAATATTCAAGAACATTCAGTCGTTCTGATTCGAGGTGGCCGTGTTAAAGATTTACCAGGTTGTCGTTATCACGTAGTGCGTGGGACGTTAGATGCGGCAGGTGTAAAGGATCGTAAGCAGAGCCGATCAAAGTATGGTTGTAAAAAACCTAAAGGTTAATTTGTTTATACTTAATAAATTTTTAAATTATGTCACGAAGAAATAGAGCACAACGAAAATTGGCAGAACCAGATCCTATTTATAATAGTCGTTTGGTAACACTACTTGTTTCATGTATTTTACAGTCGGGTAAAAAATCATTAGCCCAAAAAATAGTATACCAATCATTAGAAATCATATCTTCAAAAACAGAAGAAAACCCGATACTTATCCTTGAAAGAGCAGTAAAAAATGCTACTCCGCAAGTGGAAGTAAAATCGCGCCGAGTTGGTGGTTCTACATATCAAGTACCGATCGAAATCCGAGCATACCGTGGAACTAATATTGGGCTTAAGTGGATAACTGAATTCGCTCGAGCACGCTCTGGTAAAGGTATGGCTATGAAATTAGCAAACGAGATTATCGATGCAGCTAAAGAAACTGGGAACACAATAAGAAGAAAAGAGCAGACACATAAAATGGCTGAAGCAAATAAAGCATTTGCACACTTTAGATATTAAATAAAAATTATCAAATAAACTAAAACCTTAGTTAATCGCCAAAAGTATTTCATAATAATAAAATTGTATAAAAAATATAACTAACTCCATATGGCACGCGAAAAGTTTGAACGATCAAAGCCGCACATTAACATTGGTACTATTGGGCACGTAGACCATGGTAAAACTACTCTAACAGCAGCTATTTCAGCTACATTAGCTATCCACACACCGGGTGCAATGAAGAAATTTGACGAAATTGATTCAGCACCAGAAGAAAAAGCAAGAGGTATTACAATTAATACTGCACACGTAGAGTACGAAACTGCAGATAGGCACTATGCTCACGTTGATTGTCCAGGTCACGCAGATTATGTTAAAAACATGATTACAGGTGCTGCTCAAATGGATGGTGGAATACTCGTTGTTTCTGCAGCTGACGGTCCAATGCCACAGACACGTGAGCACATTCTTCTTGCTAAGCAAGTTGGTGTACCTTACTTAGTTATCTTCTTAAACAAAGCAGACCAAGTAGATGATGAGGAACTTCTAGAGTTAGTTCAACTGGAAGTACAAGAACTTCTAGAAAGCTATGAATTCCCTGGGGATGAGATTCCATTTGTTTCTGGTTCTGCCTTACTTGCTTTACAAGCAGTTGAAGATGGACCTAAGGAACGTGGTGCAGATAAATGGGTTGATTTAATTTATGATCTTATGGATGCTGTAGATAGCTACATCCCAACACCGGAAAGAGATACGGAAAAGAACTTCTTAATGGCTGTGGAAGACGTTTTTTCAATTACAGGACGTGGTACAGTAGCAACAGGTCGTATCGAACGAGGAGTTGTTAACGTGGGTGATACTGTAGAGTTAGTAGGTATTAAGGAAACAAAATCAACTACCGTAACCGGTATTGAAATGTTCCAAAAAACTTTAGATAGTGGTATGGCGGGTGATAACGTCGGTATCCTTATCCGAGGTATCCAAAAGACAGATATTGAGCGTGGTATGGTTATTTCAGAACCAGGTTCAATCAAACCTCACATGAAATTTGAAGCTGAGGTATACGTTTTAAATAAGGATGAGGGTGGAAGACACACGCCTTTTTTCACCGGTTACCGTCCTCAGTTTTACGTGCGAACAACGGATGTAACAGGGACAATTATCCAATTTACAGGTGACGATGGTAGTGCAGCTGAGATGGTAATGCCTGGTGATAGAATTAAAATGACTGCTGAACTGATTAACCCTATTGCTATTGAGCAAGGAATGCGTTTTGCAATTCGTGAGGGTGGAAGAACTGTAGGTGCTGGAGTTGTTTCTAAAATTTTAGAATAAAGTTGATGAATTCAATAAAATTACAAAAACTAAGAATAGGTCTTAAGGCTTATGAGTCAAATTTACTTGACGATTCTTGTCGAATGGTGATGGATGCAATTCAAGCAAGTGAAACAAAAGCTGTTGGCCCTATCCCATTACCAACAAAACGTCGAATTTAC
>Ga0228620_1001515_pt1 | contig 9459 bp, 11 predicted proteins | sample 23DmetaG_FD_186030 | JGI IMG/M metagenome (GOLD analysis project Ga0228620, IMG submission 186030) | Seawater microbial communities from Monterey Bay, California, United States - 23D | ecosystem: Environmental > Aquatic > Marine > Coastal | place: USA: California | collected 2016-10-06 | reverse complement strand
GTGGCTTGTTCACCACCGGCAACATTTCCTTGGGCATTGCCTTGGTAGCAGGCAGGAAGCGCGTGCCGTAACCGGCAGCGGGGAACAGGCATTTCTTGATCATGGGACTCCCTAGTGGGGATGGTTGGAATGCGCGCTCAGTCTATCAAGCCGCGCTAGCCTTACAACTGCCGCTTGCAGGTCGACCGATGCCGCGATAAAGAAAACCCAGCTCCGCCAGCTGATCGGCGTCATAGATGTTGCGCCCGTCGAACAGCACCGGCATGCGCATCGCACCGCGAATACGCGGGAAGTCCGGCTGACGGAACTGCTTCCACTCCGTCACCAGCACCAGCGCATCGGCACCCTGGGCGACGGCATAGGGAGATTCGCTCAGCACCAGTTGCCCCGCCTCGACGGCCGCCGCATAGCGTGCGGCAACAGCTGCCGTGGCAGCAGGGTCGCAGGCCTGCACCTTGGCGCCAGCGGTCAGCAGTGCGTCGAGCAACACCAGGCTGGGCGCTTCACGCAGATCATCAGTACCGGGCTTGAATGCCAGACCCCAGAGCGCGATGACCCGCCCCTGCAAGTGGCCATTGAAATGCTCGCGCAAAGCCTGGAACAGCAGCGTCTTCTGCAGCGCATTGCGCGCCTCGACCGCACGCAGGATGCCCGGCTCGATGCCTTCGTGCTCCGCCGTGCGGATCAGCGCCTTCACGTCCTTGGGAAAGCACGAGCCGCCGTAGCCACAGCCGGCATAGATGAAGTGCGTGCCGATGCGTCGGTCGCTACCGATGCCACGGCGTACCTCCTCGATATCCACGCCCAGCCGCGCACAGATACCCGCCATCTCGTTGATAAAGGAAATCTTGGTCGCCAGAAAGGCATTGGCCGCGTACTTGCTGAACTCAGCGGCGCGCACGCCCATGCACAACAGGCGGTCGTGATTGCGCAGAAATGGCGCATACAGCCGGCGCAGCAGCTCACGCCCACGCTCGTCCTCGCAGCCGACGATCACCCGATCAGGGCGCATGAAGTCCTCGACCGCCGAACCTTCCTTGAGAAACTCCGGATTGCTCGCCACGGTCACCCGCGCCCGTTGCTCCCGACGCGCCAGACCGGCGTTGATGCGCTGCGCCACACGTTCTGCAGTGCCCACCGGCACCGTGGATTTGTCCACGATCAGACACGCATGATCGAGCCGCTCACCCAGCTCGTCGGCAACCGCCAGCACATGGCTCAGATCGGCAGAACCGTCCTCGCCACTGGGCGTGCCCACCGCAATGAAAATGACCTCGGCGCGGCGGATGCCGGCCTTCAGCTGCGAAGTGAAACTGAGCTGCCCACCCGCCAGCTGCGCCTTGAGCATCGTCTCCAGGCCAGGCTCGTAGATCGGCACCTCACCTCGCGAAAGCATCGCCACGCGCCGCGGATCTCGCTCGACGCAGACCACCTGATTGCCCATCTCGGCAAAACAGGTGGCCGTCACCAAACCTACGTAACCTGCTCCAATCACGCATATCTGCATCGCAGCATCCTCCTGGCCTATGCTGCGATTGCAACCAATCGCGGTGGCAGCGATATGACGGAACGACGAAGGAATGATGACAGGCGCCTGAAAACACCGATGTGAGGTCAGGTTCATTCGCACCTTGCCAGGATGCTGCGTGTACGCATCGCGTAAAGATGGAATGACTAGAAAGCAAAAGCCCCTGTAGGTTTACCTGCAGGGGCTTTGCGAAAGTGGCGATGAAGAAGACATTCGGGCCAGTTTAGATAGCTACCAGCCGTGCCAACCCCGCTCGTTACGAGTTTTCTGCGCCCCTCGCCGGCTCGATTAGTCGCTATTCGGCTCTATGCTTTCGACACTTAGCGAGGCCTAGCCCGCATCGACCTGCTGCCTAAAACGCTTCATTGAAGCCATCACCCTCTGGCTCTGCTCCGGGTCAATCAATGCCTCCCCGCAAGCGTCGCACCACTCGGCCTCGACCTCGGTGATAACCGTTGTCTGATCCCTGTAGGTGAACGGCATGTCTCGCTTTTCCTGCATCAGATCAGAGTTACCGCAAACAGGACACTTCATAGGCACCTCTGCACGTGAGCGGCCATCATTTCATGAAGCAAGCCAACGGGTTTAGACTTTGGCAAAATTTGGCAAGAGGCACGCCCAATGAGCACCATGAACATCTCCCTGCCGGACGCTCTCAAGAGCTTTTTTGATGAGCAAGTGAGCCAGCGCGGCTACGGCACCAGCAGCGAATACGTTCGCGAGCTGATTCGCAAGGATCAAGACCGCCAACACCTGCGTGGCCTGTTGCTTGCCGGTTCAGCCGCCACCCTGCCTCCGGCTCTGCACGCTATGCCCATGAGTTAGACCTGCCTGGCCTACGTTCCTTGCCGCTCCAGCGCTATCCCTACCTTGTGTTCTACGTCGAGCAAGACACCCACATCGATGTTTGGCGCTTGTTGCATTCTGCAAAGGATCTACCTGGCTGGTTGTCTCAACCTTAGACCTTGAATTTAACCGATCTTACTTCTATCTCTTACAAGCAAGATCTGCTCATCTAAGTGGCTTATTGCTTTTTCAATTGCGGGCTTTAGCAAGTCAAGAGACACGTTCACTTCCCTAGCCAAATCACGGACAGCCTGAGAAGTATTTCCCATATTAATGATTTCCGCATGCTCTAGGGCTTTCATCGAATAGTGTTCGGCTCTCACGCTTTCATCCGCCCTGCTTCCAGCAATAGACAACAAATCCTTATCTATAGACTGAACATATTCGGATGCTATTTTACAACACTGCTCTGCCTCTTGATTATTCAGCTTAATATTTTCAACCAATCCTCTCGCCCTACTGTAAATTCTAACAATCATTCCCGACACATCAGAGTCAATAGAAGAAAGCTCCCCAAGCAAACTTTCGTATACGACAAAATTAGAGTCGCTCAATGGGAGTATTGAAAGGTTAGGCGTCCCCTCTTCCTCGGCCAATATTTCTTCGCCATACTCAGAGTAGAAAACATCCCACGCCGCAGTTATTTCTATCTGTATTAAAACCAATGCTCTCTTGGCACCTTCCAAACTTCTAACTTTCTCCCTGGCGAATTCAAGAGCATGAGATTCCCTTGCTCCCTTTAGAGTAAAGCGCCCACCGATAATCGCGCCAAGCACACCTACAGCGAGTTCTTTAAATGGAATGGATCTTAACAGCTCCATGAAAAACTCAATCAACTCTTCACCCATAAAAACCTCAGAAGCAAAGCCAAGACCCTACTTACCCTGCAGCACAGCCCGCACCAAATTCTATAAAACCTGAACTTTACAGACGCCCCATTTACGCCGCACCACCAAAAGCAGCTCCTCCTATCATCCTCAGGTGATCCTTTGAGAGAACTCTAATTTTTGGCATATTATCCAGCAGTGCAAACTCTTCAGCCAAAGGCTTAAATTTCGCACCATCACCGGGCACTATGCAATTATAAAAAATCAAAAGAAGTTCCTGATCAGATAATTGAGCTCTAATCAGGCGAATATAAGGCCCATCCGAGAAGCCCGATTCTTTAATAAACCTAAGAACATTATATAAAAATCTGAAATAATGACCCAGCTCAAGCTGATGATCATTCCAGAATTCCTTGTACGCAAATTGCAAAGCCATTTTTTCTTTGTTGGAGACATATTGCTTATCCTTTCGCCCATTAAAGCTCTTTCGCAATCTTCGATAGAAAACGACAAAGCAATCTCTCCCCCTAGTTACCTTGCCATCCTCTGAGACCAAGTCAATCGAATCAACAATTCTGTTGTGAGTTGCTAGCATCTGGAAGAAAGTCGTCTCAAAATTTTGTTGCCGCGAATTAGCCACCTGTTCTAGTAGCGCATCGGCAGATCTTTTCAACTCCCTTCTTGATTCTCTCAGTTCTTTTTGCTGAATCACAATAGTTATCAGCAACCCCATAAAAGTAAGAAACGTAAGAATAGGATTAAGAACCCCTCCAAAAAAGTCTCCCCACTCTCCGAAGCCACTCTTTCCTATTGAAAGCAAGTTAACCAAAAAAACCAAAAAAATCGCCAAAATCGCAATCAGGAAAAGACTATATAGCGCACGATAATTTAGCTTCTTTCTAGGACTAACAATACCTAAAAAACTTTATACCCATCTCTAACCAAAGAAGCTAACGTAAATCCCCTCCCCCTAATAGAAAACCGGCAATGCATTAAAGACATTCAGATCACCCTATAAGATTGAAGTTGCTAGCGCCTAACAGTAGCACTGTCTTATACAAAAATTTAAAATTTAAAATTTAAACTTCTGCTGAGGCGAGAGCCAAGCCTTGCACCCATCAGATAACTTTACCCTAGAGACAGCTGAACGCCGCTACCTTTAGCACTCGCTATCGCTGCTTTTAAAAGATATTTATCAATAACATCTAAACCTGGAAAATCCTTCAGATTCAGTTTTGATAGTTGCAGGATGGCATCATCAGATGATGCCGGGCTATTGAGATAATTCGAAACTCTCTCAGACAACGGTATAGGAACACCAATCTCATCCAGTTGTTTCATCCATGCGGGCCTGAACCAGCTTTCCAATGCCGCTGCGTAGAAACTATAGTCTAGCTGGGCTCCGGGACTTATGCTCTTCACAATAGATTCTATAGCCATGACCTTCTGGGGAAACTTGAACTCGCAAGCTTGTAAAAATTGAAAAGCTCTATCAATAGAGGAATCATTTTCCTCTAGGCGACCAAGCTTGCCTGTAAACCAATGGAGAAAATCTGGCATTTTCTTATAATAAGAAAGTTGCGACCACGCCCAAGAAACTTGTCTAAATGAAATTCTGCCAAAGCCTTCATTTTTTTGCTTAGCAGCAAAAACAACCAACTCAGCTAAAACTCTTCTCTGTGAATTGCTTGGTTTCCCACTCCACATCAGGCTTGCAGGATTCTTCAAGAGAGCTTCCTGGGCTTTCTCTCTAAGTAGAATTAAAACATTAACACCTAATCCGCCATGTTTTTTTAGAACGTCCTCAGCAAGACCAGTCTGATCTGGAAGCTGTTCTTGTCGCCGCTTCCCTTCTTTCGAAAGAGAGTCGTAATCGACATTCATTAGAATGTAATCTGTAGATGCACCTGGATCCAGCAATACCGGAATAGTTACATTGGTTTCTATTTCTTTTGGAGGCTCATGATACAAGTAGGCATTACCAACAAAGTGGCGCATCATACGCCCAACACGCCCCCGTATATTTGCAAACGAGAAAAAATCAAAATCAACTCTATTTATTTTCTTATCATAAACAAAAACATTAGAAGCCGAGGTGTTGACACCTTCAATTAGAGTGGACGTGCAAAACAGTACTGTAATGACACCCTTATCAAATAAGCTTATGAATAACTGCCCTAACGATCTTGGCAGCCGACCATGATGAATAGCAACTCCACGCCTTACGCCAGCAGCTAGCGGCCACCCAGAGTGATAATTAGAAGCAAGCCAATCGCTTAAATAACCTCTTATTTTTGACTCAGAGCCAACTCCATTACGCACAGCAACGTCGAGTAACGCCTGCGCTGATCCTGGCGACGATGTAAAGATAAGTGATGAATCTGTCCCGACAGATTTTAAGTCAGTCAGAAAAACCTTTAACCTATCTTCGCTACTGGACCTATCAATAACATTTACAGATACCGTATTGTAATCAGTATGAAGGAATGTAAACCTCTTTGACCACACCCCCCCCAACATCAATATGACTTATATTTGGACCTGCCATGAATGACTGCTTGGCAATTTTTAAGGCCCTATATAAAGCTATATTTAGCGTCTCGAAACGCCCATCCCTTCTATCGGGATCTAACTTATAAAACTCATCAACAAAAAGAAAATCAACAACCTGCACATCTTCCCTCAAGATGAAGCGCTCTTGAGTAAGAATAAAAATCGTAGGTAATTCAGCGCTATAAAAACCAGTGGCCGAAGTCACCAGTTTATATCGATCTTGAAACGTTTCCTTCAATCTTCGCCGCGTTTCATCAATCAAGGCGATGGTTGGAAGGATAATCACCACAGTATGCGGCTTCTTCAAAGAAATATAGGCATCTACCAATATGCTTTTCCCAAAGCTAGTAGGTGCACTCAGAATTAAGTTATCACCATTCAAAAGCATTAGTAAGGCCTGCATTTGCATTGAATGCAGGTAGCACTTCTTATTCAACCTAACCGAATGAGCCTCAACAACTGACTGAGTGATAAGATTAAAGCTCTCCTTATTTATATACTGATAGAGACCACACTCTTCGGCAAGATAATCTACAACCTCAGCACAACCAGGGGGTATTTGCCCTTTTTGCTTCGTTGCCAAAAGGCGAATTGCTACTTCTAGTGCTTCTTTGGATTCGCGCCCATTACAATTTATAAGTGACCCAGCGAAAGACAACGCATCAAAGACCTGGTCTGCGCTCAGGAACTCATTCGGCTTTAGCTCTCTAAGCTTTTCTAGTGCATTCATAAGAAAGACTCTAGACGCTTATCAAAGTACTTAACCACATCACGCTTGCTTCCAATCGGCACAAAGATTAACTGAAATTTTAGCGGGATATTTTTTGCGCACTCGTAGAAATAACGCCTTAGCTCGACTGTTTCCTCCTCAATCTTGGCACTGTACTCTTCGCACAGTTTATCAAAAGAAGAAACAACTTTACTCTCGTAGGCAATAAGCACAGGAAACACCGCAACTTCAAAGAGCCTATCTAGCGACGTCTGCTTTTTGAATAGCTGAATAACCTCGTCTCGCCTAGGTACGCCTTCACCGACATGACCAATCACCATAGCTTTTTCAGTGTTCAAAAAAGCCGGGATAATATGATCTTTGATTGAGGTGACAGCCTCACGGATTGCGGACTTCGGGTCTTTGTAAAACTTTGACTCCCCTAACCAAAGCTCTATTCCTTCATCGCGCGCCAAAACATGAATCCCATCAAACCCCTTGACAGTATCATTCGACGACGTTTTCAATATCAATTTACATAAAATTGGGAAGGTATTGAAATTTGTGACACAAGCCAAGTGAAGTAAGATTTCACCCAACTCACCTCGCGCACTGGTTTTTTTTGTTCTATATATATGAGCTGCTGCTCTCTCGAGAATTTCAAGGAAATTATGCGCCCCCATAGAAAGTTGGCTTTCTTGATCGAGAGCGACAAAAGGAATCCATTGAAAGATGTGATCTGCCAGCGCCCTTGAACGCCACTCCCCGCAATCAAAACCTGCACACAAGGCGACTAAAGCAGGTTTATCTAAAAAGCAAGCCCTTACTTCAAGAAGTGGATCCGGATACTTAACTCGCATTAGTTAATTCCATTTAACCCTCACAACTTTACGCAAAATAAAGAGCTAGACTAAAACTTAACCCAAAGCCAAGCTCCGCCATCCAGCTCGACCTCGTAACCTGCGCTTACCAACTCTTTAATTAAGCCTTTAAAAATCTCTTCGAGTTCTTTCTCATCTAAGCCACCTGCATTAAGCTGCAAGTCTTTGATGTCAATACTTGCTGAACTGTGCCCTAGAGAAATAGCCTTATTAATTCCACTTAAAGTTCGCCGCCTAACTTCTTCTGGAATACCAGACCTTGATAAGGAGGCAAGTTCCCTAGCTTTCGCGGCTGGAATTAACCTCTCTGGAGGGGCTATAGAAATAAAATTTGCCTCTAGCCTAGCTACTAACTCTGCATTTAGAGATCGGCCAGACGCATTTGCAGCTGCCTCTGCTCTTGCGCGAAGGTCGAGAGGCATTCGTAACTTGAATTGGGGGTCATTTCTGCTCATGTCACGGATCATGGATCACCGTGGTCTTGACAGCAATGGGACCACCGTAGTCCCCATTGCGTGAACCGCAGCGATCCCTAGCTCAAGGGTATGGGAATGGATTTTGAACAGCTCGACGCTAACAAGCTGATAGGCCCGCAACAGGACGTGGAAACCGTCGAGTCCTGGGCCGACCGCAACGGCCTGACCTACGGCACCGCGCGTGCCTGGGCAATGAAAGGCGTTCTCCCCACCGTAAAGCTAGGCAAACGCGGCATCATCAACCTGCTCCGCACTTGGCTGCAAGGAACTGAGTACGTACCGCCTCGAGATGCGCTTAGGCAGTAGCGCCTGAAAACGCCGATATGAGGCCGAGCTGATTCGTACCTTGTCAGGAAGCTGCGTGTACGCACCCTGTGTACGCGTGGCGTTTAAAAGTGATGAGCCAGAAAAGCAAAAAGCCCCTGTAGGTCTCCCTACAGGGGCTTTGCGAAAGTGGCGGTGAAGAAGAGATTCGAACTCTTGATACGGTTTCCCGTATACACACTTTCCAGGCGTGCTCCTTCAACCACTCGGACACTTCACCGGATCTCGACGTTTTAGCGTTTACCCCGTCGAGGCGCGCTAATGTAGTCGAATGTTTTCCCGATGGCAAATTTTTTTTAAAGGATTCATGCGCTTAAGAGCGAAGCGGGTTTTCCTCGCGCTTCTCGCAGGGCTGCTCGTCGAAGCGAATGTGGCCGAACAGCAGAAAACCCAGGGACATGAGCAGACCCAAGCCGAATAGCAGCAGCACGCCGGATGGGCTGCGCAGGTAGAGGGTTTCGCTGAGCACGACCGATGCCAGCAGCAGGCCGATCACAGTGACCATATAAAGGATGGAGTAGAGAGTGTTCATGGGGGGGCAGCTCCTTCGGTTCGCTGCTCACCATAAAGGCCTGGCTTTGCGTTCGACCAATTGCCATCCGGCATCGCCGCGATAGGCAGAAACACTGACCAGCCAGTCAGCCGCGGCGCTTTACCAGAGCGCTTCGGCTGAGTACCTTCTGCCCACATTCGCCCCCAAGGCTCTAACAAGGAAAACCGCCATGAGCGACCTGATCAGCTATCAACTCGAAGACGGCATCGCCACCCTCACCCTGAGCAATGGTAAGGTCAATGCCATCTCGCCTGACGTGATCGCTGCGTTCAATGCCGCCCTCGACCGCGCCGAGCAGGATCGCGCCATCGTCGTCATCACTGGCCAGCCGGGGATTCTTTCCGGCGGCTATGACCTGAAGGTGATGACATCCGGCCCGCAGAATGCAATCAACCTGGTGGCTGCTGGCTCCACGCTTGCGCGACGCATGCTCGCCCACCCCTACCCGATCATCGTCGCCTGCCCGGGTCATGCCGTGGCCAAGGGTGCTTTCATCCTGCTGTCGGCCGATTACCGTATCGGTGTGGAAGGTTCGTTCAATATCGGCCTGAATGAAGTACAGATCGGCATGACCATGCACCACGTCGGTATCGAACTGGCCCGTGATCGTCTGCGCAAGTCGGCGTTCCACCGTTCGGTGATCAATGGCGAGATGTTCGACCCGGCTGGCGCGGTAGAGGCCGGCTTCTTGGACAAGGTGGTGCCGGCCGAGCAATTGCTGGCTACCACTCAGGCGGTGGCGCAGCAGATGAAGAAGATCAA
>Ga0228620_1001509_pt1 | contig 9514 bp, 10 predicted proteins | sample 23DmetaG_FD_186030 | JGI IMG/M metagenome (GOLD analysis project Ga0228620, IMG submission 186030) | Seawater microbial communities from Monterey Bay, California, United States - 23D | ecosystem: Environmental > Aquatic > Marine > Coastal | place: USA: California | collected 2016-10-06 | reverse complement strand
ATAAATTATATTATAATGCCTACACATAAAAGTACTAATTATAAATCATTAGCAGTTAAATACTATTTATCCCATAACCTACAAAATATCTTGATTCGGTCGGCGATTTAAATGTTCAAATGTGTAAAAGTATAATATAATTTTATTTATTTTTTCTTAAACTATTTTTTTTTAAATTTTCACCATCAAATTGTTTACGAGGACCTGGTTCAAATTGAGTTGCTTTTTCAATTGCTCGAATACCTTTTACTAATTTAAATAAACCATCTGGTTGAATACTTGATTTTTGATCACTGCCCCATAATTCTCTATTTAAGGTAATATGCCTTTCAACCCATGATGAACCCATTGCAACTGCGGCAAATGTTGTTACTAATCCATATTCATGTCCACTATATCCAATATCCATTTTATCACCCCATTTCATTTTTAAATGTTCAATATATCTTAAATTTAAATCTTCTGGTGGGCAAGGATATGTAGAATTAGTATGCATTATAACATCTGGGTTTGCAGCTTTAACCGCTGCTTCAATTTCATCTTCTGTACTCATACCTGTACTTATAATTACAAAATCAAATGCTTCACGAGTTGCTTTACATAATTCTAAATCATTAATAACTGCACTCCCTAATTTTGCTATTTTAGTATATTTTGACATTAAATCCACACTATCTAAATCCCATACACTTGCAAAAAATTCTATTCCTAAATTTTTACTATAATCACATAATTCTTTTATTTGTTCTTCAGAGAATTCTAATTTATATTTATATTCTAAATATGTCATTTCACCCCAAGGAGTATTTTTCATAACTTTTTTTTGATGTTCTGGAACACATAAGTCAGGATTTCTTTTCTGTATTTTTGCATAATCACAACCCGCAATTTTAGATAGCATAATCATTTTTTTACACTCTTCAATTGAACCATTATGATTTATGCCAATTTCCGCAATTATTTTAACCATATAATATTGTATAATGTATAATTATATTTATAACTTTAAATTATATATGTACAAAATATAATAAAATAATAAAATTATAAGTTATATTTTTTATGCTCTTAAACAATATTCTAAAACTTCTAATTTTTTTGGTTCTGTAATCATATCTCGAATAATTTCATTTGGTATATTATTTGTAACTAAATAATTTGCTCTTCCTTGGTCATTTTCAAAATGATTATAAAATAAATATTTACTTTGATTATCATATAAATTATATATTGAATTAAAAATATTTAAGCTTCCTTTTGAAACAGTAGGCCAACAAGAATAATATTGCATATTTGGTCTTTGTTTAATAATATTTAAAAAATATCCATCTATTAATGTTCGAATAATATTTAATTGTTTTGATTCAAATAATATTGGTTTTTTATCTTTAAACATTACATAATGTTCATCTACTAATAATTCTGGATTATCTAATTTAAATTTTTCTATATCAGTTTTAATAATTCTATCAATAGTACGTTTTATATTTATATAAGAATCATATATTTTAGTTATTAATTCATAATTAACTTTATTTTTTTTACACCATTGTTTTGGTTGTCCTAATGCAGGTGTTTTAATTTTTTTCCCATTAATTATTTCAAATGTATCATATTCTCTTAATTCATATTGTAAAAATACATCTAACATTAATAAAAATTCCCCATTAGATACATCCCATATTTCTATAATTTCTTTTAAATCTTCGTATATAAATAAACTACTTACTTTATTTCCTATTTTATCAATACATGCAGCAATAGCACATACTTCTTTAACGCAATTATAATTATAACTTGATAGTAATGCTCGTTTCATTTCCATTGGTATAATAATATTTATATTTTTTAAAATACTTCCTATTTCCGAAAGTATACCCATATTATTAGATACAGATATTGCATCAAAATAATATAATCTCATAATATTAAATTGTAATGTTTTTTCAGATGGTAATTCTATAAATTCATATAAAAAATCATTAAATGTAGTTGGTTCATCATTCATCATATTAAATAATACAGCATTTTTTTTTTGTTCGTTTTGTTTTTCATCACTTAAATTTATAGGAAAATCAATATGTGTTATAATATTTTCCCCATCTGATTTATAACATAATAATTCTAATATAGTTTCGGTAAGTTCTTCGCAAAGAATAGGAGAAGTTCTATATGGTTGAAATTCACTATATTCTTCTTTAGTAAATAAGTTAAAACAAATACCAGGAGCTTTACGTCCAACTCGTCCTTTTCGTTGTTTATGTGAAGAATCTGCAATATATTTTTTTTCTAATAAATGTTGGTTTTTTAGTGGATCATAATTAGATATTTTGCTTAATCCCGAATCAATTACATATATTAATCCATCTACTGTAACTGATGATTCTGCTACATCAGTTGCAAATAATACTTTTCTTTTATATGGTCCAGTAGAACTAGGATCTAATTTTTGTGTTTGTTCTATATTAAATATATATAAATTTTTATCTATTGCAAAATCTTTTGCTATACCACTAGTTTTAGCAGATAATACAGTACAGAATGTGCTATTATTTATTTTAGAAGTTATACTATTTAAATATTCGTGCATTAATCTACAACCATCTCTTAATTCATTAGAACCACTAAAAAATACTAATATATCACCAGATATTGTTGTTTGTAGTATATCACATACTTTTCTTACACCTGCATCAATAAATTCTTTTTTTGATATCTTAGTTATATTATCTTGTATAAAAAATTCCTGTATAGGATAATTTGTTGCGGCTCCTCCATCTGATTTTTTAAATTTAAAATAAGATGATGGAAAATAATCTATAAATTGTTGTTCATTTACAGTTGCTGATACAATAATTAATTTTAATCCTTTTCTTTTTATTAATGCTCTGCGAAGAAATAATAATAATTTATCAATATTTACAGAACGTTCATGGGCTTCATCAATAATAATCATATCATATATCCATAATAAAGGGTCTTGTAATATTTGATTTATAATAGTACCTTCTGTAAAATATCCAATTCTAGTATTTTCATTTGGTTGGAATTCAGCAGGGGAACCTTGATGTTTATAACCAATTTCAGCACCTAATTTTACATCTAATGTTTTTGCTGCATATTCAGAAGTTGCTTTAGCAAGAAGTTGTTTAGGAAATGTCATTGCAATATTTCCTTTGTAATTTAATGTATGTAATGCTAATTTAGGTAAAATTACTGATTTCCCAGCACCAGTACCAGCAGTAATTAATAAAACTTGATTTTCATAAATATCTTTTAATATTTCTCGATGTTTTAAATACATAGGTAATGTTGACCATCCTTTACTTGTACTTGTTGGTAAACTTTCGTTTCTATAAATAGCTGAATAAGGTTTATTATTTAATGGATTTAAATTATTACCTTCTGGGTCTAATATACCAATTTTATTATATAAATTTTTAGGATCTAATTGAATATCTCTTAATAAAATTTCTTTTTCTTCAGTATCCATAATATTATTTATTATATAAAAAAAAATAAATAAATATAATTTAATTTATATATAATTATTTTATTTTATTTAAAAATATAGTTTCATTATTTGTAAGTTTTACCTTATCAAATTTTGTTAAATTATGTAAATCATTTATATCATAACATTCATCCGAATTTTGAGTTTTAATTATATTATTTTTTAAAATATATTGATTTGTATAATTATTTTTTACACAAACTTTATTATATTTTCTTATAGTTTCTAAATTACAATCTGTATCATAATTTACACAATTATTTTTAGACCATTCATTTACTTCTTCTAATGTTTTTAACTTGATTTTTCCATAAAATTTAATTGGAGTTATAGTTTCTTTATTTATATTTTGTGCAATTTTATATTCATTTTTTGATATACACATATTGTTTAATAATTTTATTAATATATTAGACTGAATATTTTTTCCATTTATATCTTGAACACATACAACATTATTTTTTAATGCAATAGAATCATTACAAATTTGTTTGTTATTTTTATCTAATTCATTATAATTTGAACAATATTTTTTAGCCCATACATTAGGAGTAAATTTATCATAATAATTATTTGCATATACTATTTTTTTTTTTGATAACGTAGGTAAATTATGATGTTGATTAATAATATATTCAATATCCGGAATTTGTTCATTATATTTTGGTTCTACTAATATACCTGAAGTATAATTAGTATAATCTAAATTAATATATTTTAAAGTAATATTTTTAATAGTTCGATTAATAAATCCAATAGTGATTATTTTTTTTATATTATTTATTATAATATTACTTAATTTATCGGGAATAATATAGATATAAGTATTTTCTAATGATTTTATTTTAATTCCATATTTTAATATTAATATATTTATTGGCATATCTATATTTTCATCAATTAATATATTATTATTATTTGTATTATTAATTTCTTGTTTATTTAAAATTAATTTAGTGTCTTTAAATACATATCCATTTTTAATTAAATCAGAACACATATTAATTTTATATTTTGATATAGATAAATTATTTTTTTTAATTAAATTATATAAATTTCTATAAGTTAAATTTAAACAATTTATATTATTATAATTTATTGTTTCAACTATATCATTTATTTTTAAATTACTTTGATATAATAAATTACAACAATCTTCATAAGATATTTTTCTTAAAATTCTTAATGATAATGGTTTATTATATTGTAAATTATTATTATTATATAAATAAAGTATTAATTTATTTAAATTATCTTTATTAATTTTATTATTAATATTGTTATTTTTAACATTGGAACAAATTTGTTTTGAATTATTTAATGGATTAATAAATTCGAACATATTTATATTTATATATTAGATTATAATTAATATATATATAATATTTATATAAAAATTATTTATGTATAATATAATATTATTTATTGGATGAAAAAATATTATAATAAAGATTATTTAGAAGCTGGGATGGATGAAGCAGGAAGAGGATGTTTATTTGGTAGAGTATATGTTGGATGTGTTATTTGGAATAATGAAGATGATAATGAAATAACAAATCAAATAAAAGATTCAAAAAAATTAACACCAAAAAAAAGAGAAGAATTATTTGAATATATTATTAATAATTGTATAGATTATTCAATTCAATATGCTGATGCTAGTTATATAGATAAAACAAATATTAATTATGCAGTTATTAACTGTATGCATAAATGCATAGATAATTTATATATAAATCCTGATTTATTATTAGTTGATTGAACAAATTTTATATCATATAAAAATATTCCATATAAAACTATAATTGATGGGGATAATAAATTTATTTCTATTGCAGCAGGTTCAATATTAGCAAAAGTAGCCCATGATAGATATATAATTGATTTATGTTATAAAGATCCATTATTAGATGAAAAATATAATTTATTATCAAATAAAGGATATGGAACTATGAATCATATAAATGGAATAAAAAAAAATGGAATTTCTTCTATGCACCGAAAAACATTTGGAATATGTAGTAATTATTAATTAATTTTCTAGTAATTATTAAAACATATTTTTAAATGTTTCAGAAACATTTTCTTTTTTAAATTGTTGATTAAATGTATTACGTTCTATATATTTAATTTCAGTTTTTACTGGTGGACAATTATAAAATGATTTTGTATAACCATATGTTACTGTACATATACCTATTATTAATATCAATAATGCAATTGTTTTCATTATATATTAATTATTATTTTTTTTTATTAATTTTATTTTTTTTATTAAATTTCTTTAACATCGGAATTATCATTATTGTCAGGTGTATCTTCAATTTTTTCTAACCAAGGGTCAGGTTTATCTTCCATGGTATTTAATAAATTTTGTTTTAATGCTTCATTTTTTCTTTCTTTAAAGAATAATTCTTTTTGTGCCTCATTTTTTTGATAACTATGAATTAATTCATTTAATGTTTCTTCTTGATATTCTTGACCTTCAATTGTATCTAAATATTTATAACATGGGTCCCAAGGCATCCATACTCCTACTTCTCCTACAAATACATGAAAAGAAGGGTCGTCTTTATGAAATTCATTTGCTTTTTGAGCAGCTTCTTTATGAGTACTAAATACCCCTTTTACTTTTAATCCTCTTAAAGAAGTTTGAAAATTATTTTCTTCGTCAAATTTTTTAGATAAATCTAGTTCATTTCTATATTTAAAATTTTCATATTTTTCATGAATATCATTATAATTTAATTTTAATTCTGAATTTAATTCATTTAAAAATTCAGATATTAAAAATGATTCTTTATTTTTTAATACATTTTCAGGAGAAACAAATGATAAACATACAAATTTTTGTCCCGGGATTTCTTTATCTCTTGAAAGGAAATCTTCTTTAACCATAATTATAATTATAATTAATAATATTTTTTTAAATAAGATATTATATTTTTATTTTTATTTTTATTTTTATCTTATATAATAATATAACTAATTATAAATGGTAGCAAATTATAATGGTGGTAATTTAGAAAAAGAAAAAGAAATTGCATTAGATATTGGAAGTAAAGCAGCAGAAATTGGAAAAGATACATTTAATGAATTAAAAAATGTAGTACAAACACCTACATTTTCTGATATTTTAAAAAAATTATTAAAATATGTAATAGAAGGTTTAGTAGTAGCTATTGCTGGTTATTATATACCTGCAAAAAAACCTGAAATATCTGAAATTATAATAATTGCATTAGTGGCAGCTTCAACATTTGCAATATTAGAAGTTTATATGCCTGATGCTTATATGGCATCTAGATTAGGATTTGGATTCCAAACTGGACGTAATTTAATACCTCCAATTGTTTAATATAAATTATAAATTATAAATTATAAATTATAAATTATAAATTAATACTTTTTTTTTATTTCAAATAATATAATGAGTGGTTCTGTCATGGATAATATTATATCAGTAATAACTGCTCCGTTTAAAATATTTGGAAAATCATTTTCATTTTTAACAGGAGAAGGTACAACATTAATTATAAATATACAAAAATATATATGGAATAATATTAGTTTTGTAATGAATGAGATATTAAATAAATATTATGGAAATAGTTCTTATTTTGATATATTAGTATCGTCTTTTAATCCGAGTGTATTTTCAAGGTTAATTGAAAATTCTAAAAAAGAATTTAGAACAGAATTTGCTGAAAAGCCATCTACTAATAATATAAGTTTTCCTTTACCCCCTTTACCCAAAGACCCTCCGAATGTTACATTTCCAAGTATAATAAAATTAATTATGCAAACATTATTTACTTTAATTATAACATGTATAATAATATTAGTTATATCTATAATTTCAAATATAATACATATTATTTATAAATTAAATAATCCAAATGATCAAAATATAATTGCAAATAAAATTGCAAATAAAATTTTACCAAAAATAATATCGGAAAAAAATAATACTGACAAAAATATTACTCAAAAATAATTAAATATAATATTTTAAATTATATATACTAAATAATTCTAAAAAGTAAAATATATATATTTTTATATATATAAATATTATAGATATAAATTATGTTATATCATAATAATTATAAACAAACAGGTGGATGGTGCTGTGATTGGCCTTTTCCAATACCAAATTATGATTGTTGTGGTGAAATAATTAAATTTTTTAATCCATGTGATGTTATTAGTGATACTATATCTTTTATAGTAAATATTATAATTGTAACACCTATAAATTTAATAATAAGAACATTAAATACAGTTAATATATTATTAAATAATATAATTTCAATATTATTAAAATTAATTTATAAAACATTTAATTTTATTTTAGAACTTATTAAACAACCTATTATAATAACTAATAGAATTACTTCTGAATTTCGTACAATTATATCTTTAATTATAGATGTTTTAGGAGGTGATATATTATCTATAATATTGGTTTTTATATTACCTTATATAATATATTTCAAAAATATTATAACAGTTATAATACAAGCAATAAAATTACCAATTGGGGGATTAATAAATAGTATTATAAGTATAATTGGTATCGACCCTATAATACCTCAAGATGTATCATTATATCATATATTATTAATTACAAAATATGTATTAATTATGGTTTATTTACATTCAATGTATGGATTTTTACAATTAGTATTTTAATTATATTTAATATATTATAATAATATAAATATATTAATGAATTCTACAAATTTTTTTGATATTTTATCATTAAAATATAAATTAAATAATATAAATACAATTACAAGTAATGAAATATATGATTTTATAGAATTTAAAAATAATAATAAATATTTAATAGTTATTGGAATTGGTATTGCAATTTTAATTATATTACCATTTATAGTAAAAAAAATTATAAATATATCTAGCAATCAATCTGGTGGTGGTTTTTTAGGATTAACTATTACTGATGTGTATAAATTATTAATGATTTTAATAATATTTTTTATATTAATTGGATTTGTATCATTAAGAAAATTATCTTTATATTGTTATGGTTGTTCAAGAGGTTCGTGGTGGTATAAATGTTTATCTGGAACAGGTTATGGTACTAGTGCATGTAATACTAGTAATAATATGTCTAAACATATGAAAAATTTATTAAATATATTATTTCGTGTAATAAGACAAACAAAAACAATTCATACATCTATATCATCTGTATTTAAAACTATAACAACTTTAATAGGACAATTAAAAAATTATTTAATGAATGCAATATCAATACCTTCTTTTAATATACCTAAAATAGATGAAAATACTGTTGACGGACTTAGATGTGCTATATATAATGTAGATTTATGTACTCCATTTAGAGAAGGAATTAAAGGAGTTATAAAAACAATTAATGGAAGTGGTCAAGCTTTTAATATTTTTACAAATGCATTAATTTCAGCATGTAGTAAAATACTAGAATTAATAGGTAATATGATACGTAATATTTTAAGTGGAATAACTATAATATTTAAACAATTATTTCGCCCAATTAAAGAATCTTTTCGTATAATATTATTAATAAAAGACCAAATCGTAAGAATAATAAATATTATTTCAGATGTTGGGATTATAAATATTATATTATTTAATTTAATTAATATTATTACTTCTATAATTAAATCATTTACATCTAATTCTATGCAAGGAGGAAATAATAAATATAAAGATAAAAATAATACAATTACAATTGGTACAGCATTAGTATTTACTATAACATTATTTTGTATATTATTTATATTTCCTATGATTGGAGGAATATATTTAGGAATAAGATCATTAATATCTATAATAATGTTGCCTTTAAATATATTATTTAGTTTATTATAAAATTAAGTAATTTAGTTTATTATAAAATTAAGTAATTTAGTTTATTATAAAATTTAGTAATTTAGTTTATTATAAAATTAAGTAATTTAGTTTATTATAAAATTAAGTAATTTAGTTTAT
>Ga0228620_1001498_pt1 | contig 9549 bp, 9 predicted proteins | sample 23DmetaG_FD_186030 | JGI IMG/M metagenome (GOLD analysis project Ga0228620, IMG submission 186030) | Seawater microbial communities from Monterey Bay, California, United States - 23D | ecosystem: Environmental > Aquatic > Marine > Coastal | place: USA: California | collected 2016-10-06 | reverse complement strand
ATAACAACGTGAAAATCATTATTATTCAAGACAGAGGAAATAACCTGAGAATCTAGTTTGTTTTTTCCTTTACCCGAAATAGGATTTACAATAAAATGTATGCTTGTTTTTGTTCCCAATAAAGTGTTATGTTTTTGTTGTTTTTAAGCAATAATATTTAATTCTCTTGTGTGTCCTGTTTTTTTACTTAAATTTGCATTCCTTTTTGGCGTCTTGGCCGAGTGGCTAGGCAGAGGTCTGCAAAACCTTTTACAGCGGTTCGAATCCGCTAGACGCCTCAAGAATAAAACCTCAACTGTGTTGGGGTTTTTTATCTTATATCTTCGATCATTTGTTTTGGATTTAATTTATCTTTTGGTAGAAACCCTTTAGTTATAAGGGTTATTCCACAGATCAATAACAAAACTCCTAATATTTTTTTGATGTTAATTATTATTCCTGGTGTTAAATAACCTTTTAGACGTTTTGCTAACAATATTTTAATTAGGTCTGTAATGAAATAAGCACTAATCAAAGCGCCAAAAAATACAAAAAAGCGGTTTATATTTCCCTCCAAATTTGGCCCCACCACAATTATAATTCCTAGCCAAAAGACCAAGACCCCTATATTTATAAAGTTCAGAAAAAAACCTTTTAAAAACAACTGTAGGTAGTTGTTTTTTGGTGTTTCTAAATTTGTTTCTGTCTCTTGTTTGTTGGCTTTCTTTGTGAAAATTATAATACCATAAACAGCTAAAAGTGTTCCCCCAAAAATATAAAGGCCTGGTTGATTGCTTAAGTTTTCTAAAAGTTGATAACTACTAAAATAAGCAAGAAAAATAAATATTATATCTGCAATAATAACGCCTAAATCAAAAGCTACAGCAGCTCTAAACCCTTTAACTATACTTGTTTCTAAAAGAACAAAGAAAACGGGGCCTATCATAAAAGATAAGAAAAACCCAAGGGGAATAGCTGCTTGAATATCCTCGATCACTTTTTGCTAATCTTTAAAAATAATTCTTCCTCCAAACAATTTATTTTGTTTTAATTGTTTTGGTGTTCCATATACGAAAACGTCACCGCCAGAGAAAATCTTAACATTTAAAACATTTGTTGTATGCACTGAGGCTTCTCCTCCTGCTTTTATAAATAATGAAGAGTTTTGTGCGGTTGTTTTACTTCCTTCGTAAACACCACCTGTTCGTAGTGTAAGATTCAACTTTGATGTTTGCCCTGTAGTGGTAACAACTCCTCCTGTTACGCTTTTTACTGACAAAAATTTAGTGTCGACTGAGGCAGTAATTTGCGCACCTTCTTGTGCTCTTAATGTTAATTCGTATTGTTTTAATTTACTTTTTACATTGATATTTACGCCTTCATTTGCGTCGATTTCATCAATAGAAGTATAATACAATTTAACGTTAGTGTTTTTTCCATTAAACATTTTATCTAATTTCATTTTTATTTTCTCCTGAAATAATAAGTTTGTTTTCATCTGATTTAATAAGTTCTATATTTATTAAATCATAAACTTTAAGTTCCGAAAATTCTCCTAAGGTTTTTGTTACAGAATTTTGTGAAAAAACTTGTGTGCATACAAAGAACACAATAAAATATATATGTTTCATTTTTGTAAATTATATTAAATTAAAATCTAAATGTCTTTTTATTAAATCGGCTTTCTTAACCTCTACTTGAACTTCATCTCCCAGTTGATATTTGTTTTTTGTTCGTTCTCCAACAAGCGCATAATGATCTTGATCAAAGGTATAATAATCTCCTTTTATATCTCTAATTCTAACCATACCTTCACATTTATTTTCAATAATTTCCACATACATACCCCATTCTGTCACACCTGATATAACCCCAACAAATGTTGTGTCTTTTTTGTCTTGCATATATTTTATCTGCATATATTTTATTGAATCTCTTTCTGCTTTTGTTGCTAAATTTTCCATTGCCGAAGAATGTTTACATTTCTCTTCAAAACTTGTTTCAGAAACTGAAGAATTTCCATCTAAATAATGTTGTAACAAACGGTGTACCATAACATCTGGGTAGCGACGTATAGGAGATGTAAAATGACTATAATAATCAAAAGACAGACCATAATGTCCAATATTATGTGTAGAATATTCTGCCTTACTCATACAACGAATGGTTAATGTATCGACTAAGTTTTGTTCTTTTTTTCCTACTACATTACTTAGTAATTTATTCAAAGCGGAACTGATTTGGTTGGTTTGTTTTAAATTTAATTGATGGCCAAATTGAGAAACAACACGTTGTAAACTTTCAAGTTTTTGTTGGTCAGGAACATCATGGATTCTATAAATAAAGGTTTTTTTAGGAGATTGTTTTCCAATAAATTCTGCAACTTTTTTATTAGCTAATAGCATAAATTCCTCAATGAGTTTATTGGCATCTTTTGAGGTTTTAAAATAAACTCCCTCTGGTGTATTAGATGATGATAAATTGAATTTAACTTCAACTTTATCAAAAGAAATTGCGCCATTATTCATTCGTTTTTCCCTTAATATTTTAGCGAGTTTATCTAAATTAAGGACAGCGTCTTTTATTTGATGTGTTGTTTTGTATGCTTTTTTATTTAAAGCAATGTGCTTAGGAATATCAATATTTTTATTTTCAATGATATATTGAGCTTCCTCATAGCTAAAGCGAGCATCACTATAGGTTACCGTTCTACCAAACCATTGATTAATTAGTTCTGCTTTATCATTTAGTTCAAACACTGCAGAAAAAGTGTATTTTTCTTCTAAAGGTCGTAATGAACAAGCATTATTAGATAATACTTCTGGTAACATAGGAACAACTCTATCAACAAGATAGACAGAAGTTGCGCGTTGATATGCTTCATCATCTAAAATAGTTCCCTCTTTTAAATAATGCGATACATCAGCAATATGAATACCTACCTCAAAATTACCATTTTCTAATATTTGAAAAGAAAGAGCATCATCAAAATCTTTTGCATCTTTTGGGTCTATTGTAAAGGTTAAAATTTTCCGCATATCACGGCGTTTTTTTATCTCTTCCTTAGTAATAGATGTATCTAATTCATTTGCATAATCTTCAACTTCTTTTTCAAAATTATAAGGAAGACCATAGTTAGCTAAAATAGCGTGTATTTCTGTTTGATGATCTCCTGCATCTCCCAAAATTTCTATAACTTTTCCAGTTGAGCATTCTGCTTTAGATTGCCATTCTACGACCTTTACCAGTACTTTCTGTCCTTCTTTTGCATTTTTTGTTTTCTTTAAAGGTACATATATATCTACAGGCATTTTTCGATCATCTGGAACAACAAAAGCAAAGTTTTTATTAATTTGTATGATACCAACAAATTCTGTTTTTGAGCGTTTTAATACTTGTGTAATCTCTCCTTCATGGCGCCCTCTTTTTTTTCTTTTGTGTATATAAAATTCTACTTCATCTCCTGATAAAGCGCCAAATGTCTTATGAGTTGGTATATATACATCTTGATCAAATTTTTCGGAAATAACATATCCAGATCCCTTAGAACTTAAGTCAAAAATACCTTTGTAGTATTTATCATTTGTTTTAATTGAATAACTCCCCCTTTTTACCTCTTCTATTTGATTTGATATCATAAGGAAATGTAAGCATTCAATAACTTCTGCTCTTTTGATTGGACTGTGAAATCCAAGTTTCATAGAAATTTGTTTATGATTTAAATCTGGAGTCGTTTGAAGAATAGATAAAATTCGAGGAATATACTTTTTGTAATTTTTATTTTTTTTTGGCATTACAGCTATTTGATAACAACAAATCTACAATTTTAAATTTAGCCTTTTTTGGAGAGAAATAAACTTTATCCACATTATATATCATTATAATTTTTTTCTTTTAATATTTAAAAATAAAATTGTTATTATAATTGCCTGTTAATTTCTGTAATAACTTTTACAATTACTATTATTTAACCTGAAGATTTACATATTTTAGTATTTTTTAATGTTCATAACTCCTCTCATAATCTAAATAAATATGGGATTAAAATTAATAAGTAAACTTTTTTATATCATATTTTTTTTTAATGAGAAATAATTTAATACAAATTAAATTTATTTTTCATAATCTATGTTTTTTTATTAACAGGATATAAATAAAAGTATAAACACTTTTATTTTTTTGTAAGTTTACATGTCTACAATTAATCACATATTTATGAAAATTTCAATAGGAAATGACCACGCTGGAACAGAATATAAATTTAAAATAATTAATTTTTTAAAATCTAAGAACATAGAAGTTAAAAATTATGGAACAGATTCTAGTGATAGTGTTGATTATCCAGATTTTGTTCATCCTGTTGCAAAAGATGTTGAAAATAAACATGTTGACTTTGGAATTCTTTTATGTGGTAGTGCAAATGGTGTTGCTATGACAGCTAATAAATATCAAGGTATTCGTGCTGGTTTGTGCTGGAAAAATGAAATTGTTGAATTAATACGTCAACATAATAATGCTAATGTTCTTTGTATTCCTGCACGTTATACAACTGAACAAGATATAATAAAAATGGTAGATACTTTTATTAATACAGATTTTGAAGGAGGAAGACATCAAAGACGTGTGGATAAAATACCTAGTTGTAATTAATATTTAAAATGGTTTCTATTTTTGTTAAATCATATCAAGAGCTTTCTAAATTAGAATTATATAAAATTTTACGTTTAAGAGCAGAGGTTTTTGTTGTAGAACAAGATTGTGTTTATCAAGATATCGATAATAAAGATCAAAAAGCTCTACATGTTTTTTTAATAAAATCAGAAGAAATTATAGGTTATACAAGGTTGTTCTGGCCAGGAGATTATTTTAAAGAAGCAAGTATAGGAAGAGTAGTTATCTCTAAAAAAGAAAGAAAAAACAATTATGGAACTCTACTCATGAAAGCTTCTATTAATGCTGTCTCTGAGAAAATGGAAGAAAACAAAATTAAAATTTCTGCTCAAACCTATCTAAAAAATTTTTACAATAATTTAGGTTTTTTAGAAACAGGAAAAGAATACCTAGAAGACGGTATACCACACATTGCTATGTTTAAAGAATAATTTTTATTCTATAATATTTGTTATTTCTATTTCTACTCGTCTATCAAATTTTGGATCACCCCCTAAAGGATATTTATGTTTTAATCCAACATATTTCATTCTTTTTCTAGCAACCCCGTTTTTCATCAAGTATTCATAAATATATCTCGCTCTTGCTAAAGATAAATTTCTTCGTCCTGTTCCTCTGTCAATAGCATCTCTTCCGTTTGCTGTGCAACAAACGTGACCCTGAATTGTAAAATAAACTTTATTTTTTTCTTTTAGTATTCTTGATATTTTTTCAAGAACAGCAATAGATTCTTCTAAAATATAGCTGTATCCTGTTCTAAATAAAATTTTATTTAGAACAATTTTATCACCAACTAAAAGATTGCTTTCTAATGTTAAAGGTTTTTTTCTATTATCTATATTTTCTTTTTCTTCTTCAACTTTTACTACTTCTTTTTTAGGACTATTATATTCTACATTAATCTCTACTTTTCTATTTAATCCTCTTATAATATTTAAATCTTCTGCAGTTACAATTTTTAATAAAACCTCACCCTTTCCATCAACGTTGCTAATTAGTTTTTCGCTTATACCACCAAAGGAAAAAAGTTTTTTTATAGCATTTGCTCTATTTTGAGATAGTACTAAATTATAATTATTCGAACCTCTATCATCACAAAACCCATAAATAGATATTTTTTTTATTTTATTAATATCTAAATTTTGAGTAAATAATAAAAGTCTATTTTTTTCTGTTTCTGGTACTATATATTTATCGGTTTCAAAGTAAACCACATGCTGTATATTTGATTGAGCAATCAAATAGTTTATACTAAACATGAAGATAAAAATCAATTTTGGCATGCTTAAATATATTTAATTTATTTCAAAAGAGAATGATACCGATTCGAATCATTTAATATTGATAGTGCCTCTAAAACAGTTTTGTTCTTTAAAAGAGAATATTTATACATTCCTTCTCTATAAAAGTTTCTTTTTATAATTTCTTCTGACAATTTCCAGCTTATATTTTCCTTTGATTTTTCTAAAGCCAATTCCTTTTCCTTATTCAGAGAATTTTTAACGACCAAAAGCGATGTATGTAAACTTTCTAAATTTTCCTCTTTACTGTAATCAAATAGGTTTTCTAAAGCATCTTCTGTGTTTGTTCCCAATGAAAAATTCTCTGACAAACAAAATGCCTTAAAATCTTTAAAAACAATGGGGTTTAAATCAAAATCTGATAAATTATCTACTTTATTTTTTCTACAATAATCATTAACAAAGTTGAATATTAAATTTTCTTTTTCCAAAGCGGAAATCAAATTAAACGCATCTCTTTTTCCTATTATAACATCCGGTTTTATACCACCCCCATCATAAACTATTCTTCCTTTTTTTGTTTTAAACGCTTTCTTTTCCTTTATTTTTTTTGCTTCTCCTGTAATAGACCGCTCACCGTAATTTAATGCCTGTATGCATCGTCCTGAGGGAATAAAATAACGAGAAATAGTAACTTTAATTTGAGCTCCGTAAGGTAGCGGCTTGGGTTGTTGTACAAGACCTTTTCCAAAACTTCTTTTACCAACAATTATAGCACGATCTAAATCTTGAAGAGCACCTGCAACAATTTCACTGGCTGATGCACTTTTTTCATTAACCAGTACTATAATAGGAATGTCTTCGCTAATTGGCTGGCGTTGTGTAAAAAATTGGTTGTTATATTGTTCAATATTAGACCTTGTAGAAACAACAAGCTGGTCTTTTTTCACAAACAGATTTACTATTTTTACTGCTTCTTGAAGTAGTCCCCCTGGATTGTTTCTTAAATCAAGAATTAATCCTTTTGCCTCATCTATTAGTAAAAATTTTAGTGCCGATTCTACCTCTTGAGTGGATGTTCTCGAAAAGCGGTCTAATGCTATATAACCGATTTGATTATCCAACAATTTATATAATGGAACGGCTTTTGGTTTTTTTTCACTACGAATTAATTCTACTTCTTTTTCTTCTAGACCTCTTTTATAAGTTATATTGACTTTTGAATTTTTCTTACCTTTCAATAAAATCTCAGCTTGTTCAAAAGATTCTGATAATAAAGTTCCATTAATTTTAATTATTTCATCACCTGATTTTAAACCAGCCTTATCTGCAGAAAATTCTTTTAAAGGCTCATCAATAATTAATTTCTTATCTATAATTTTTACTGTTGCTCCAATACCCACATAAAGACCAGAACGATAAATTTTTGCATTCTCAACGTCTTGTTCACTACTATATATGGTGTATGGGTCAAGGTTAGAGAGCATGTGATTTACACCTTTTTCCATAAGCTCTGCAGGGTTGGTTTTGTCTACATAGCTCATATTAAGCTCTTTAAAAAGAGTATTATAAATTTCTATTTGTTTTGCAATTTCAAAGAAATCAAAACGAAACCCCACAAGAGTAAATGCCAATGCAACAGAAAATAATGAGAGTCCTATCTTATTTTTACTCATAAATCCCTTTTTTTAAACTTTTCTGAAACTATTTTGATTTTATCTACCATTTGGTTCCAATCAGGCTTCTCCTTACTTATGTAAATTAACATGAGTGTATAGTTATTTGTGGATTCGTTTAGTATTGGCCAAAAATATTTTTTTACAGACGCTCTCATCTGTCGCTTTATTCTATTTCTATGAACTGCCAATCTAAAGTTCTTTTTTCCCACAGACACACCAATTGCTGTTTCATAATTCCGAAGAAAAATAAGCTTAAAAGGAAACACATTGATAGAATTTCCTTCTTCAAATAAAACCTCAATTTCCTTTTTTCCTTTTAATCTTTTCACTCTTTTTCTAAAACCAAGCTATTATTGTCGAGGTTAATATCAGCAACTTTTAGTTCGGGGTCAAGGGTTATTTTTTTTACATCTTTATTATTGTTCAACAAAAATGAATAGGTTGGATATGCCCATGCCCAGTCTTTTAGTATAATTGTGGTTTCGTCTGTAGGTTTTTCTCCACGCATCATTTGTAATGGGATATAATATTTTATAATTTCGCCATCAGTATATTCTATTTCTAGCTCTGTAGGCATTGGAACCAATCCTATTCTTTCAATTATAATTTCAGTGTTTTGTTCTTTTTTCTCTACTGATTTTATTCCATAATCTATAACATTATCAGTTTTCGTCCAATCTGTAAGATACCAGTCCAATTCTAAACCCGATGCTTTCTCCGCACAACGAATAAAATCATTAGGCGTTGGATGCTTAAAAGCCCAAGAATCAAAATACTCGAGGAGTGTTTTTTTAAAAGCTTTTTCCCCAATAATATATTTTAGTTGTCTTAAGAAAATAGCACCCTTTACGTAAGAAGAGGTGCCGTAAGCAGCATTATATTCATAGCGATCTGCATGTGTGCTTTGTGGTTGTTCAAAACCACTCAATGCATATCGAACATAGCGCTTATAAGCTCTTTCAAAATATTTTTCTTCATCAATATTCATCACATCAACCTCTGCCATTGTGCAAATGTACTCTGTAAAACCTTCATCCATCCAAGGATGGCTTCCTTCGTTTGTTGCCATCAAAAATTGAAACCATGTATGCGCCAATTCATGTGAGGTAACTCCAACCAAACTTTCAAAGCTTCGCTCCCCCGTAATTAGTGTACACATACCGTATTCCATGCCGCCATCTCCTCCTTGAATTACAGAGTATTGTTTGTATGGATAAACCCCAATATTTTTATTAAAAAATGCCATGAGTTTTGCTGTAATGGGTTGCAAATCACGCCAACGTTTTTGATAGTCCTCACCCAAAGTGCTTTTGTAATAAAAATGAAGCATTGGTCCATTTTCTATTTGTAATTTATCATGAATATAATCGGGATCAGCAGCCCACGTAAAGTCATGAACATTTGGTGCAATAAAATGCCAAGTGTTTGTTTTCTTTCTTTTTTTCTTTTTGGTTATAGGAACAATTTTTATATCCTTTTCATTTTGTAAATATCCAGTCCCACCAACCACGTAGCTGTTGTCAATTGTAAGTTTTAAGTCAAAGTTACCCCAAACCCCATGAAATTCACGGCCGATATAAGGGTCTGCGTGCCAACCTTCAAAGTCATACTCTGCTAATTTTGGATACCACTGTGCCATAGAAAGTACAACCCCTTCAGAACTGTTCTTTCCAGAACGTCTAACATTCAAAGGAACTTGTCCCTCAAAATTCATCTTAAAAGTTGTTTGTTCCCCAGATAAAATAGGATTTTTTAGTTCAACTTCTAAAATAGTTCCAGAAAGCGTTGTTTTTAGTTTTTCTCCATCTTGAGTTAAGTTTAAAACATTTAAAAACCCTTGATCTTTAGGAGCTAGATTTTGAATTCTGTTCATTACTCTGCTATCAGGATCAGCAATAGTTCTGGAGCGTACGTCCATTTCACTACCAGGTTGAAAGGCATTAAAATATAGGTGAAAAAACACTTTTTTTAGTGAGTCA
>Ga0228620_1001491_pt1 | contig 9600 bp, 8 predicted proteins | sample 23DmetaG_FD_186030 | JGI IMG/M metagenome (GOLD analysis project Ga0228620, IMG submission 186030) | Seawater microbial communities from Monterey Bay, California, United States - 23D | ecosystem: Environmental > Aquatic > Marine > Coastal | place: USA: California | collected 2016-10-06 | reverse complement strand
TGATTGAATTAGATAAAAGCTACAGAATAGAAGAAAAAGGAGAACGTTTTTATAAACCCTCTCAAAAACATCATTTTAGTATGTATCTTGATGGTAAGTTTTATTCATTATATCTAAGAAAAAGTGCCTATACTTATAAAGATGCACTATCTAAACTTGATGCAGAAATTCTTTACAGAACCATTTTAAAGCCTATCTTAGGTATTGATAACTTAGATAATAATGATAGAATAAGATATCGAAACAATAAATTAGATATGTTATCCATTAAAACTTTAGTTGATAATGGTCAATTCGATATTGGTTTTGGAATGTTACCAATAACAATTGATGAAATGAAAAAAATAGCTGATGCACAATTAATAATGCCACCCAAGACTAGTTATATAGAACCTAAATTAAGGAGTGGTTTAACCATGTATGAATTTTAATTATGAATTATATTAAAGATAATTTAGAAAAAATTAAAAAAACTATTTCAGAAAAAACTGTTCTTGTAGCTGTTTCAAAAACCAAACCTATTGCAGATTTACTTGAAGCATATGAAGCTGGTCAGAGAGTTTTTGGGGAAAACAAAATACAGGAAATGGTTACAAAACATGAAGCACTACCAAAAGATATAGAATGGCATATGATAGGTCATCTTCAACGAAACAAAGTGAAGTATATGGCTCATTTTGTAGGCTTAATTCACGGTGTAGATAGTTTAAAGACGTTAAAGGAAATAAATAAACAAGCATATAAACACGATAGAGTTATTAACTGTTTATTACAAGTAAGAATAGCTAAAGAGGAAACAAAATTTGGTTTAACACCAACAGATTTATCAGATATTTTATCCTCTGAAGAACTAAAAACCTTTACTAATGTAAAAATTTGCGGTCTTATGGGAATGGCAACTTTTACAAAAAATGAAGATACTTTAAATGAGGAATTTTCTGAATTAGAAACATTATACTACCATCACAAAAAACAACATCCAGATTTCTCAATACTATCAATGGGAATGAGTGGAGATTACAAATTAGCTATCAAAAACGGAAGTACCATGATTAGAGTTGGTAGTTCTATTTTTGGAGCTAGAAATTATTTAACATAGAAACAAATTTGTACGCAATTTTAGATATAGAAACTACTGGGGGTAAATTTAATGAGGAAGGCATTACAGAAATTGCCATCTATAAATTTGATGGACATACTGTTGTAGATCAGTTCGTTAGCCTTATAGATCCTGAGAAACCAATTCAAGAATTTGTTGTAAAACTTACCGGTATTAACAATAAGATGTTAAGAAATGCTCCTAAATTTTACGAAGTAGCTAAACGAATTATTGAAATTACAAAAGACTCAATATTAGTGGCTCACAATGCAGAATTTGATGCCCGAATTTTAAAAACTGAATTTGATAGATTAGGATATGAGTATCAAAGAAATTCTATTTGCACTGTAGGATTGAGTAGAAAATTAATACAAGATGAAAAATCTTATAGTTTAGGAAAGCTATGTAAATCTTTAGGTATACCAATGAGTGATAGGCACAGAGCTACAGGTGATGCCCTTGCCACTGTTCAATTATTTAAATTATTGTTAGATAAAGACCATAAGAAAGAGATAGTACAAAATTCAATCAAATACTTTGACAACAGAAATGTTAAAGATAAACTAAATTCAATTTTAGAGATTGCTCCAGAAACGATGGGAGTTTTTTATGTACACAATGATGATGGAAAAGTCATTTATATTGGAAGAAGCCATAATATAAAGTTTGAAATAAATAAATTATTTTTAAAACAAGGTAAAAGAGCTCAAAAAATTCAAGAAAGAGTAGAAAAAATAACATTTCAATTTACAGGAAATGAATTATTTAATAGATTAAAATATTACACAGAACTAGAAACTTTACAACCAAAGTATAATTTCAAAAAAAAGAAAAAAATTTCAAAAAATGAATTTGCTCATTCAGATTTTATTTTACAATTAAAAGGAAGAGAAGTTAATGAAAATGGAATTGTTTTGATTGAAGAAAATGAAGTTTTTGGCTATGGTTTTACAAATTTATCTTTCCAAGAAACAGAGATTTCAATTTTAAAAACCATTTTAACACCCATAGAAAATAAAGATTTAGCTAAATCTATTGTGAAAAATTATTTGAATAATAATAATGTTTCAAAAATAATAAGATTGTAATGTAGTATATTGTCGTATTATAAAATCTATAATTTGAATTTGGAAGTAAAAAATAAACCAACTTTAAAACATAGACTTCATGAAATTATTTATGAGGCAGACACAAAAGGTGGTAAACTTTTTGATGTAATTTTATTAATTGCAATTCTGGCAAGTATTCTTTTTGTAATGCTTGAAAGCGTTCAAAGTATTGATGAAAAATACGGTCCTTTTTTGGATGTTGCAGAATGGGTAATCACCATCTTATTTTCTTTAGAATATGTGTTAAGAATTGTAACGGTAAAAAAACCTTGGAAATATATTTTTAGCTTCTATGGTATTATAGATTTACTTTCAACCATTCCAAAATATGTTTCTTTAATATTAATAGACAGTCACAATCTCGCAGTCTTAAGAGCCCTACGATTGTTGCGAATATTTAGAATATTAAAGATAGCACGCTACATAGGAGCCTCAAACAGACTATTGTTAGCGCTTAGATCTAGTAGAGCAAAAATTGCAGTCTTCTTACTATTTGTATTAATTCTTTGCATCATTTTAGGAACTATTATGTACATGATTGAAGGAGCAGAAAACGGATTTACAAGTATTCCGAGAAGTGTGTATTGGGCTATTGTAACACTAACAACTGTTGGATACGGAGATATTGCTCCAGTAACAGCTTTAGGACAGTTAATAGCAAGTGCTATTATGATTCTGGGGTACGCTATCATTGCCATACCTACTGGGATTGTTGGTTCTGAAATGATGAATGCTAACATTCATACCAACACACAGAGTTGTCCAAATTGCATGAGAGATTCTCACCAAGATGGGGCTATATTTTGTTATCATTGTGGTGATAAATTAAATGAATAATGGGTAGCTCTAAAAAGACACTAATCACTATAGTAGGCCCGACAGCTATTGGCAAAACCTCTTTAAGCATTTTAATTGCATCTTATTTTAATACAGAAATAATTTCATGCGACTCTAGACAATTTTACAAGGAAATGACCTTAGGAACTGCAGTACCTGAAAAAAAAGAGCTAGCTACAGTACCTCATCATTTTATCCAAAATAGAAGTGTTTTTGAAGATTATAATGTAGGTGCCTTTGAAAGAGATGCACTAAAGGTTTTAGATACGTTATTTAAAAAATACAATACTTTAGTGATGGTTGGGGGTAGCGGATTATATGTAAAAGCAGTTCTAGAAGGATTAGATGATTTTCCAAAAATTGATCCATCTGTTAGATTAGAGTTAAAGCATGTTTTAGAAACAGAGGGGATTATTCCTTTGCAAGATCAACTTAAAAAATTAGATGTTACTACTTACAATACAATAGATATAGAGAACCCTCAGCGAGTTATAAGAGCCCTAGAAATATGTATAGGTACAAATCTACCCTACTCTAGTTATACAGGTAAGTTAAAAAAGAAAAGAAAATTTAACTCTATTATAATCGGTTTAAATGGTGAGCGAGAAAAGATTTATCAAAGAATAAATCGTAGAGTAGACCTAATGATAGAAAAAGGGTTGCTAGATGAGGCCCAAAAGTTACATCCTAATAAAGAACTAAATGCTCTTCAAACAGTTGGTTACAAAGAACTTTTTTCTTTTTTTGAAGAAAAAATAACCAAAGATGAAGCCATACAAGAAATTAAAAAAAATACCAGAAGATTTGCTAAAAGACAACTAACCTGGTTCAATAAAGATCCAAGCATATATTGGTTTGACTTTGAAACTGATACAGGTAAAATATTAAAAAAAATAGAAGATGTTATTTAATTATTTTTTTAAAGTCCTATATACTTTCTAAATACAATCCCTTTTTTATCTTTGCCAAAATTATAATATAAAATGAAATTAAAAATAATAGTAGTTGTCTTTTGCTTAGCAGGTTTTTTTGCAAACGGACAATCCAAAGTAGGTACCATAAATTCTGAATTTATTGTAGGATTAATGCCTGAAGCTAAAGAAGTTTTAAAAGAATTAAATCTTTATGCTTCAAAATTAGACTCATCATATCAAGACAAATTAGCAGATTACAATGCTAAAGTTGCTGCTTTTCAAAAACTTGATCCTAACTTATCAGACAACTTTAAGAAGATTAAAGTTGATGAAATCAATGCATTGGAACAAGAGCTACAAAAAAGTCAACAAAATGGTAACAGTTTAATAGGTCTAAGAAGAGATCAATTAATGAATCCATTGTATCAAATTCTTGGAAAAGCCATTACAGAAATTGCAAAAGCAGAAGGATACTCTCAGGTACTTACTTCTTCTGGTAATGAATTTGCTTATATAGATGAAGCATTTGACATTACACAAAAAGTGATGGACAAATTAGGCTTAAAAATGCCACCTCCAGCAAAAAAATAAAAAGTTATCATTAACCAATAAAAAAGAGAAGCAATGCTTCTCTTTTTTTATTAAACTTATTTAAAAAATTTATCTTCTACTGTAATTTGGAGCCTCTTTAGTAATAGCTACATCATGCGGATGACTCTCATTAATACCAGAAGTAGTTATTCTAACAAACTTTCCTGTATTTTTTAGTGTTTCAATGTCTTTAGACCCACAATATCCCATTCCGGCTTTTAAACCTCCTATAAACTGGTGAATACTTTCATCTAAATTTCCTTTATATGGAACTCTTCCTACAATTCCTTCAGGAACTAATTTTTTAATATCATCTTCTACATCTTGAAAATAACGATCTTTAGAACCTTGTTTCATGGCTTCTACTGATCCCATACCTCTGTAAGATTTAAATTTTCTGCCCTCGTAAATAATAGTTTCTCCAGGAGATTCTTTTGTACCTGCTAAAAGAGATCCTAACATTACACAATCTGCTCCTGCTGCAATGGCTTTTGGAATATCTCCTGTGTAACGGATTCCACCATCAGCAATTACAGGAACACCAGACCCTTTAATAGCTTCGGCAACTTCTAATACCGCAGAAAATTGAGGAAAACCAACACCTGCCACAACTCTTGTCGTACAAATAGAACCAGGACCAATTCCAACTTTTACAGCATCAGCACCAGCTTTAACTAAATAAGTTGCAGCTTCAGCTGTAGCTATATTACCAACTACTACATCTAATGCTGGAAATGCTTTTTTTACAGCTTTTAAGACTGTTACAACTCCTTTTGTGTGTCCGTGTGCAGTATCTATAATTACAGCATCTACTCCAGCATTCACTAGAGCCTTTGCTCTATCTACAGCATCTGCTGTAACACCTAAGGCAGCTGCCACACGTAATCTTCCAAAACTATCTTTGTTGGCTATCGGTTTTTGAGTAACTTTTGTAATGTCTCTAAAAGTAATTAACCCTCGTAATTTATATTCATCATCTACTATTAGAAGCTTTTCAATTTTATTTAATTGTAAAATAGATTCTGCATCTTTTAATGAAGTACCCACTGGAGCCGTAATCAAATTTTTCTCTGTCATTACCTCTACAATAGCTCTATCATTATTGTGTTCAAAACGTAAATCTCTGTTAGTAACAATACCTCTTAATTTACCCAGGTTATCAATTACTGGAATACCGCCAATTTTATGTTCTCTCATGGCATTATTAGCATCAGCTACCACAGCAGTAAGCGGAAGTGTTACTGGGTCTATGATCATACCACTTTCTGCTCTTTTTACCTTTCTCACCTCCTGAGCTTGCTTCTCTATAGACATATTTTTATGCAAGACCCCTATTCCACCTTCTCTGGCCATAGCAATAGCCATAGAAGATTCTGTAACGGTATCCATAGCGGCAGATACAATAGGCACATTAATGGTAATATTTCGGGTGAATTTTGTTTGGATAGATACTTCTCTTGGAAGAACATCTGAATAAGCAGGAACTAATAGAACATCATCGTATGTTAAACCTTCTCCTACAATCTTAGAATTATGAGCAATCATAGTACAATTAACTTAAAATTAATTGCGACCAAATTTACAACTTATTTTCTAGATAAGAAACATCAGTAATTGTAAGAATTGTTAACTTATTTTATCATACTTACTGAGCCATGAATATTGACTAAAGTTTTTTCCAGAGGAAGCGCCTAATAAAAATAACATCCCTACGTAGCCTTTTACGTAAAAAAGAAATAACATAAATAAATATCCTACATGATTGGTGTCTCCGTAGATAAGATTTTTTGTTAGGATAGTGGAAAGTAAACTTAACAAAAAGATTGAGATTCCAAGATTCTCTACGTTTTTAACACCCCAATATTTAATTCTTCTTAATGGATGCAAATCGGTACCCCATTTGTGTATTAAATAATAATATCCGTTCCCCATGGGAGCAAATAACAATGGATCGTCTGCTTTGTCTAATCTAAATAGTTTAGAGGGCGCTATAATTTTAAAACCATCTAACACTGTATTATGGGTGAATTCTAAATCTTGAATTTTGTCTACCACTACTTTTGGATACGAACCTTTAAAGTATTTGGTGTCTAAGAATCTAAGTCTGTAGTTCACACATATTTTTTCTATGTGAGAGATATGAAAAATAGCGTTGGCGTCTACTTCGTCTATATCAAATGCATTCACAGTTCTACTAATAGGAGAGGCAGATAAGCGTTCTAAAACAGATTGATTGGTAGTTTTAATTTCATTAAAAATCGCGTGTACCCATTCAATAATATCTTCAGATTGCACCCCCTTTTTTCTTGCTTTGATTAGAGAATCGTGAATGTTTGTAGGTTTTAACATAAATGTTTTTATTGGAATCATAAAAATATAAAATACATAAAATACTTACCTACTGTAAATAAACATTTATTCTTATTCATAATCATTCTATATAATATATTGATTATCAAATTATTATTAAATATTATTTTTATTTATTCTAAATAAGCTTTGTAGATCTTTAATTGATACATATATTTGCATAAAATTAATAAACAATTTATAATTAGTCTAAATAAAATGAAGAGAATTATCACACTATCAATTTGCTTAATAAGTATTCAAATACTATCACAAACAAAATTAAAAAAAACAAAAAACAAAATAGATACAATTCAAAAATTAGATGAAATAATCATTAATTCAAATTTAATATTTGGTAATAAATATGTAGCAAGTAATAGAACAGGTTCTGCATATTTTATCTCTCCAAAAGAATTAAAAAAATTTAGTTTTACAGATATAAACAGAGCATTAAGGACTGTTCCTGGAGTAAATATATATGAAGAAGATGGTTTTGGTTTGAGGCCAAATATAAGTTTGAGAGGAACTTCACCAGAAAGAAGTTCTAAAATAACAATGATGGAAGATGGTGTATTAATTGCTCCTGCTCCTTACAGTGCTTCATCTGCATATTATTTTCCTACTATCGCTAGAATGGAAGCTGTAGAGGTTTTAAAAGGTAGTAGTCAAATCCAATATGGACCATTTACTACTGGTGGAGCTATTAACATGATTTCTAATCAAATTCCAGAATCTTTTAGTGGAAGAATAAGAAGCAGTTATGGTAGTTTTAATTCTTCTCAATTTCATGCAATTATTGGTGATAATATAAATAATTTTGGGTATTCATTAGAATATTTGAATTATGGTTCAGATGGTTTTAAGAAATTATCTAATGATAAAAATACAGGTTTTGATAAGAACGATATTGTATTAAAATTTAAAGTAAACTTATTTCCACAAGCAGCTGTTAAACAGTCTTTAGATATAAAATTACAATATTCTGATGAGGAATCTAACGAAACATATTTAGGGTTAACCGATAATGATTTTAAAACAAATCCTTTTAAAAGATATGATGGTTCTGCCAAGGATTTAATGAAAAACATTCACAGACAACTTGTTCTTACCCATACTATAGATTTCACAAAGAACTTCAGAATAACCACAAATGCTTATCATAATTATTTTAAAAGAAATTGGTATAAAGCAGATTATATAACATTTAATGGGGACAAACAATCTATTGGCAAAGTTTTTGGAAACCAAGATAACTTTAACAATCATCTTTCGTTTGCAAGAGGTGAAATTAATTCAGATGGCGACGATTTTATGAATGTAAGAGCCAATAATAGAGTTTATAATTCAAAAGGAATTCAAACAAAGTTTGATTACCACTGGTATAATAATGATGTTTTTCATGATATAGAGATTGGTTTACGATACCACTATGATGATGAAGATCGTTTTCAATGGATAGATGATTATAGTATGAACAATGGAGTGTTAAGTTTATCAAATGCGGGAATACCTGGCACAAACGCTAATCGAATTAGCAGTGCTAACGCATTTGCAGCTTCTACAACTTATAGATTAAAGTATAAAGGATGGACTTTTACTCCAGGAATACGCTATGAAAATATTTCTTTACAAAGAGAGAATTTTGGAGGAAGTGATCCTTCTAGGACTGGAGATAATTTATCTACTAGAGAAAATAACGTAGAAGTATTTATTCCTGGTGTTGGTACTAATTATAAATTCAATAATAATTTTTCAATTTTTGGTGGGATTCACAAAGGTTTTTCACCTCCTAGTAATCAAGCAGGTCAAAAACCTGAAGTAAGCATCAATTATGAGTTAGGAAGTAGATTTGGTGTTGGAAAATTAAGAGGGGAAACTGTCTTCTTTTTCAATGATTATAGCAACCTATTAGGTAGTGATTTAGCTGCTACTGGTGGAACAGGCACATTAGATCAATTTAATGCTGGAGAAGTGGATGTTAATGGTCTAGAATTGCTTCTAAACTATGATTTTTCTAATCAAGAATCAACTATTAAAATCCCTTTTACTTTAGGTTATACTTTTACTAATACAGAGTTTAAAAATAGTTTTGGAAGTGATGAAGATCTATGGGGAGAAGTTACAAGTGGTGACGAATTACCCTATTTATCTAAACATCAATTTAACATTGGAATATCTCTAGAACATCAAAAATATGAATTGAATTTTAATGGACGTTTTAATGGAAAATTTAGAACACAAGCAGGAATAGGTTCTATTCCACAAGATGAATTAGTAAACTCAAATTTTGTAATTGACTTTTCTGGAAAGTATTTTATTACTGAAAACTTCTCCGCTACTGCTAACATTATTAATTTATCAGATAATATTTATGCTGCATCAAGAGTTCCAGCAGGACTTAGACCAGGTCATCCGTTTGGAGCTTATTTTGGATTTGAATTTAAATTTTAGCTGTACTTATCTTATCATTAAAAAAAGAAGAGGTTTACTTAAAGCCTCTTTTTTTTTAATTATGTCCTATAAACTTTTTAAATATAATATCATTCCTTTTCTAATGTCTGAGGAAGTTTCTGATAAATTAGGAGTATAAACAGAGATTACATCTGGATGATTAGGAGTTAAAAAAGGGATGTCAAATCCTTTCATTAGATAATCACTAATGGCAATTGTATATATTTTTGATGGATTGATAGTGCTG
>Ga0228620_1001463_pt1 | contig 9747 bp, 8 predicted proteins | sample 23DmetaG_FD_186030 | JGI IMG/M metagenome (GOLD analysis project Ga0228620, IMG submission 186030) | Seawater microbial communities from Monterey Bay, California, United States - 23D | ecosystem: Environmental > Aquatic > Marine > Coastal | place: USA: California | collected 2016-10-06 | reverse complement strand
GGCTGGTGGTGCTGATGGTGATTCGGTTACTATTCCGGTATTAATGGTAAGTGACGTTGTAGGTGAGGCAATCATTGGAGAATTATCAAATGGAGTCAATACAACAATGGTTTTATCTGACTATACAACCACTGCTTTTATTAAAGTATTCAATTCGGATTACTCAGTTTTAAAACAAGAATCTGTAGATTTAGGTCCAGATGGAACTGATTTTTCAGTTACCTATGACAATGTTGAAGATGCAGATGCTGTAGTACAATATGGATTTCAAGTCTTTGGTTTAAATGCAAACCCAGTTAATGAAGCTGCTTTAGGTAGCGTTGTAATTACTAGTGATGTGTTAAGTGTTAACGATGTAAATATGATCAATGTTTCTATTTATCCTAATCCAACATCAAATAATATTAATATTCAGTCTGAAGAACAAATAACGAATGTTGTCATCTACAACACTCTTGGTCAAACCGTAAGAAATGTATCTCCAGATGCTACAAACTTTTCAGTGAACACTTCTAATTTAGATGCAGGTACTTATTTTGCAGTACTATCAACTGAAAATGCTAGTAAAACAGTAAAATTTATTAAAAAATAAAAATATTTTAGTTTTTATTTAAACAAACGAGGTGACTTATCTGATTTTTTAACAGATGAGTTACCTCTTTTAGATAGCTTAAATACCTCGACAATCTTTTAGTAAAATTCGATTCGGAATAGTTTTAATAAAACCTTTGATATTTAGGATACCATTAACCAATAACTAGTAAAAAAATAATTATGTCTGAAAACAAAAACTATAGTCAAGCACTATCAACTCTAGTCACTGTATTTTTCTTTTGGGGTTTCATAGCCGCTTCCAACGGAGTTTTTATCCCATTTTGTAAAACCTATTTTCAAATTGATCAATTTCAATCCCAACTAGTAGATTTTGCTTTTTATGGTGCCTATTATTTTGGTGCCTTAATTTTGTTTGTGCTCTCCAATTCTTCTGGGCAAGATATTATGAATAAATGGGGTTATAAAAATGGTATCATATATGGTCTTTTACTTAGTTGCCTTGGGGCAGTTGTAATGTATCCTGCCGTTCAAGGAGCTTCTGCTGGAGATTCTCACATATTTTATTATGTTCTTGGTGCATTATTTATTGTTGGTCTCGGTTTTTCCTTACAACAAACTGCAGCAAATCCTTTCGCTGTTTCTTTAGGAGATCCTGAGAAAGGGTCGCATCGATTAAATTTAGCAGGAGGTGTTAATTCATTTGGTACTACTATAGGTCCTATTGTTGTTGCTTTAATCTTATTTGGTTCAACACCTAAGTCTGGTCCAGAATTAGACGCTATGATTGCTAATGGAGATATTAGTTTATCAACCATTCAAATGCTTTATCTAGCTGTTGGCGCGCTGTTTTTAGCTGCAGCAGCATTATTTTATTTTTCTAAAAAATTACCTCAAGGAAAAGATGATTCTGAGTTTTTAAAAGCGCCCAAAGCACTGCGTGCATTATTATTTATGACAGTCGTTTTAGTGGTATGTTTTTACTTAATTTTTGATCAGTACAGAGGAGATACTCCTAACAATGAGACGATCCTTTATCTAACAATACTAAGTTTAGTTGCTGTAGTAGGGACTTTACTTGTTTCTAACAAATTAGCTGCTAAAGACAAAGATAATTGGGGAGCTATGCAATATCCTCAATTAGTGCTTGGAATGTTAGCTATCTTTACCTATGTAGGTGTTGAAGTTACTATCCAATCTAATTTAGGTGAATTGTTAAAAGTAAATCTTGGAAATGGACTCAATCCTATCGGGCTTCCCTCTATGAGTGATTCACAAATTGCTCCTTTAATTTCAATGTATTGGGGTGGCTTAATGATTGGTCGTTGGGCTGGTGCTATTGCTGTTTTTAATCCCGTAGGGAAATTAAAAACATGGTTGTATATTCTTGTTCCTTATATTGCTTTTGGATCTGTGTTAGCCGTTAACTTTATTTCAGGTTTTGATATCTCTATATTATTTTGGTTTTCTGTATGTGTTGCAATTCAAATTATAGGATTTTTTGCTGGTAAAGAACGACCAGCATTAACTTTAAAAATATTTGGTTTTCTAGGAGTTATTGCAATGTTAATCGGATTATTTACTTCTGGTAATATTGCACTGTTTGCTTTTTTAAGTGGAGGTTTATGTTGTTCAATTATGTGGCCTTCCATCTTTGCTTTAAGTATACAAGATTTAGGAAAGTATACCTCGCAAGGAAGTTCGTTTTTAGTAATGATGATTTTGGGTGGTGCTATAATTCCGCCATTACAAGGAAAATTAGCTGATATCATTGGCATTCATTCTTCGTATTGGATTGCAGTTATATGCTTTGCTTATTTAGCATTTTTTGCTCAAAAAGTAGGTCATATTTTGAAATTGAAGTAATCAGCGTTTAACAGGAAGGATACTTATTTATATTTAAACTGAACACTAAATTATATGTTTATTTATTAGATAAATTTAAAAAATGGAAAATGAAGAATGATATTAAAAAAATAGGTGTTTTAACGAGTGGTGGAGATGCTCCGGGAATGAATGCTGCAATAAGAGCAGTAGTTCGAGCATGTGTTTTTAATGATTTAAAATGCGTAGGTATCTACCGAGGATATCAAGGACTAATTGAAGGTGAGTTTAAAAAAATGAATGCACGTTCCGTAAAAAATATTATTAACAGAGGTGGAACCATACTTAAATCTGCAAGATCTGATGATTTTTTTTCAAAAGAAGGACGACAAGCTGCCTACGAAAAATTAAAAGCGGAAGCTATAGATGCTTTAATTACAATAGGCGGGGATGGGACTTTTACAGGAGCATCTGTATTTAGTGAAGAATATAACATTCCTATTATTGGGATTCCTGGTACAATAGATAACGATATTAACGGAACCGACTACACCATAGGTTATGATACTGCTTTAAACACAGTGGTTGAGGCTATCGATAAAATTAGAGACACTGCAAATTCTCACAATCGATTGTTTTTAATTGAGGTAATGGGTCGCGATGCTGGGGATATTGCTTTAAATGCTGGAATAGGTGCTGGTGCTGAAGAAATATTGATTCCTGAACAAGATATGGGACGTGATCGATTAATCGAATCCTTAAAAAGAAGTAAAAATTCGGGTAAAACATCTAGTATTATTGTCGTGTCAGAGGGAGATCAAATTGGAAAAAACATCTTCAAATTAGCAGGCTATATAGAAGATAAACTATCAGGTTACGAAGTAAGAGTTACTGTTTTAGGACATATACAAAGGGGTGGAAGCCCCAGTTGTTACGATCGTGTTTTAGCTAGTCGATTATGTATTGGTGCCGTAGATGCATTGCTAGAAAATAAAAAAAATATAATGATAGGTATTCGCCATAACAAACTAATAGGTGTACCATTTCTAGAAACATTAAAAACAACAAATAAATTAGATTTAGAATTAATAAGAGTCGCTGACATAACGTCAATATAAAAAAAAATATGAAAACAAAAATTGGAATAAACGGTTTTGGCCGAATAGGTAGATTGGCATTTAGAATAGCTCAACAAAATAGTAACGTAGAAGTTGTTGCTATAAATGATTTACTAGATGTTGATCATTTAGCGTATCTACTCAACTATGATTCTGTTCATGGTAAATATAAAGGAACGGTTGAAGTGAAAAATGAAAAATTAATAGTTGATGGTAAACAAATCCGAGTAACTGCAGAGAGAAATCCTGAGGATCTTAAATGGGATGCTATTGACGCTGAAGTAATACTAGACTGTACGGGCATATTTACAACTCTTAATACAGCTGATGCTCATCTAAAAGCTGGTGCTAAAAAAGTTGTTATCTCAGCTCCTTCAAAAGATGCTCCAATGTTTGTTATGGGCGTTAATCATACAGAAGTTAAAAGTACTGATACTATTGTTTCTAATGCTTCTTGCACCACTAATTGTTTAGCACCACTAGCTAAAATAATTGATGATGAATATGGAATAGTTGAGGGGCTAATGACAACGGTTCACGCAGCTACTGCTACGCAATTAACTGTTGATGGACCCTCACGAAAAGATTACAGAGGAGGTCGTAGCGCATTGAATAATATAATTCCAGCCTCAACGGGTGCAGCAAAGGCAGTAGGTAAAGTAATTCCTACTTTAGATGGTAAATTAACTGGAATGGCATTACGGGTTCCTACAGTAGATGTATCTGTAGTTGACCTAACGGTTCGAACCAAGAAAAATACGACCTATAAAGAAATAATGGAATTGTTTAAAAATGCTGCAGAGGGTAGCTACAAAGGAATAGTTAATTATACAGAAGATGCAGTCGTTTCACAGGATTTTGTGAGTGATGCGCACACGTGTACTTTTGATGCTGGAGCCGGTATTGCTCTTAACGAAAATTTCTTTAAGTTAGTGGCATGGTATGATAACGAATATGGTTACTCTTCCAAGTTAATAGATTTAGCAGTTCACACTTCAAAAATTTAAAAAATGATATTAATAACGGATGGTGGCTCTACAAAATGTGATTGGATTTTGTTGGACCAAACTGGGGATATAGTTCTAAAAACAAGAACAAAAGGGTTAAACCCTGCGGTTGTCCCTGAAGAAAATGTAAGAGAGCGAATTTTAGCGAATCAAGATTTACAACCCTACGTGAATGAGGTAACTGTAGTCGATTTTTATGGAGCTGGTTGCGGAACCAAAACTCCTATTATGATGCTAACTAAAATACTTACTGAAATATTTCCTGCAGCAAAAGTTTCAGTAAATGAAGATATGGTGGCAGCGGTTTATGCAGCTACAACAGAGCCGGGTATTGTTTGTATTCTAGGAACAGGTTCCAATAGTTGTTATTTTGACGGAACTAACGTTCACAATGGAATAGAATCTTTAGGTTATACATTAATGGATGAGGCTAGTGGTAATTATTTCGGTAAGCGATTGATTAGAGACTATTTTTATAAAAAGATGCCTACACAATTAGCATTAGAATTTGAAAAAAGGTTCAATTTAGATCCAGACGAAATAAAAAATCACTTATACAAAAGACATAATCCCAATATGTATTTAGCATCATTTGCAGAATTTATTTTTACCTCCACAGAAGTAAATGGTTACTTTTATAAATTAATTACTGAAGGCATGTTAAAGTTTATTGAATATCGTATACTGTGTTTTAAAGAATCTCAAAACGTACCCATTCATTTTATCGGATCTATAGCTCATTTTTCAGAAGATATTATTAAGGATTGTATGAAACCTTACAACTTAGAGCTTGGAAATATTATCAGACGTCCCATAGATGGTTTAATAGATTATTACCGACAAAATAAACTAAGTTAAATGAATTTTAAATCTGTCAATCCTACTACTACTGAAGCTTGGAAGAAATTAACAACTCATTTCTCTGAAATTAAAGATGTCCATATGATGGATATTTTTGATCAAGAACCTGATAGAAATCAACAATATAAAATTAAATGCAATGAAATTCAATTCGATTATTCCAAGAATAGAATAAATAGAAAAACCTTAGTATTGCTTAACGAATTAGCAAATGAAGTTGGACTTAAACAAGCCATTCAACTTCAATTTGAGGGTTTTAATATCAATCAAACTGAGGACAGAGCTGTTCTGCACTCTGCTTTACGTGATTTTAACCATATGAAACCTGAAGTAAAAAAGGCACTTCAAAAAATGAAAGCTTTTTCTAATTCTGTTATAAAAGGTAAATGGAAAGGATATACCAACAAAACAATCACTGATGTTGTTAATATTGGAATAGGAGGTAGTGACCTAGGCCCGAAAATGGTTGTTAACGCTTTGCAATATTATAATAATCATTTAAACGTACACTACGTATCAAATGTTGATGGTGATCACGTAGCTGAAACATTAAAAGGTTTAGATAGAGAAACTACTCTTTTTATAATTGTTTCAAAAACGTTTACTACACAAGAAACCCTTGCAAATGCAACAACTATTAAAAATTGGTTTTTAAAAGATGCTAGTCAATTAGATATTGAAAAACATTTTGTTGCGGTCTCTTCTAATATAGAAAAAGCTGTTAATTATGGAATTACTGAGGAAAATATTTTTCCAATGTGGGATTGGGTTGGAGGCAGATTCTCTTTATGGAGTTCTGTAGGTTTATCAATTTGTTGTGCCGTTGGTTATTCCAATTTTGAAGATTTATTAAAAGGTGCTCACGAGATGGACCTTCATTTTAAAAATGAAGAATTTACTAACAATATTCCTGTATTGATGGGTTTAATTTCGATTTGGTATAATAATTTCTATCATTGTGAAACGGAGGCTATAATTCCTTACAACCAATATTTAGATAAATTTGTTCCATACCTTCAACAAGCTGTTATGGAGAGTAATGGTAAAGAAATTGATAGAAATGGAACCCCTGTAAATTACCAGACTGGAGCTATTATTTGGGGTAATGTTGGCACTAATTCTCAACATGCTTTTTTTCAATTACTACATCAAGGTACTAAAATGATACCTATAGATTTTATCGGCTTTAAAGAATCGCTTCATGGAAATGAATATCAGCATAAATTACTGATGGCAAATTTCTATGGTCAGTCAGAATCTTTATTGGAAGGAACTTACAAACAAAATATAAACAATATTTATAAAACTTTTAAAGGGAACAAACCGTCTAACGCTCTACTTATAAACCAATTAACTCCTAAAAATCTCGGAAGTTTAATCGCGCTTTATGAACACAAGCTTTTTGTTCAAGGTATAATTTGGAATATATTTAGTTATGATCAATGGGGAGTTGAATTAGGTAAAAAAAATGCCAATAAAATATTAAACTCTTAATCGTATCCCAGACCTACGAAGATTTATTGAATTGAATTGCTATTCTTGTAAAATACATAACTAGTTTTTAAAACCGTTATGTTTAATAAAAAACCAATGAAAAATTCATTTTTTATTTTAATTATCGCCTCAATACTTTTTTCTTCATGCAAAAGCAAAAAAGAAACTCTACCTGAAGTCAGCTGTGAATCTTGTGAAGATGCCCTCATTAGATTTTACGGAGAACCTGCTTCAGACGGTTGTGGATGGGTCGTAAAAGCCTCTGAAACCATTTATATGCCTAAGAATTTACTACCTGAATTTTATACCGATAGTCTAAAAGTTAGAATTAACTATAGAGTATTGGAAAGAGTTAATTGCGGATTGCTTAAAAACGCACATCCTTCAATTTTTATTGAAGAAATCTATAAAAAAAACTATTAAAACATTTCTGAACATAAAAAACCCTTCTCGTACTTGAGAAGGGTTTTTTATTATAAAGTAAAGATATCTTTACTTTATAATTAGTTGTTTAACTATTTTGGTTTGTTCTCCTTGAATTATTACAAAGTAATTTGCTTCGGATAACTCTGAAACATTTATTAATTGTTCAATTACCATACCTTCCAAATCCATAGTTTTAATAAGCTTTCCCGTCATGTCAAAAATAGAAATAAATTCTAAATCTAAATTCTGAGGATTGCCTAATCTTACTATTTCACTTGCAGGGTTAGGATATAATAATAGACTGGATAAGATTGAATTATCTGTTAACCCTAAATTGTTATCAATTGTAATTTCAAAAGGGCAAGTAATGATTGATCCATCATCCAATAGCGCATTGACAGTAATTACGTGTACACCCACTGGCAATTGGGTTCCCGGAAGAGGACTTTGAGAAGTTGCAGCCGGTGTGACATTACAAATATCTGTAGTTATAATTAATTCATCGCGATAATCTAAAAGCGTATAAGTGGTTCCATCTGGAATACTAACAGTAATATCTTCAGGACAGGTAGTCACCATTGTTGAGCCATCTAAAACCTGAACGTATCCCACACAAGTACTGGTTAATCCATCATTATCTGTAACTGTTAATGTTACATTATTAAGACCTACATCTTCACAATCAAAAGTGTCCACATCAATGGACATCTCAACAATTTCTTCATTATCAAAACTTCCTCCATCAATATCTTCTACAGTTATGAAAGCTTCTCCGTTAGAATCTAATTCAACCACGTGTGATGATTTACATACCGCTACTGGAGGGTTGTCTATTTCTTCTGGATCTAAACAACTTCCAGCATTTGCAATTTTATTAAGAATCACTGCAAGCAATGACTTGTCGCTCTTCTTCGACTAGTAATCATGATACCTCGGTTGAATAATTTAGAGGAAGAATCAACCTTGCTACCATCCATTGTATATCGAATTTCTTTGCCAAGGTGTCGAAAATAAAAACATCTTAAAAGGTATCGATCTGGAAATAAAGCCAGGAGAAGTTCATGCTATTATGGGCCCCAACGGTTCTGGAAAAAGCACACTATCTTCTGTTGTTTCTGGAAATGAAAACTTTGAGGTAACAAAAGGCGCTGTCAAATTCTTGGGCGAAGACATCTCTGAACTCAGTCCTGAAGAACGTGCACACAGAGGAATATTTCTATCTTTCCAATATCCTGTAGAAATTCCAGGAGTCTCTGTAACTAATTTTGTCAAAACAGCGATTAACGAAAATCGAAAAGCACAAGGCCTGGAAGATATGCCAGCTTCAGAAATGCTGAAGCTAATTAAATCCAAAGCTGATTTGTTAGAAATTGATAGAAAGTTTTTATCAAGATCATTAAATGAAGGGTTTTCAGGAGGTGAGAAAAAAAGAAATGAAATATTCCAAATGGCAATGTTAAATCCAAAATTAGCAATTCTAGACGAAACTGATTCAGGTCTAGACATTGATGCTTTAAAAATTGTAGCTAATGGTGTAAATAAACTAAAAAACAAAGACAATGCTGTTATTGTAATTACTCATTATCAAAGATTATTAGACTATATCGTTCCTGATTATGTTCATGTTTTAATCGATGGAAAAATAGTTAAATCCGGTACTAAAGAGTTGGCTTACGAACTAGAAGCAAAAGGATATGATTGGATCAAAGAAGAATTAGTGAATTAAGTAACTGTTATGAATTTAAAAGATAAATTAGTTTCGTCTTATCTAGCCTTCGATGATCATTTGGAAGATGATTCCCCGATTCACGAAATTCGAAAAAAAGCAATACATACTTTCGAAGAAAAGGGGTTTCCAACAAAAAAAGAAGAGGATTGGAAATACACCTCTTTGAAATCAATTCTAAGCAAAGACTATAGCGTATTTCCAAAAGGCAATAAAGAGGTGAAATTTAAAAAAGTAAGAAACTACTTTTTGTATGATATCGATTCGTATAAACTAGTTTTTATAGATGGTGTCTACAGTTCTTTTTTATCTGAAACGACTCATGATGGATTAGATATTTGTTTGCTTTCGGCTGCTTTATCAAAATCTAAGTATAAAGCATCTATAGAAAATTATTATAACCAAGCAGCATCTAAAAACAGTATAACCTCTCTAAATACTGCTTTTGCAAAAGAGGGAGCTTATATCAATATCCCGAAAAACAAAGAAGTCGAAAAACCAATTGAAATAATAAATTTTTCTACGGGGAACGAATCGGCTTTAATGGTACAACCACGAAATTTAATTATAGTTGGAGAAAATGCTCATGTTCAAATAATAGAAAGACATCAGAGTCTTACCTCAAATTCTGTTTTTACAAATTCAGTAACTGAGGTTTTTGCGGAGAAAAGAGCTTATTTGGATTATTATAAAATCCAAAATGACAAAGAAAATGCTTCTCTGATAGATAATACAACGA
>Ga0228620_1001460_pt1 | contig 9759 bp, 17 predicted proteins | sample 23DmetaG_FD_186030 | JGI IMG/M metagenome (GOLD analysis project Ga0228620, IMG submission 186030) | Seawater microbial communities from Monterey Bay, California, United States - 23D | ecosystem: Environmental > Aquatic > Marine > Coastal | place: USA: California | collected 2016-10-06 | reverse complement strand
TCAGATTCGTATTTTGATAATACTTCTTGTGCAACTTCACCTAAGTTAATTCCTTTAATCGCTTTCTCTTTCTTAAAAGGGTTACATGATGCTTGTAGTAATCCCATCGGCCAAGCAATAACATTAAACTCAGCATCTGGATACATTCTAAATACTGTGTATCTATCATAGTTAGGTTCAGCTTTTCCAGTTTCTGGATTCTTCTCCCACATCATTCCACCACCATAGGAAATAATTATACCATCTTCATATTTAACTGCACCACTATCTTTTCTTTTATTGAAATAGTTTAAATTAGTTTGTGCAATTCTTTCTGGTGACGCATAACCTTCTTCTTTAGCCATTCTTACTACGTTGTTATAAATGTTAAGTAAAGATGGTGTAGAAGTCATTACAAGGTTTTCTAAGAAACCTGGTTTGTTCTTATGTGAAAGTAATAATTTATTTGCAACTAACCCCATTAACATTCTATTCCTACTTACTTCCTTTTCTTTATTATACTTAAAGATAGAATTAATAACTTGTTCTGGATTAATGTTATGTCTAGCATAGTCTGCACTGTCCACTGTGTTTATTATAAGGATGTCTGATGAAGGGAATATCTCTTTCGGGCTAACTATCTGAGAAATAGTCTCTGCGTTTGACCTGGCCCCTCTAAAGTTACCAGATGAAGTTGATTTATCACCTGCTTGACTATCATGATGATCTGTCCATATCTTAAACTCTGGTTTACCATGAGCAAAATCAACAAGAACAGGCATCACTTCAGGATCATCTGTAGGCCTCTTAACTGAAAACTCTTTATCACCATATTGAATGATGTGAGCATCAATTACTTTAATTCCTTTATTTTCTAAGTAGTTCTTCATACCAAGAGCTGTAACAACACCATCTAAATCTTGATGGAAATAAATTTCAGCCTTTTTGTATTGTTGAGATAATTTATTAATATCTCTAATACCACTTTCTTTAATAAGGTTTTTTTGAAGTATTTCTTTTTTTGTAATTTTCATAAAAATAAAAAAGCACTCATTTACTGAGTGCTTTATTTAACTCTTAGGTTATTTTTTTCTTTCAGTAAGTCTATTAAATTTACTTCTAGGTTTGTTAGCTTCCGCCATTACTCTTTTTCTAGTTTTTAATCTATTTTTTTCTTTTACTGATTCTTTTTTAGTTGTTTCTACAATTGTTTCAATTAAGTTAACTAATTCTGATTCAGTTAGTCTTACTACTTTTTTCTTATTAGACATATTTCATTCTTTATATTTTATGTTATTTTATATAATAAATATATAATTATTTATTAATCGTCAAAATCAAACCCAAACGGCTCAATAACTGGGAAATCATATGAACCAAGTTCTTTTCTCAATTCAGAAAGTTTACCAAAGTATTCATCGTAATTACTAAGATTTTTAACTTCATTTGGTGAAAGTCCTATTGTAAATATACTTTCTGAGTTTTTAATGAAATTAACTAACTTATCAACATCTATTTTAGTATATGGGTTATCCATTGCTAACATTACTTTTAATTGATTCAATTTATCAAAGTTTTCAAAAGTCAATTCCTTAATACTATTCTTAGAAAGAATAATGTTATCCATATTAGGTGGTAATTCATCACCATTAGGGAACTCAGTTAAACCAGCGTTTGTCGCAACAACTTTAACTATCTTATCAAATGAAGATAAGTCTGGTATTCTTTTAAGGTTAAATCCTGAGAAGTCAACCGTAGTAGCATCTTCTGCGATATAGTCAACTATGTTTACATCTTCAGTATTTGCAATCAACCATTTTAGGTATTTGTTACTATTAAATGCTCCACTATATTCTTTAGCAGATGCTTTAATAGATTCTACACCTTTATCATAATCTTCTTTAGAGATATAATTTTCAGCACTTCCACCGAAATCATTTAAATAATCTATGTATTTATTACTCATAATTCCGTCACCATGTTTAACGGATTCTGAAGCCCATTTACCAATCTCCTTTCTCATATAATCACCAAGTTCAGGATATTCACTTATTACTTTTTCAATACCATTTTTCCCTATTTCAACATTATTTCTATCCTTAAACTGACTACTCTCTAGGTGGAATTGTAGTGGGTACATTTGTGATTCTCTTGGTTGTTCCATTTGGAATAACTCTATTGGCATAATTACATAATAATCTGATAATCCACCACCTGGTCTTAATCTAGCGTTCTGTCCAGTTGCACCTCTATAAGAGTGGAAATATTCACTACCTGTTTCTTTTTCAATACCACCTGTTGGTGTTGCTCTTGTACACCAAGTAGCTAAACTCCCTAACGCTTCACAAGAAGACCTTAAACTTTGTGGTTGATAGATTACCATTCTATCACTCAACTTATGCATCTTTGCTTGACCTAATTTAACATAAGAAACTAAGTCTTTGAATAGTTTATATCCTTTGTTTGACATTCCACTAGGATTTCCTCCTTCAGGTGAATCACCTAACTCATCATCACCCATATCAGCAAATGCTGCAACAACACTACTTAGTTGCCCAACACTATTATATTTTCTAATATCTTTTGGGTTGTCTGGTGCCCCTTCTCTTTGTGGTGCAGCTTGTTTGAATAACCTTGTCTTTTTTACTCTATTAAAAACTTCTAACGCTTCAGTTGCTTGTGGTAAATCCTCACCAACAAATCTTTTTGATTCTTCTAAATCATGAGAAACTTCTTTTTTGAAGACATCTATAATCCATTGAAGGTATTCTTTATTTCCTGATGGGTCTGCCTCAACAAACGCATCATATGTTTCAGGTGTTAGTTTAAGTTTTTTCTTAGGACCTTGAAAAAATGCAATTGGTTCGTTATCTAAACCAATGATTGGCTCTAAATCTTTTTTACCTATAGAAGTTTCACCATCTGGACCTCTTCTTTGAGGTTTATCTTTTTTATTAAGATATTCTTGAAAATCTTTTTCACTAACTACATTAGCGTTTCTTAAATATGTTACTCTGTCTTCTTTTAATAAAACTTTGTATTGAGATTCGTTTAATTTTACTTTCATTATGAATAATTCTTTTAGTTATTATTTATCACTAATAAATATACAAAACTTATCAAATAATCACAACCTTTCGATTAGATATTGTAAATTAAAAGAAAAAGTATGGATTGTACTTACCTTTTCTCTTAACACTAACACTGGTTCTTCACCATCGGTTATTCTATATTTGATTTCTTGTACATGATTGTAGTCCCCTAACTTATTTAGTTCTTCTATAATATGATTGTATAGTGACCACCTTCTTTTTTCCTCTACTGGAGCCTTAAATGTCTTATTAAATACATAAATCCTATATTCATTATCCAACATTTCCTCTCTTAACTCTCTTTCTTCCATAAAACCTATAATTTTTTAATAAAACTACTTATTTATAAGTATATAACATTTTTTTGTGAAAAAAACAAAAAAAGTAAAAAAAAGTTAAGTTTTAAGTAAAATGAGTAAAATACCACCAAAAAAGGGTAAAAAAGGGGTTAAAACCACTAAAATAAGTGGTAAAAATAGTAAATTATACTATGAAATACGTAAAATCACCAAAAAATACCCTAAAATCAAACAAAAAATCAAAAAAATCAAAGATTTAGAGAAAAGATTGTATTATGCTATGGTTTGGTACCATACTGAGCAACAACCTTTGTATGTTTTAGAGAATCACGATAAAAGAGGATGGAAAGAATACCATTTAGATCATATTTACCCCATTTCTAAGGCTTATTATCAAAATATACCACCAGAAAAGGTAGGAAACATCAAAAATCTAAGGTTTATTCACCATAAAGAGAATATGATTAAGGGAAATACTATAAATGAAGATGCAAAAAATGCTTTAAGACGTATAAATAGGTTAAAATAGGGTTAATTACCTTCAGGATTATCAATAAATCCATTTCTATCAATTAAAAGGGCATCAAAACTAGGATTTAATCTTATTCTGTCCCATGTTTTGCTATGATATGTCGTTCCAGGAAATATAAATGTCTGTAATTCATCACTATTCCAATTTATATAATCATCGTAATAGTCATAAACACTATCTATATCCCAATCTAAAGATATCATAGGGTAATGCCAATAAGTATCGAATTGTCTTTTCTCAAAATCTATATCATCACTATTTTCAGATACCCAATCAGGATCTAACATTCTTTCTTCTACCTCATCTTTTATATGATAATCCCATAAATCTTGTTTATTTATAAACATTCTTTGTTTACCTCTATCATCATATACAGATTGTAATTGCCATAAGTATTTTATTATCCTTTCAGGTAATCTAGGTCTTACTTTTTCTAAATAATCACCTAAACTATTCGATTTAATTTTATTGATAACATCAATTTGTTTATCACTATCAGAATAATATAAGAGATATTCAACGACAGCTCTAACAATATCTATATCCTTTAAGGATTCAGATAAAGAAGTGTTTGACATAATGGTTGGTAATTGATGACCAAAATAATCATACTCACCAATGTTTTCAACCATTCCTTTTACAAAATCGTCATAATCATTAGGGTAACTATCTTGTCCAGCATGATGAGTTCTATTATGTTGGACAATTTCATCATGTCTTTCTTTAAGTAGATACCCACCAATCCTTACTAATTTTTTATTCCTTCCTATTGACATACTACATATAAATATACTTTACATAAATAAAGTATGTGTCTCTGCAATAACCTGTTGTATTTGTATTTCGTATTGTGCAACTCTTTCTTTTTGTTCAGTATTTAAATCCATACCTGCTGCTTCTGATTTGATGTCTGATATTCTTTCTGTCAACCTATCGTGTCTCACTAATAGTTGATTATACCTTTCTGCTTTTTCACTGTTATCCATAAAACTTTTTTTAATCTTTTCTCCCTGTTATTTCAATTACCTCATAAAACCAACCACTATCTGTGTTAGCATTCATCACATCTACCATTTTTTGCGCAATGTTCTTATATGGTAATTCTAATATTTCGCTATGATTATCTGTCATTAAAACATGAACCCTTTTACCTTCTATATTTACCATAACTTTTTTAATCACATATATATTTTTATTATTCATTCTAAAACATTTTTTTTATCTTATTACTAAATACAATTAAGTATAGGTAAAAAAAGTGGGAATGTAATCACTCCCACTATATTATTTTTAGTTTAAGTTATCTAATCTACCTAATCTGTCAATAATGTTTTCTTCTTCATCACGAAGTTCAAACGCTAATTTTTCAGCTTTTGTAGAAATACTTAATAATATATCAAATAATTTATCATTTAATTCTTGACTAGGTATTTCCATACCAGCACCAGTTAAACCACCCGGCATTTCAGGATGAGCAAAACCACTAGTAAATGAAGATAAAGATTTTAACCTATCTCTCCCTTTATCAACAGACATCCTTAAAGATGATACAGCAGCTCTCAATTCTCTATTACCCATGATTTCTTTTCTAATCTTTCTTAGATTATCTTCGACAATATCTAATACATTACCAATATCAACCATAATCTTCATTCTTTTATGTTTAGGAATGTTTGTCTTTAATGACTCTATATTATCAGATAATAACTCAATAATATTATCAATAATTTTTTTTAATCCCCCTATTACAGCACCACCATGTTGTGCCATCTGAAGACCGTCATCGTAACCACCTTGCTCATTTAAGACTCTTTTTACTATATTTACTAAATCACTTTCTGTGATTCTTACAATTTTCTTTGCCATAATTATCTTTTCTAATAAATATGTTATTAAACAAAAAAGGGATGTGTAGCAGCGAACTCACATCCCTCACTAGTCGTAACTAGTAACGGCCCTAATGTGAACTTCACTGAGAGGTTCACCCGTTGTCTTTAGATTGCTCTATTAATTGTTTCTACTAATACATTTTTCTGTGTTAGACCTGTTTGTCTCCAAACCTCTTTACCTTCCTTAAATAATATTAGTGTTGGTACACTTCTAACTCCGTATTGACTAGCAGTCTCCATATTCTTTTCAATATCCACTTTTAACACTTTTGCATTATCACCAACTTCTGTTGATACACCTTCTAAGATTGGTGTTAACATTTGACATGGCCCACACCAAGTTGCATAAAAATCTACAAGTGTAGGTTTCTCCGAATTAATGATTTCATTAAAATCTGACATAATTTTTTTCTTTAATAAATTGTTATGGAATAAGTATAGTGTATTTTTTGGTTAAGACAATACTTCCCACTTATCTTCACCTACGATTAGGGCTAAGCTACTTCCATTACCCCACTTAACATTCATTAAAAAACCATAAGCGTCATTAGAATACCCTAAGACTGTTCCTTCTGAACCCTTAACTAAATTAGTGTATGGGTCATCTATATGTGTTAAACTAATTCTTTGTTTTGGTTTAGGTAGATTAAGTACTTCAGAAATAAATAAATCTTTAAGTTGTTTAATATCTTCTATACTATCTATACCATAAACTTTAGCAACACGCTCAATACCACTATTGATTTTACCCCATCTATGTCCACCTGTCTGAGCGTCAAAATCTCTCCAACCATAATCTTTATCAGATAATATTACATCTATTATTATCTCAAAATATTTTTCTTTCTTACTATTCATTATCAAACTTATTTAATATTTTTTCTGCTAAAGTTGCAAATAAATATTTTCTTTCTTCATATATTTCTATTTCTTCAGCAAATAGGGTAAAATCACTATATGTATTATGGTAAGCAATGGTATTTTTTCTGAAATTTCTTATGTAAAACTTCCCAAAAGGAGTGATTAAATAATTCCTTTCTTTTTCTATCTTACTTAATATATCATCTGCAACATTGTTAAGATAATCCTCAGCGAATTTAGTGTATTTATCTGCCAATAATTTATGAAATCTATTTCTTACATCAGATACTTCACCACCATCTCTTAATCCATAATTGTCAAGCATATTTTCCATATAACCTGTATTTGTTCCTCTCAACCTTATACCATCTTTAATGTCAATCATCGCAATAGGCTTATCTGACCCATCATATGGGTTAAGTTTAACATATGGGGGAAATGGTAATCTTATAGTCCTATTTTCTTCATCTACCTTTGTAGTGGCTAACAAATCATTAACTATATAATCATAATATCTCTCTAATTTTTCTTTCATATCTATTATAAATACTTTATAAATTGACTTTTTATCATTTAATATCTATTATTCAAATATAATCAAAAAAAAATAAATTATTATGCCAAACAGTAAAAAAAGAGGTGGAGCAAAAGCCCACAAGAAAAGAGTACAAAAAAGGAATAATACAATCAATTCAGATATGAATAGATTAAGAAATGCATTCCAAAAAGAGATGTCTGAAGAAATCAAAAAGATGGAAGAGCAAAAAACTGAGATTGTCGAGGTTGAGGATACTGATACAGAAGCACAAACTGCTTAGTATGTTTTGGGTTTAAGTGGTGGGTCAATCAAAAACTTTTGGTTGATCCAATCTCTTAATTCATTTTCTACAAAATATTCAGGAACTTCTTCACTTTCATTTTTACTAGCAGCTAATTCTGCGATATATCTAGAGAACTTAATTTTATGTCTCTCATCCATTAGTTCTAGTAATCCATCACTTACAAAAAATATTTTACTTAAAGGATCAGTAATTGGTAATTCACCTTCAGCGTAATTCAATATATTCATAACTGCTCTACCCCAAAAAGATTTATAACCTTTAGTTGTTTCAAGCGCTGGTTTGATAATTTTATTTACTGCTCTTAATCCAGAACCAATAAAAGCACCAATTGCAATTTGTGGTATAAACCATGGTAATAATCTAATCAAAGATTTATAAACACCACCACCAACATCAGTTCCAATTTTTCTTGTTTTAGCGGCTTTAATAAGTCTAGCTAACTGTCCGAAGGTGATTTTACCTTGTGCGTTACAAAACTTTTCTCTTTCACATACATTATTGATTACAATACTAGAAGGTGCAACAATTCCTTTTTCAGGTGTTGTTTTAACTTTATTTTCAGTTTCTTCTTCAGCATCCTTTTCCATACGAGAAATCATTTCTCTATTTACTGCATCACCATAACCACTGAAATCTTCTAAATACAACTTAAACTCCTCCCATATAAGTTTAACTTCTTTTTCTGAACTACCATACTTTTCATTTAGATGGTTACTAAATGTCTTAGGTATTTCTGTTAAACTAGATAATTTTGTTTTATTTTCAAACAAGTAAAAATGAGGGTGATCATAAGAAACACCCTCTTTAATATCATTTAAGATAAAGTCTAAATATTTCTCTAAACTTTTACTTTTTCTTATTCTTTTTTCCATTAGATACTTCAAGAATTTCTAATTCAAATATTAAGTCTTTACCAGCTAAAGGATGGTTAGCGTCTAAAATAACAGTTTCTTCTTTAATTTCTTTAACTGTTACAACCATAGTCCCTACTTCACCATTTGCTTGTAGTGCCATCCCTACTTGTATTTCTTCAGGTAGTGCAGATTTTTCTACTTCTTGAGTTCTTCCCTCAATAAGTTGTCCGTATGCATCTTCAGGAATAAGTTCTATTGTTTTCTTTTCTCCTTCTTTCATACCTATTAAACCTTCTTCAAAACCTTTTATCAGCCCACTCTGACCTACTACAACCTCTAATGGATCTTTTTCCACTGAAGTATCAAAAACTTTTCCGTTTGCCAATTTACCTGTGTAATGTACTCTTACTTTACTACCTTTCTTAATCATTTTGCTTATTTTTTTAATTTATTATTTTTAGTAATATCTGACACCCTACGTCAGCTCTTTTTGATGATAATACATCTCTTACAAATTTATTATATCTGTTCTTTGGTAATTCATAATTCTCACAAATATGTCTTCCAAAAGAGTTTCCATTGTCATTGTAATTATAATCATTCTCACTAACCCATATCCTATATTCATTAAAAAGGATATCTCTATCTAACACTACCATAATAATATCTTTCTATATAAAATAAATATAATAAAAACAATAAAAAATATTGTTTTACCCATTTTCAATCTGATTAAATAATATAACTCTATACCTATCCCATAGTTTAGTGGTTACCTCTTTATTATAGATTCCATAATTCTTCTCCATATAAAATATAAAGTTGTCGGGAAATGAAGGGTAATAGAATATTAGCTTAGAAAAATCAAAAGATAATAAAAAGGTATGGATAAAAAAGGGACAATTTATTTCTTCCCTATCACGATCAATTATTGTAGTCCTAACTAATTCATCTACAATAAAATCTATATATTCATCTTGTCTACCCATAATAATAAATATAAAATAAAAAAAGAGACCTAATGTTTAATTAGATCTCTTTAGTTAGTGGAGGATACCGGAGTCGAACCGGTGACCTCTTGCGTGCAAGGCAAGCGCTCTAGCCATCTGAGCTAATCCCCCTCCTTTGCTTAAGTGAAAACTTACTCAGCCTTTTTCTTATCCATAATTGACCATATACCACCGACAACTGCGATTAAACTACCAGACATTTCTGCCCATTCTGTAGCATCAATTGTTCCTTTCATAATTAACATACCACCAATAAATGTTAAAGCATGTCTTACGATTCCTAATAATTGTTTCTTATCCATAATTTTTAATTTTATTATTTGTTATTATTATTTTGTAAATATCTTATATTAAGATCTTAGATTTATATTAAACTGTAATTGTGATAATTTAATCAAAGG
>Ga0228620_1001458_pt1 | contig 9765 bp, 14 predicted proteins | sample 23DmetaG_FD_186030 | JGI IMG/M metagenome (GOLD analysis project Ga0228620, IMG submission 186030) | Seawater microbial communities from Monterey Bay, California, United States - 23D | ecosystem: Environmental > Aquatic > Marine > Coastal | place: USA: California | collected 2016-10-06 | reverse complement strand
ACAGTGGTGTGCTAGGCGTGGAACACTACAAGAAGAACTTGCAAATGATATTGCACGTGAGATTGCAAGTGCAACAAGCGCAGAACACTTAGGTGTATATATTCAAGCAACACACGGTTGTTGTGAGAATCGCGGCATTATGGCACACAGTAGTTTAACACAAACTACAGTACTACGTGGTGCATTTAAAGATGACGCAGGTACAAAGAAAGAGTTCTTTGATAACATTAAACTACAACAGGAGTTTAGCTGCTAATGGAAGCGCCAGTATTTGAAAAAGGTTATCCGTCACACGAAGCAGTTAACAGAAAGCCAGCTATGAAACTTAGATATTCAGAAGCATTTTATAGTGTACAAGGCGAAGGCAAGTTCGTAGGAGTACCTAGTGTATTCCTACGCACCTTCGGTTGTAACTTTCGTTGCATGAACTTTGGTACAGATGAAAAACGTAACCGAACAGAATTACATGCTGACGGTATTAAACACAATCCTGAAGTAGCAGAGTTAATTGCTAAGGATGTACACAAAACAACTAAAGAGTTTAATGACTTGCCTATTATACACACAGGCTGTGATACATACGCAAGTATCTATCCAGAGTTTAAACACTTTAATCGACAAGCAACTGTAGACGAAGTAGTTGAGCACTTACTATCTCTCACTCCTAACGGTAAGTGGGTACAAGAAAATGGACAAGATGTTCATTTAATATTAACGGGTGGTGAACCATTGCTTGCATGGCAAAGGTTATATGTAGAGTTATTTGAACACCCACGTATGCAGGATTTAAAAAATGTCACATTTGAAACAAACACTACACAACCTTTACACAGTGATTTCTACGATTATCTCACATCTCAAGACGGATTTGAAGTCACTTGGAGTTGTTCCCCAAAACTTAGCGTTAGTGGAGAACCTTGGGATACTGCTATACTCCCTGTTGTTGCTAATCAGTATAACAGTGTTAACGGTAGTAACATGTATCTTAAGTTTGTTGTCGCTACTCAAGATGATTTTGACGAAGTTAAAAGAGCTGTGGACGCTTACAGAAGTGCCGGGGTACAATGTCCGGTATACCTTATGCCGCTGGGTGGACGCAGTGAAGAATACGCCCTCAATGTTAAGGACGTGGCAGAAGCGTGTATGGCAGAAGGATGGAGATTTACCCCAAGACTACATATCTCCTTATTCGGAAATGCATGGGGCACTTGATCAAGTGCAACAAGAAAGACTTGATAAAGCAATGAAATCTCCAATTAAGCAACCTATGAGCCCAGAAGAAATGAGACGAAAAGGATTAATATGAAGAAATTTATTAAAGATATAACAGGTATTACAAAAAAAGAAAAAGAACTAGAAGAAAAAGAACTAGAAGTCCTTAAAGTAAAAGATCCTAAAGAATATGCAACACGCCGCAAAACATCTTGGGTAAATGTAATCGATATGAAAGTAAACAAAGATAATATCCGAAACGGATTCTTTGAACTTGATTGGAACGAATACTTTATTAAAGAACTAATTCAAGCAGGATACGGTGTAGATAATGACCTTGATGAAGAAATTGTTGACAGATGGTTTAGAGATATTGTACACGGTATGTTAGAAGAAGAAGGACTAGACACTGATAGGGGTGCTGGTTATATTAATGTAACGCCTATTGAAAAAGGACGTAGCGAAGTATCATAATGAGTGCTAATTGGGTTAAAATAAAATTAGATAAAGGTAGACTTGCTGAAGTTACAGAAACTAGACTAGACATTCGTGAGATTCTCAGTATACTATATTCTCAAGAAGATTTTAAGGGTCTAGTTAATAGAGATGAACTAGCATCAGCTCTAGTTATAGCATATAAAGATAAAACTTGACACAAGTTAAGTTTGGTGCTATAATAATACTATAAATTACATAAAGGCAAACTAATGGCAACTTATATTCTAGTAGATACAGCTAACACATTCTTTCGTGCAAGGCATGTAGTACGTGGTGACTTAGACACAAAGGTAGGAATGGCTCTACACATCACACTTAGTGGTGTTAAAAAAGCTTGGGCCGACTTTAATGCAGATCATGTTGTGTTTTGTTTAGAAGGTCGTAGCTGGCGCAAGGACTATTATGAGCCTTACAAGCGTAATAGGCAAGTTGCTCGAGATGCACTAACTCCTAGTCAGCAAGAAGAAGATACAGTGTTTTGGGAGATTTTTGACGAGTTTAAAGACTTTGTTAGTAATAAGACTAACTGTACTGTTATGCGTCACCCACAACTAGAAGCAGATGATCTTATTGCAGGTTGGGTACAAGCACACCCTAATGACAATCACATTATTATTAGTACTGACGGTGACTTTGCACAACTAATTGCTCCTAACTGTAAACAGTACAACGGTGTTAGCAACACAACTATTACACACGAGGGTTACTTTGACGACAAAGGCAAGCCTGTTATAGATAAGAAAACTAAAGAGGCTAAGCCTGCACCTGATCCTGCATTTATGTTGTTTGAGAAGTGTATGCGTGGCGACACTAGCGACAACGTGTTTAGTGCTTATCCGGGTGTGCGTAAGAAAGGCACTAAGAACAAAGTTGGTCTTATTGAAGCGTTTGCAGACAAGCAAAACAAAGGCTACAACTGGAATAACATGATGTTACAACGTTGGGTAGATCATGAAGGTATTGAACATCGTGTGTTAGATGATTATACACGTAACGTAACATTATGTGATTTGACTGCACAACCTGCAGACATTAGAGAAATTATTAATACAACTATTGCAGAAAACGCAACACCTAAAGAAATCTCACAGGTCGGCATGAGACTTATGAAGTTTTGTGCTAAGTGGGATATGCAACGTATTGCAGATCAAGCGGCAACTTTTGCAGAGCCATTACAAGCGAGATATCCTATATGACAATTAAAGCAAAAACAATATTAAAAGATAAATTTTGGATCATAGAAGACGATAATAATAGACTAGGAACATTATCGTGGGACGATGATAGGTATTTGTTTTCTGACAATGCTGGTACTTGTTTTTTTAATAACACAAAACAAATGCGTGATAAATTTGGAAGTAAAGTTATCTTCTTAAATGAGGAGGATAATGTTAGACCTATAACTGATTATTCTGTACATAATTTTCCTACTAGTGTACAACCATATAATGCAATGTATGATGTAAAAAGAAAATTACCTCTTTTTACAAAGAGTGACAAATCTAAAAGTATGTATTGTGCAGGTTATTATATCATTCGTTTTGATAAAGGTTGGGTCAAGTCATTTTGTCCTAAACTTATTACACTAGAACGTTATGAATATAAAGGTCCATTCACATCTGACATTGAAATGAGATCGGAGTTAAGCAATGCCAGCCGTTGAGCCATTAAATACAATACCATTACAGCAATTTATTTCTACTGTAAAGTCAGCAGAAAACAGCCGTGCAAAAGAAATAAAAATTGATATTGCGACTGCTAAAAATTTAGCATTTACACTTGGCATAGTTATGAGCAGAGTACACGGTGAATTAGAACAATTGGTAGCTGATTCAAAAAATACATCAGATGAAATAATAAATATCACTATGGATGGAAAGTTTTAAAACTGCTATAATAAAAAGATAAATATATACGTAGTTTATAAAAGGACACGTATATGAGTAGACCAAAACCAAATATTCTTTTAGAAAAAGTTAACAGTAAAACTTATAGAAGTGAACAAGTTTTAGAAGCAGATGCTATATGGGCTGTATTTTATAAGGGCGAACCTTTTAATTTAAAAAGCTCAAATGCATTAACAAACTACCCTGGTCCTAAATATAAAAAAACTAGCTTTTCAAATCCTGGTCACGCACACAATCTTTCTAAAAAACTTAACACTATGTTTAATTCAGAAGATTTTGTTGTTTATAAATTAACTACAGGCGAGATAGTTTCTTTAGATGACAACGTGTAGTAAATATGAGTTGGAAAGAAACATATACAAAGATTTTCTTAAAAGAACTAGGCAAAAGTACAAATAGTGCAACTGTCAAAGAATATATGCCACTTTGGTGGCAAAATACTAGAGTAAAAAAAGTTGGCGGGTTGCGTCTTACAGACGTAGGCGCGGAACTATTACAAAGTATAGATATAGCAACTTATGATATACCCTACCCTAAAGATATGCCGTTAACTACACAAGTTATAATATTTTTAGACCAATTTATTGATTGTCCTTACTATCTAACTAATAGAAGTATTACTGTTACTAGCGAAAAAAAAGCAGTGGAGTTAACTCTCTTTAGTGGAGATCTACGTAAATATGGTTTAATTAAAGCAATGAAAAGGCAAGAACAAGAATGACTGTTTTTAATGAATGGAGTCAGCTTAAAAAAGTTATTGTAGGAATAGCAGACAATGCTAAAATTCCTGCTGTAGATAAAAGTGTACGTACAGTTAATTATGCACATTTAGATGATGTAAGTAATGTAGAAGTTGGACAATATCCAAAGCAAGTAATAGACGAAGCAAATGAAGACTTAGAAATATTTGTAGACTTTTTACAAAAAGAAGGTGTAGAAGTAGTAAGACCAAATGCTACTGATTGTGCTTACTATAACTATTGCCCAAGAGATAGTGTGTTTATACACGGAGATAAAAATATTGCAACTCCGATGCCTATACGTGCAAGAAGTAATGAGTGGAAGGCATTCGAACATCATTTACACAATCCAATAGATTTATCAAGTACAACACCCGACCCTTTATATAATTTAGACTGTATAGGCAATAAAGATATTTTAGCACTAAATGAAACTTATCCTGCATTTGACGCTGCTAATATAATACGTGCAAACGATCATGTACTATACCTTGTGAGTAATAGCGGAAATAAATTAGGAGCACAGATTTTACAAGATGCACTTCCTACAATATCTGTACATACATTAGAGGGTGTTTACAGTTACATGCACATAGACAGCACTGTAGCGTTTCTAAGAGAGGGTTTAATGCTACTTAATCCTAGTAGAATAAAAGATGTAAACGTGCTGCCAGAGCCGTTTAGAAGCTGGGACTATATTATGTGCCCCGAGCCCACAGACATTGGATTCTATGGCAACTATAACAATGCTAGCACATGGATTAATATGAATTTGTTTAGTATAAATCCTAACTTAGTAGTGTTAGAAGAAAATCAACATAGTTTAAGAAAAGAATTAGAAAAATACAATATAGAGTGTGCTATGTTGCCAACTAGGCATCAACGTACTTTAGGTGGTGGATTTCATTGTGTAACATTGGATATTGAACGTGCGATGGACTAGCGGAAATATATACCCAATATGGGACAATAGTTATAAAAATTATAACTTTGTGAAGCAACCTATTTCGCAAGACGAAATAAATTTATGGCGTTCACAAGGGTATGATCACAAAAGTTTTAGTGGCACAATGTATGGTGGTAAAAATGTTATGCCAGCTTGGATACACAAAGTTTCAGATATACTAAACTTGCAAAAAAGTGGCCACGTAATTTATCGTATGGACACTAATGACATTATGCCTACACATTCAGATCACTATAATACGTATTGCAAAGTCTTTAATGTAGAATATAACGATGTGTATCGTGCAATAGTTTTTTTAGAAGACTGGAAGCCTGGACACTATTTTGAAATAGATAATACAGGGTGTACAAATTGGAAGGCAGGAGATTACTATTTATGGAAGGGAGATGTAGTACATGCCGCAAGTAATATAGGAATTGATCCTAGGTATACACTACAAATAACTGGAATAAAATAATGTCTAATTTTATGAATAAGGTATATTATTTTAATTTTCCTTTTAAAATGCGTTCAAACAATAGACTGTTAGGTAGGACAGCAAAATTACCATTACCGAGCGAAGGTCCATATATTATTTCTACAGCACACAACAAATTAAATTTAGACGATTTGTTATCACATACTAAACTTGAGAAACTTTCTAAAACAGGACTTGACGTATATCTATTTGAAGTTTTAGCAACTTACAAATTAGAAAACGGATATAAAGAGCGCAATAGATCATTTTATACAGAAATATTATACAACGAAGACGAACATAGCAAACTATATAGTCATGAATTTGATGTTATACAAAACCTTGCAGAAAAACTGAATATTAATATAAATGTCTACACATGTGAAAGAAATGTTAGACAGTTTTTTGGTTCTAAGTACAAAAATTTAAATATATTTTGTTTTGATATATTTGTACAAACACTGTTAAATTTAAATTTTGATCCGGGCAATGACACTATATCAAAAAAGTTTTGGTGTGCAAACTGGCGATACACTCCTGCAAGACATTCTATTATGGGATATCTAGCAAATAAAGACGGTAACTACAGCTGGCATTATGAAGCGCCTGAAATTGACTTTATTGACGTAGAAGAAAAGTATTTAGAGGTATTACACAAAGGTAACAAAATTCTTAACAAAGAAAATTTCTATCTTGATCAACCAGTAAAACGTAAAGTAGATGTATTAAACGATCACAGTGTATGCTATCCCGAAAATGAAAAATCTATGACAACAAAATATAATCCTACTTTTTACAATTCACTACTTTCGTGCTTTGTAGGTATAATTACTGAAACTAGATATGGGCAACCACAAGCAAATTTTAGTGAAAAAGCATTACATCCTATTCGTTGTAGAAGACCTTTTGTACTAGTTGCGCCGCCGTTTACTCTACAATATATGAAAGAATTAGGATTTAAAACCTTCGATAAATGGTGGAGCGAAGATTATGACTCAGAAACTGATCATTTTAAAAGATTAGAAAAAATATACGATCTAATCGACTATATCAACACCTTAACTATAGGAGAAATGCAGGAAATACTCGTAGAAATGAGAGATATTTTTCAACATAATTTGCAAGTTATTGATTTTTATAGAAATAATTCTTTTCCTATTTTAAAATAATGATTGACAAATGTTATATTGGTGCTATAATTAATGTATAGTAAGAAATTAAGCAATTCACTAGAGGGAAACATAAAATGGATACAGCAACTAGAACAGTTAGTCCAAATTCTGCAAAATCTTCAATTAAACACGCTTTAACTAAAAAGCGTCCAATCTTTCTTTGGGGGCCTCCGGGTATTGGTAAGTCTGAAATTGTAAGTCAGATTACAGATAATCTACCTAACTCACACTTAATCGATGTACGATTGTCACTATGGGATCCAACTGATATTAAAGGTATTCCGTTTTTTGATTCTAACTCGGGTACTATGCAATGGGCGCCGCCTGCAGAACTTCCTAGCCAAGAGTTTGCATCACAGTTTGATAATATTGTGTTGTTTTTAGATGAAATGAACTCTGCGGCGCCGAGTGTACAAGAGGCAGCATATCAGCTTGTACTCAATCGCAAAGTCGGTACTTACAAACTACCTGACAACGTTCTAATTGTGGCGGCTGGTAACCGTGAAGCTGACAAAGGCGTTACTTACAGAATGCCTGCTCCGTTAGCTAATCGCTTCATTCACTTAGAACTTGCTGTATCATTTGATGACTGGTTTGCATGGGCAGTTGATAATAAAATACACCAAGACGTAGTAGGTTTTTTACAGTTTAGCAAAAAAGACTTGTATGACTTTGATCCTAAAAGTCCTTCGCGTTCTTTTGCAACACCTCGTTCGTGGACATTTGTATCTGAACTTATTGAAGACGATTTAGATGAAAATACAACTACTGATCTTGTAAGCGGCTCAGTAGGCGAAGGACTTGCTGTAAAGTTTATGGCGCACCGCAAAATTGCATCAACAATGCCTAATCCAACTGATATCCTTACTGGAAAAGTTAAAGAAATACAGTCACAAGAAATCAGTGCTATGTACTCATTAACTGTATCTTTGTGCTACGAACTAAAAGAAGCCGACAACAATGGTGACAAAAAGTTTGATGCTAAGGTAAATAATTTCCTTAGATTTGCTATGGATAACTTTGATACAGAGCTTGTTGTAATGGGCATCAAACTTGCACTAACACAATATGCATTGCCCATTGATCCTGATGAAGTAGAATGCTTTGATGAATTTCACGATCGCTATGGTAAGTATATCAAAGCCGCGCAGTCAGCATAATAAATAAAGAACGGTTCTTTTGGTGCCGTTCTTTATAATATTCTGGTTGACAGCCTAGATAATTAATGTTATACTATATGTATAGAAACTAGCAAAGTGAGTAGGGCAATGACTACAGAAAAAACTGCAAGTAAGTTAAAAAATTGGCAACCTAATCCCGATATTACTCCCGAAGAATTAGAGGAGATGCGTGTAGAAGTATACGATCGTATTATCGTAGCACGAGTTGGTTTGCTCTTACGTCATCCTTTCTTTGGTAATATGGCAACACGTTTACGTATACTTGCCGCAGATGACTGGTTGCCCACAGCCGCAGTAGACGGGCGTAACCTTTACTACAATACACAATTCTTTAATGCAATGAATAACAAAGAAATTGAATTTGTTATTGCGCACGAAATACTACATATGGTATACGATCATCTAGAGCGTAGAGGCGATCGTAACCCACTTCTTTATAATATTGCTGCCGATTATAAAGTAAACAATTTACTTGTTAAGGATCGTATTGGCGAAAAGCCAAAGATTGTAGATTGCTATCAAGACTTTAAATACGATGATTACACATCAGAAGAAATTTATGACGAACTGTTTGAACAAGCGGAAAAGAACGGACAAGAGCTTATTGAGCAACTTGGCGAAATGCTAGACGAGCATTTAGACAGTAGCGGCGAAAGTGATGGCTCTTCAGATAATGGTGAAGAAAAAGATGTAAACGGTAACGGTGTAAGCAAGAGCCGTCCAAAATATAGCAAAGACGAAATTAAAAAGATCAAAGACGAAATTAAAGAGAACGTATTAAGTTCTGCACAGGCAGCAGGTGCAGGCAATGTTCCTGCTGGTGTTGCACGTATGATTAAAGATCTTACTGAGCCTAAAATGAACTGGCGTGAGATTCTTCAAACACAAATACAAAGTATTATTAAGTCTGACTTTACTATGAGTCGTCCGTCACGTAAAGGTTGGCATACTGGTGCAGTACTTCCTGGTATGCAATTTGACGAAACTATAGATATTTGTATTGGGATAGATATGAGTGGTTCCATTGGTTGTACACAAGCAAAAGACTTTTTAGGTGAAGTAAAAGGTATAATGGATCAGTATAAAGATTATAATATTAAAATCTGGTGCTTTGATACAAATGTATACAATGAAGCTGATTTTTCGTCAGACGGCGACGAAGACTTAACTGAATACGAAATATTAGGCGGCGGTGGCACCGACTTTATGGCTAACTGGACGTATATGAAAGAAAACGATATCCAGCCTAAGAAGTTTGTTATGTTTACAGACGGATATGCATGGGATAGCTGGGGTGACCCAGACTATTGCGATACTGTATTTTTAATACACAGTCATCATGATAAAAATATACAAGCACCGTTCGGTACTACTGTACGATACGACGAGGCAGCATGATTAAAGAAAAGCCAATAAATGTTTTAGATTTATTACAAGCAAGACAATTATCTACTGCCCCGCCTCACTTTGAATACATAGATATTCCGGTAACATACAATCTAGAAGACACATTAATTAAATGGATTAAATCCCATTTAAAGAATAGATTTTACGTAGGAAAAAAGTTAACGCTTTCTAAACAAAACGACAAAGCAGTTTGTTTATCTATCGGATTTGAGGACAACAAAGAA
>Ga0228620_1001456_pt1 | contig 9769 bp, 8 predicted proteins | sample 23DmetaG_FD_186030 | JGI IMG/M metagenome (GOLD analysis project Ga0228620, IMG submission 186030) | Seawater microbial communities from Monterey Bay, California, United States - 23D | ecosystem: Environmental > Aquatic > Marine > Coastal | place: USA: California | collected 2016-10-06 | reverse complement strand
AAGTTTGAGACTGAAAAACCCGTGAGGCCGGCTTTTGGTTTTGAACCTCTGCCTGTTGCACCTTCATCACGTATTTCACCACCGGCGCCTGTTGCTGCCCCTGGGAATGGTGAAATGGCTGTTGGATGGTTATGTGTTTCCACCTTCATGATGATATGTTGTTCTTCACCTTGATAGCGGTATTGATTCGTTCTCATATCAACATGGAAACGATCACTTTTTGGCCCTGCAATAACAGATGAGTTATCGCTGTATGCTGTGATGACACCCTGTGGATTCTTATTATGGGTGTTTCGGATCATATTAAATAGCGTTTCTGGTTGGGGATCGCCATCAACGACCCAATCAGCACTGAATATTTTATGACGGCAATGCTCTGAGTTCGCTTGAGCAAACATCATCAATTCAGCGTCACTCGGATTACGCCCTAGGCTTGTAAAATTATCAACTAGATAATCTATTTCATCTTCCGCTAATGCTAAACCCATCGTCATGTTAGCTTCAGCTAACGCTTTTCTACCGCCAGTCAAGATGTCAATCATAACCAGTGGACGTGACGCACTGTGCATAAATAGACGGTCAGCATCTTCTTCGCTGGTAAAGATTGCTTCAATCATACGATCATGTAATAAAGCCATGATCGGTTGCCACTGCTTTAACGATAAGGACGTGTTCGTTTCAACAAAAAAGGCGATACCGCGTTCCACTCTTGCTACTGTTTCGAGGCCACTGTTATGCACGATATCTGTTGCCTTACTTGACCAAGGAGAAATTGTGCCTGGACGTGGCGTAACGAGGAAAAAGGTTTCCTTATCATCAATATTACTTTGCACAGCCTTAGCTTCTAACAGTGTCGACAATAGGTCTTGTTCTGTTGGATTCAGCTCATGCTCATCTTTGGGCTCTATAAAATAACGATACTCACTTCTTAAAGCAGTAATATTGCTATTATTCTCTTGAAGTAGCGCTAATAATTTAGCTAAACGAAAAGCGGAGTGTGCCGAGCGGCCAATCATTTGTAACATGGTGTTCCTAATTCACATCTATTAAGAGAATAATGATACTTTATGTCGCTTATCTACCCAAATTAATTGCACTTTATTTTGTAACCTAATCCTTATGTCATCACGCGTTAACTCAGTTAGGCCAGGCCCATTTCGACACCTTATCGTTGTTGTTTATGATCTGTTGTTGTTATTGTCGAGCTTACTATTAGCGACATTAGTGATTGTGGCACTGAATGGTGGTGAAGCCATTGGCCAAGGCAACCCCTTTTTTATTGCCTACCTCTTTCTGGTCAGCTTTGCTTTCTATGGTTGGTTTTGGACTCATGGCGGTCAAACCTTGGGGATGCGAAGTTGGCGGGTATTTTTAGTTAGCTATTCAAATAGTCCCATTACGTGGCAACAAGCATTTTTGCGCTTTTCTGTTTCCCTTATCGCCTGTTTGCCCCTGGGTTTAGGTATTTGGTGGCAGTACTTAGGAAAAGACAACATCAGCTGGCCAGATAGTTTGTCAGGCACCTATTTACACTATTCGAAAGACAGCAAAAATAAGCCTTTATCTCGGCTTTCTTAAACTCATTTACTCACGGGCCTCTGCATATAAGCGCGTATATAAACCACCACTGTTAATCAGTTCATCATGGTGGCCTTGCTCACTTATTTTGCCGTCTTCAAAAACGTAAACTCTATCGGCTTGTCTCACCGCACTAAATCGGTGTGCAATAATAATCGTTGTGCGTTCTTGTAAAAATGTATCTAAGGCCTCGAGCAAGTTCTGTTCGGTCTCCATATCAAGCGCTGATGTTGCTTCATCCAATATCACGACTTTCGGTTCAGCTAGAATCATTCTGGCGACAGCTAGCCGCTGGCGCTGCCCTCCTGATAGTCTAACCCCACTCCGCCCGATTTCCGTCTCTAAGTCATCTTCTAAATCCCAAACAAAATCGGTCATTTGTGCAATATCTAAAACATGCCAAATATCTTCGTCTAAGGCCTCTTTGCCCATGGTAAGATTCTCACGGATAGTACCGTTGAAAATCACCGGATGTTGTAAGACTGTTGAAACATTATTTCTCACAGTTTGCAGACCAATTTGCTCGATAGGAATACCGTTAAATTTAAGTTCACCGCTTCGATGTAGATATAAGCCTAATAAAACTTGTACTAGAGTAGATTTACCGCCACCGCTAGCACCCACCAAGGCGACCTTTTCACCTGCTTTGATCTCTAAACTAACGCCTTTTAATACATCTTCGTTGTCACCATAACGAAAATATAAATCTTCAACGCTGATTGATGCCGTATGCTGCCCACTAAACGGGTTTTCTACCGGTTTGTATGTGGGTTCCTGATCAAGATTATCTAATGTATTGATTCTCCCCAAAGCCGCTTTGGCTGCATACCAAGCATATTGGATTCCTATCACTTCATTGACAGGGCTCATCATAAACCACAAGTAACTGAACACGGCCATCATTTGCCCAATGCTTAAATCGGAGAGTAATACCATCATCATGGCAGAAGCTCGGAAGACCTCGAAGCCTAATAAGAAGACAGTAAAACTGAGCCTATTCGCCGTATCACTTTTCCACGCATAGGCTATCCCATGATCCCGGACTAGCTCAGCTTGGCTTGCTAGCCGTTTTAGGTAATGTGTTTCGCGATTAGCCGCACGAATTTGCTGTATCCCTTCCAATGTTTCTGTCAAAGAGGATTGAAAGACTTCAAAAGCTTTATTTTCACGTTGCTTAAGTGTTTTGACTTTTTTACCGATCACTACTGTGGCGTAGATGACTATGGGATTGAGCAACAGAATGAACAAGGCCAATTGCCAATGCATGGCCAATAAGATGACGGCTGTACCAATGATGGATAATACGGCCACTAATAAACGACTGACTGATGTTCCAATAAAGCTATCAATCGTATTCAAATCTGTTACTAAATGTGAACTGACTGCCCCACTACCCAATGTTTCATATTCTGCCATCGAAACGCTTTGTAACCGCTTTAATAAGCTATGACGTATTCTATAAGTAATGTCTTTTGCAATAATTGTAAATTGTCGCGTTTGCCAAACATTAAACACAAGAGACAATAGGCGCAACACCATGGTGATAATGAGCACAACAATTAAATAACGCACAGGCTGATGCCAAAACTCAGGCAGAGTGTGGTTGATGGTATTGATGATCGTACCTGGTTTATCTAGCAGGACTTCATCAACCATTAGAGGCATTAGTAATGGAATTGGCACAGCACAGAGCGTAGCCAGAATAGCAATAATATTCGCTTTAATTAATGCCGCTCTATGTTCCAAAGCGATATTAAAAATATAACGGCTGTTATAAGTATCTCGCATAGGCCTATTTTGTAGACGTTTTTGTCTAACGACAACTTTATCTATTGTATTGCCTTTGTTTAAGGCTGTTTGAATAATACCTGCAGATAGGTTTTATATTGTTCTAGGTATGTTTCAACAGCATCTCGCTCAGGCATGATTCTCGCCATGATGTATGCACCTTCTAATGTCGTTAAGAACATGCCTGCTACTTCATCAGGGTCAATTTCCATCGCGGGCGGATAAGCTGCCATGACTTCTTTAATTTTACTGCTGAATTTGTTTTTCCATTCCAGCATAGTTGAAGATACCATTTCTTCGATGTCTTTATCTACCAATTGGTTTTCATAACAATAACTCGCATAGAGACAGCCTATTTCTTCTTGCTCTAATTGTGCGTGCTGTTCTTGAATCAAGCCCACAAAAATTAGTAGTTGCTGTAAAGGGTCATTACTTAGTTTCGATGCTTTCGCACAATAATCGTTCAAAGTATCCAGTTTGCTGTTAGAAAACTTTTCGATCATTGCCATAGCAAGATGTTTTTTAGACGGGAAATGATAAAAGAATGTCCCTTTGGTGATACCTACTTCGGCTATCACTTCATCAATTGGCGTTGCAACATGACCCTGGCTGATGGCCAAACCCATTGATGTTGTCAAAATTTTATCCCGCGTTATCTTTCCATCTCTTGGCATTTTTCACCTCTTAGCACTATTTAGTCTAATATATTTGAAATAGTTATATAGACCGCTTAAGTCCTTATTATATATAGCATTCGATGAATTTTCCAGTTCTCTCTACTGAGCTATTTAGGTGAAGCCATTTTTATTTTACACCAAATGGTTGACAAACGAACATAGCGAAGTATTATGGCAACAAACCGACCAGTTGGTATAAATTAAATTTATTACATGGAGACGCATCATGATAAGAACATTTAAAGCACAAACTGATATAGCGATTGATAGCAGCGTTGTATGGAATACGATTAAAGATCGTCGATTTGTTAAAGACTTCTTACCAGAAATCTATAAAGATGTTTCAGGCATGAGTTTGGCTGAATTTGCATTAGATAAAAATGGTTTTGATGTACTGCCAGCTTATGCTGTACCGAATAAAACCATTCATTGGCAAAATAATGGTCAGACCGTGATTGAACTAACACGCCATGATTTACAATTAACAATTGATCACGTTGAAATAAGTATTGCTTCAAATGCCGACTCTACTACAGTTGAGATTGCTGTCGAATACGAGAGTCGTCTAGGGGCCAATTTCATGTTGATTCATAAGATAATCAAAACCTTATTTAGCCATAAGCTAACTGTTTTAAAAGAAGACTTAGAAATCCATAAGCAAGACGGCACGAATCTACAAGCTGCATTTGGTTAATCAGTTTCAAGATCATGACCATAAATGATGATGTCCAATAGCCACTAATTTATTAGTGCTTCCTCCTCCAAGCGCATCATTTATACATGAAAGTAAGGTTACACCTTACAGCCTCAGAACGGATCAGGGAGTAATTCCTACCCCCTTTTCTCTTTGATCCGTTCTATTTTTTTAAGGTTTCGACTCGACTATACCCTCATTCATTATTGGAGATATGACTATGGCTAACTCTATTTCTTTCACGCTCCCCGCCATCGAAGACTTAGATGGTTTAAGCATTTCTAGAATCCATGTTGATATTGGCGATACCATTCAAATCGATCAAGATATCCTTTCTTTAGAGTCAGAAAAAACTGTTATCGATGTCCCAAGCCCGCATCAAGGCACAGTAACATCAGTTAACGTATCAGTAGGTGACAAAGTCTCCGAAGGTGACGTTATCCTCACCCTAGAGGTCTCAGAAGACACTGCCCCTGCTGAAACACCCAAAACAGCACCACAACAAACAGCACCTGCTGAAGCTGCGCCTGCTGCTGCATCAGCCATCGCCACAAGCAAAGGCGATGCAGACCTGCATGCCCAAACCCTCGTCCTAGGCTCAGGACCAGGAGGCTATACCGCAGCCTTTCGTGCTGCAGACTTAGGCCAACAAGTTATCATGATAGAACGCCATGCCCGTATCGGTGGTGTCTGTCTGAATGTCGGTTGTATTCCATCAAAAGCTCTCTTACACACAGCACAAATCATCAACGAAGCTACTGATATGGGTGACCATGGTGTCAGCTTTGCCGAACCTAAAATCGACATTCGTAAAATAGAATCTTGGAAAAACAGCATCGTTGACAAACTCACCGGCGGACTCAAAGCCCTCGCTAAACAACGTAAAGTGGATATTGTTCAAGGTGAAGCCAGTTTTACCGGCACTCACACCATCCAGGTTGATACCGGTGACGGGATTAAAACCATCAGCTTCGATAACTGTATTGTTGCAGCCGGCTCTAGAGTGACTAAAATTCCCGTCTTTCCGCATGACGATCCGCGTATGATGGACTCAACCGATGCCTTAGACCTAGAAGACATTCCTAAAAAGCTACTCGTCATAGGTGGCGGTATTATCGGTCTTGAAATGGCAACGGTCTACAATGCATTAGGCTCTGATATTACCGTTGTTGAACTACAAGATAGTTTAATTCCCGGTGCTGATAAAGATATTGTTAAACCGTTATTAAAACGCGTACAAGGACAATATGAAGCCATTTACCTTAATACCAAAGTAGCGAGTATTGATGCTCAAAAACAAGGCTTAAAAGTCAGCTTTGAAGGTAAAGACGCACCGGAAACCGCTGTCTTCGATAAAATCTTAGTAGCTGTTGGCCGTACGCCTAATGGCAAACTCATTAATGCAGAAGCTGCGGGTCTTAACGTCAATGACCATGGCTTTATAGACGTTGATGCTCAAATGAAAACCAATGTACCGCATATTTATGCCATTGGTGATATTGTTGGGCAACCGATGTTAGCGCATAAAGCGGTACATGAAGCGAAAGTAGCTGCAGAGGTGATTTCTGGTCATAAGGCGGCTTTTGATCCGATGACGATTCCATCTGTCGCTTATACCGATCCAGAAGTAGCTTGGATGGGTAAGAGTGAGAGTGAGGCTAAGGCTGAAGGGATTGATTATGTTAAGGGCGCTTTCCCCTGGGCTGCGAGTGGTCGTAGTTTGAGTATAGGCCGTGATGAAGGCTTGACTAAGGCTTTGTTTGAGAAAGAGACGGGTCGATTGATTGGTGCGGGTATTGTCGGTCCTAATGCCGGTGAGTTGATTGCTGAGGCGGTATTGGCCTTAGAGATGGGTGCTGATGCTGAGGATATTGGGATGACGATTCATCCTCATCCGACATTATCAGAGACGTTGGGTTTTGCTGCTGAGATGGCGGAAGGCAATATTACTGACCTGATGCCACCTAGAAAAACTTTGCACTCTAAATGACCAATACCAGGCACTGTCGCTAGTCATTAGGACAGTGTCATAACGGCCTTCAAGGGGAATCCAGTCGTTTGTTTAAATTAAGCGCCGGCCAATGAAGCAGCAACAGACACTTTTAAAACCACCGCTTAAATGGGCTGGGGGCAAGCGTTGGTTAATTCCGAAGCTCAGTAGGATTTGGGCCAAGCATCGCGACCGACGTTTGGTTGAACCATTTTGTGGTGGTCTATCAGTTGCCTTAGGCTTACAGCCTGAAAAGGCATTGTTGAATGATGTTAATTCGGCGCTGATAAACTTCTATCAACAATGTCAGCAGGGGCTAAAGCTTGAAATAGAGCTCGCAAATGATGAAGCATTGTATTATCAGCATCGTGCATTATTTAATGAATTGAACACCCAAAATACGGATGTTAATAAGACAGCACAGTTATTTTATTACCTCAATAGAACAGGCTATAACGGTTTATGCCGTTTTAACCAATCAGGTGGTTACAATGTACCATTTGGTCGCTACAAGACAATCAATTACCAACAAGATTTTTCCCATTATCAGCAGCAATTGAACCAATGGGAATTTACCCAACAGGATTTTGCAGCGTTAGTCGTTGATGATGATGACTTTATTTATGCTGATCCGCCTTACGATGTGCCATTTAGACAATATGCACAAAAGGGCTTTGACTGGGAAGAACAGGAGCGTTTAGCGCTTTGGTTAGCGCAGCATAAAGGACCAGTTCTTATTTCAAATCAAGCGACGCCCAGAATTAAGAAGCTATATAAAAGTTTAGGCTTTAAATTAAGAGTATTAGATGCGCCGAGGCGGATCAGTTGTAAAGGTAATGGACGACAAGCAGCGAAAGAAGTATTGGCATCACATGGACTTTGATACAATAACTTACTATTTTAAAATCACGTTTTCACAGGAACACACCACGCATGTCACAACAGCCATCACAAATTAATAAAGTCGTTCTTGCCTACTCAGGCGGCTTGGATACCTCCGTTATCTTAAAGTGGCTGCAAGACGTATACGACTGTGAAGTCGTGACTTTCACAGCAGATATAGGTCAGGGTGAAGAAGTTGAGCCAGCACGTGAAAAAGCAAAGTCATTAGGTATTAAAGAAATTTATGTCGAAGACTTACGTGAAGAGTTTGCGAGAGATTATGTGTTCCCCATGTTCCGGGCTAATGCCATTTATGAAGGTGAATATTTATTAGGGACATCAATCGCTAGACCATTGATTTCAAAGCGTTTAATTGAAATAGCCAATGAAACTGGCGCACAGGCGATTTCGCATGGTGCTACAGGGAAAGGCAATGATCAAGTGCGCTTTGAATTAGGCGCATATGCCCTAAACCCTGATATTAAAGTGATAGCGCCTTGGCGTGAATGGGATTTGAATTCACGTCAAAAATTGCTTGATTATGCAGAAAAACATGGCATTCCAGTCGAAATGAAACGGGGTGGCAAATCACCTTATTCGATGGATGCGAACCTACTTCATATTTCTTATGAAGGCGATATTTTAGAAGACCCGTGGAATGAACCTGAAGACAGCATGTGGCGTTGGAGTGTTTCCCCAGAACAAGCACCAGATACAGCGACATATCTTGAGTTGACGTATGAGCAGGGTGATATTGTCGCAATTAACGGTGAAGCAATGTCACCAGCAACCGTAATGACTTATCTCAATAAGGTGGGTGGTGAAAATGGTATCGGCCGTTTAGATATTGTTGAAAACCGCTACGTTGGTATGAAATCAAGGGGCTGTTACGAAACACCAGCGGGAACGATTATGCTACCGGCACATCGTGCAATTGAGTCATTAACTTTAGATCGTGAGGTTGCTCATTTAAAAGATGAGCTTATGCCAAAATACGCCAGCTTAGTTTATAACGGTTATTGGTGGTCACCAGAGCGTGAAATGCTGCAAGAAATGATTGATGCATCACAGAAAACAGTGAATGGTTTGGTTAGAATAAAGCTGTACAAAGGAAACGTAACAGTAGTTGGCCGTTCATCTGAAGAAAATAGCTTGTTTGATGAATCCATAGCGACATTTGAAGATGATGATGGTGCATATAATCAGCAAGACGCAGAAGGTTTTATTAAGCTTAATGCACTCAGACTAAGGATAGCTGCCAAAAATCGCTGATTTAGACTGTTAATGTTTCCATATTTGAATTGAGATTTTATGGAACCAGAGCTGCAACAACAATCAGCTGAATATATGCGCTTAGCGGTGCCGCTTATGACGCGGTACGGCATAGCGATGACGCCACAGAATTATGCCGTTTGGTATGAGTATGTGTCTGGCGCAAATATGCAGCTGAGCGAGACAATTGATATTGATCTTGCGGAACATGGTACGTTTACAAACCAGCGTACAACAGAGCTCTACGAACGTTTTCTGGGCCCAGAAAAAGAAGAACTCAACCTACAAGAACAACGGACAGATTTACGTCAGTTACCCCAAGAAATACAAAAATTTGCCCAAAAAGGCTCCACTGCTGCTTCACAATCAACTGAGCAATTGGCAGATGCATTAGCCAAACTTCATCCAGATATGTCACGCGAACAAATCCATGACGTGATTCATGATGTGATGAATGAAACCAAACAAGCGATGTCATCAAGCCAACAGTTAACAGAGTGATTGAATGCAGCAATGGTCGATATCGAAGAAATTAAAGCCGATATTGAAGACAACAAAAAACAAGCGAAAATAGATCGTTTAACAGGCTTAGCCAATCGCAAATCGTTTGATGAATATATCCAAACAACAGTTGCAGAAGCAGAACAAGATAAGCAAAGCCTTTCTATTATTTTCTGTGATTTAGATTATTTCAGAGATCTCAATGCCAAACATGGTCATTTACTGGGTGATCAAGTGCTAAAAGTCGTTGCTAATATTATTAAAGCAACAGTAAAAGGTCGCGACTTTGTAGCTCGTTATGGGGGTGAAGAGTTCACCATTACAATGATCAATACATCACTTGAAGATGCTAAAGCGATTGCAGAAGCGATTAGAGAAGAAATGTCA
>Ga0228620_1001427_pt1 | contig 9888 bp, 10 predicted proteins | sample 23DmetaG_FD_186030 | JGI IMG/M metagenome (GOLD analysis project Ga0228620, IMG submission 186030) | Seawater microbial communities from Monterey Bay, California, United States - 23D | ecosystem: Environmental > Aquatic > Marine > Coastal | place: USA: California | collected 2016-10-06 | reverse complement strand
CTCTTCCCACAGACCTAATCTCTTTAGTCTTATTTCTTGTGCTGGAAACTTGTCTCCTTCTAGATTACCCCAACCACCTAGAGCATCAGACTTAGCTATTAAGTCTTTACACTCACTCTCGGATAGTAGTCTTGTAACTAGCAAGTCTTGTGCTACTTCTTTGTAGCTTAAATCTCTACTTGCCCTAGTAATAGGAGAGGGTAGTTTCTCATACCCAAACTCTTTAGCTAGTTTATAGAAGAAGTCTTTCTCTGACTTACCTCCATTGCCATGATATATACAACCACAACAGTTAGTTCTATCATTCCAGAGTTGATTATTTACTTTACGTATAGTTGTATCGTGGTTCTGAAATATATAACCTTCATAGTCTAGAGCTACCGTATAAAAGAAGTCTTCGTACTTTGATAAGTATCTTGACTGACAGTATAACTGATCGTCACCATTATCATCTGTACTAGGTAAATCAAAAAAGTCGTTTAATGCCCCAGCATACCCTATATATAAACCACTGTTTAAATACTTATAAGGAGTAAGCATATCAGGCCATCTATTCTTATATGACTGATCGTTTGTTATAGGCCAACATTCTTGTTCTGCACCAAACAATATATCTACATCGAAGTCTAAGAACCTTTGTATTACTGTTTCATACCCTTCAGTGAAAAAAGTATCATAACCATCTACAAATAGAACTATCTCATCTTTAGCTAAGTCCTTAACTAACTTCTTTACTAGCTCTATCTTTCTTAAGCCATCATATCCTTCCATCTCACTCTTCCAGCTATCACCTTTTCCAAGGTTAACTAGATTAATTTGATGTCTGTCACACGACTGTGCTAAAGGCCACATTTTAGTTTCGTCTGTAGCTACTGTTATTATATTAATCTTACTAGAGTCTATCATCGGACTATCTTCTTCCTCTATGGTACTTGGTCGGGTTGACCTTGGGATTTGAGTAACGACCTCTTCTTTATAGAAATAGTTGTTGGCATCTTTTAGCTTCATGGGAACCCATTCATCAACAGGGATGATGTTATCCTTAAAGTCTTGTATCAACAGTTTTGCTGTATCAGGAGTTATTGCATAAGCATGGCAGTTATACCAATAGCCCATGTCGTTCCATCTGTAACCTAACCAAACACTATCGTGGGAATTAAGAAGTCTATTTACCTTATCAGTATCTATACTATCGTATACTGCATCCTCTTCCAGTATAATACCATTAGAGTTACTGTTTGCAACCTTCTCCCATACCCTTAAATGGCTCACTGAGCATCCAAACTCACCTTTTAGTAGAGTTCTATTGTGTATAGGGTCTAACCAGCCTCTACGGGGCTTACAGAGGCTCTCAGAGTATATCTGTTCCCAAGTCTTACCTCTTGCATCGTATGCCGAACCGTGAAGTGAGATTTGATATATTATCATCAGCTAGGCTTTGTAGGCCACGTAACTGTGTTAGGGAAACCAGCTTGATTTGTTAGGTTAAGTAAGTCAGTTCGATACTGTGTCCACTCTACTTGTTTAGCATCTGTAAGTTCAGCCCAACGTAGAGGATTAGTTACTATTGGGTCTACTTCTTCTACCAACTTTTGGTCACGTTGCGCCCTTAGATTTGACGCTAGTTCTGCATCTAGCTCTGCTTGAGTAGGCGAAACATAAGCCTCATAATCTGAACCAATAAGCTCAAGTAATACGATGTTGTTTACAGCCACATCTGCATCATCAGGGTCTAATGTGTATGGTATCCAACTGTATTGTGGATGGTTAATTTCTACATCAAATCTAGTATTCTCTGCGTTTAGGGATTGTGCATTACGCACTTCTGTTATTATTACTTGGTCAGGCATAACCGCCTCCTATTTTTTAATCTTATTCAAGAGATTCTTACATAAACAGAGACTGATGTACTATTTCCACTGTAATTTACAGTACCATTGTATCTACCGATATGCCCCATTATTTGCCAAGTTCCGCTTGGGGAAACCTGACCACCGCCCCAACTCGATCCGCCAGACTGATAAGTGTTTGCGTAATAAAGAGATGACCCTGCGACAGTATTCCCTACGCCCCAGTTTGCAGGGTTGTTTGTATTTTTTAATAACGCATAAGAACCAACAGTTCCATAAGATGTTGATGGATTACCTGCTGGGCCAGTAGCCCCTACTTCACCCTTTTGACCCTTTTGTCCAGTAGATCCAGTACCACCAGTAGAGCCTGTAGAGCCTGTAGCTCCCTGAGAGCCAGTTGATCCAGTTTGTCCTTTTTGGCCTTTCTGACCAGCTGAACCTGTAGATCCTGTACCGCCAGTAGAACCCGTTTCCCCCTTTTGTCCCTTTTGTCCAGTAGAACCAGTACCGCCTGTACTACCAGTATTACCAGTATTACCTTGCGCTCCTACTTCTCCCTTTTGGCCTTTCTGACCTTGAGAACCAGTTGAACCAGTTGAGCCAGTATTACCTACTTCACCCTTCTGTCCCTTTTGTCCTTGCGAACCTGTACTACCAGTTGATCCAGTTGAGCCTGTAGAACCTGTAGCTCCAACCTCACCCTTCTGTCCCTTTTGTCCAGTAGAGCCTGTACCTCCAGATGCACCAACTTCTCCCTTTTGGCCTTTTTGACCTTGGGAACCAGTTGAACCTGTATTACCAGCATTACCTTGTATACCTTGTTCGCCAACCTCACCCTTTTGGCCTTTAGCTCCAGCAGAACCGTTAGATCCAGCACTACCTGTAGCTCCCGTAGCTCCCACTTCGCCCTTCTGTCCTTTTTGACCAGCCGATCCTGTTGACCCAGTATTACCTGTAACTCCAACTTCGCCCTTTTGACCCTTAGCTCCAGTCGATCCTGTATTACCAGTTACACCGACCTCACCTTTCTGGCCTTTAGCTCCAGCAGAACCAGCACTACCAGTTGCTCCAGTATTACCTTGAATACCTTGAGATCCAGTAGCTCCAACTTCGCCTTTCTGTCCCTTCTGACCTTGAAGAGCAGTAGCTGTAACAGTAGCTGTTTTCCAAGTGCTATCAGTAATATCATACGACACAATAAGGTCATTAGACGCTGGAGATGCACTAGTAGATAAACCTGTTAATGCTGTAGGTAAAGCTGTGGCAGTAACGTCTGCATTAGCAGATACGTTATCTAGTTTAGCCCCATCGACAGATACATCTCTGCCATCGACATTGCCCACGTTTACTACGTTTCTACTGTCGTCAATTACCTCAGTGCCGTTTATTTTTACTGCCATCTTCGTGTACTCACTATTAGCTTATGTTATGGTTTGGTCAGTCTGTACGTCATTAGTCACAGACAATGTTCCGCTACTATCGAGTTTGAATTTATTTGTTCCACTGTAAGCAAAGTAAAGAGAGCCTCCACTTTCAGTTATAGTCCAGTCACCAAAGTCTACTGTTGTAGCATTAAGTGTACCTGTCATCGTATCTCCAGCCTTTTGCACATATCGGGTGTCATGTGTGTGGCTATCATTTACTACTGTTGCTGTTATATCTGCGTCTGCACTTCCGTTAAACGACACTGATCCAGTTACATCTCCACTAAGACTGATAGTTCTAGCATTAAGTAACTGAGAAGCATTAGATGCAGTACCTGTGACGTTACCTGTTAGGTTTCCTATTACAGCATCTACTTTTATAGTCCCGTAGGAAAATGAGGCGTGACCAGTATCTATAGTACCTGTAGGTTCTGGAGCATACTCATCAAAGAATGTCCAGTAGTTAGTAGATACATCAAAGTAAGCACCTACGTGGGTATAACCAACTCCTGATGTACCAGTATTCCTATTAGATGCTATACCAGTATCTACATTAACTGGGGAAGCTGTTCCAGACCATATGTCGTTTAGTGTGTGACCAGAGGTAGCGTTAAACTTGATGTTTATGTTTTCCTCAAGAAGCTGATCTTCGCCTGTAATTTCAATCTCAGCTGACTGAGTTGCAAAGTTATCTGTGGACCAACGGAAGAAGTCTTCGTCACTACCAGTCTTTAGGGTTGTAATCTTAACTTTAAAGGTCTTGTTTGAGCTTGTACCGTTGTAGTGGCCAGTAAAGATAGCATCGTCCAGACCAGTGCCAGTGTGTACAGTATTAGCCTCACCGATAGTATCCCCAGAGTTGAAGTAGCTAAAAGCTCCAGACAAGGCAATGTTGTTACTATTAGTAATAGTCTGCGTACCGTTAACAGTTAAATCGCCATCTACAGTAATATCAGCGTCAAAGTGTGAATTACCAGTTACCCTAAATACTTCGAAGGTATGATGTTCTATTTCTACATAGACACAACCACCTGATGCAGATGAAACCAAACATAAGCCAATATCTGTAGCAAAATATGGATATGAAGGTGCGGCTTCCTGTAATGTTCCAGCCGTTACGCCAACATGAACTCTTTCACCAGCAGTCAATGATGATGTATCAAAGAAAACAATACCACCAGTTACAACAAATCCTGTTGAACTATTAGCTATATCTGTAGAAAGAACGCCTACTGCATAGCTGGCTTCAACTGTACTAGACGCACTTGCTGGTGCAATCGTAGGTATAGAACTACTTTCACCAGTTAGATACACTGGCGTTCCAGACGTAATGGTTGACCCAGTATCGTTGTAAACACGCAATAAACTATCTTGACCTGTATGTACTGTCATTGCGCTATCGCTGTTATAATATGCTAAACTGTCTCTTGTTTGATCATAGAAAACACGACCTTCAGTGTGGGAAGGGTTTGAAGATGCTGTTTTAAAGTCTAAATATTCGTCAAACTGTGTTCCAGTTACATTTCCAGACGCATCAAGATAGTTTGCTTTAGATGAAGGTTGAGTTACAAATACAAACTTCTCTCCAGCTGACCAACTAACTGCGTTGTTACTGTTAGAAGATGATAGTATTGTTGTACGTGCTAAAGTGGTTCCAGAAGCAGTGTACGTGCCAATACCAACTTCCCAGTCGCCACCATCAGTAACAGTATAGTAAGTAGTATTACCATTACCGATAGCAGAGAATGATTGAAAACCAACTTCAGCACCTGCTAATGTGTAAGTCCCAGTACCAGTTGTAGTAGTTGTTTCTTTTACACGATCTTTAATAACAAGTGCCATAGTTTATTCCTTAAGATGGATCAGGGATACCAATATCAAATGAAGCCAATGTAAATGTGTTACCACTTGTAACTGACTGTGATGCTGTAAGAGCCGCTGTAGCTAACAAACGTGTGTTAGTTGTGTCTACTAGAGCGTAGTGAGTAACTGTACCTGTACCTGTAATTGAGCCGTCTGAGATAGCTGATACAGTGACTTTACGTCCACCACCAGTACGATCCGAAGGAGCCGCAATGGAAAGTGAGGTAGAGTTACCTAGTGATAGTGTAGATGTAGCCGCCGTATAAGTTGTAGCTTCTGCTGAAGTTACGTGAACTACGTTTGCTTCTGTGTCTAGTATGGTTAAACCATTATCAAACACTCTGTTGTCTAGAAATGCCATTATTATTCTTCCTGTTCTTCAAGAGCTTCTTGCTCTTCTGTTTCTGTTTCCCTATCGGGGTCATAATTTAGGTCTGCTATGTCCATAAGGTTTTGTATAACCTCTGGATGGTCACTAACGCTAATATCTGCGCCGTTAAGGTTACGCAAGAACCCTGCAATTTCACGTAAGTCGTGAGGTGCAACATCGCCAGCTTCGATAGTCGGCATCAACGAATAGTCCAGACCGTTCAACTCCCACAGTCTCTCGACTAATTGCTTATTGAGGACATCGACAATTTGCTGGATGTAACTCTCAAGTGCGCGGAGGAACAAGTCTGTCTTGCTCTTCGACAAAGCGTATGAACCGCCTTGACTACCAAGCATTAGGAACTCTGACAAGACACTCCTAGCAATATCGTGTTGATACCTTTTTACTATGGGGTCAATGTCTATGTTCCTAGAACCACTTGAAGACATAAGCTCCACATCAACTAACCTAATATTAGTAGGACTTCCATCCTTATCAGGGTATGTATCTGAAGGAGTAATTATGTAACCTTGTTCATTAAACTTAACGTCACGTAGTATCTGCTCAAGATTAGACTTAAACTGTACTTGTGATGATGTAGCATCTGGGGATAGGTACTCCGATGGAATACGTGCTACTGGAATACCTGCTAACTCTCGCTCTACAGCAATCGCTTCAATAGCTTGTAAGTTATTAAGATACTCATAAGAAGTATAAGCGTTACGCAAGATAGAACGCCCACTAGGATCTCCGTTAAGGCTAGTAGTACGATAGTACAAGCTCTTACGAGAAGGGATATAATGTTTCGTAGTACCTGCATAACCACCATCTTGATAGACACCTTGTATGTCACCAGTCTTATTATCTACATCAAACCTAGATACTGTCCAAGGCGCTCTCATTGCTATCTTACGTACACCCATTCTACCATCAGTATACTTAGATCTCTTCTTATCATTTGATTGAGTAGGACCAACTCTGCGTTTGTATACTACTTCGAACCATGCAAAGCCATACGACAAACAAGATAGAGCTTCAGCTATGTGATCGTCTAGCGTATGATCCATATCACATAAAACACTCTCAACAAATTCAGCTTCGCGTTTAGCTTCCTCAGAATCGTCACAAGGACATACTTTTAAGTCTACATCTCGTAAAACCTGTTCTGTAGCGTACATAACTGCACCAATAGTACTGTCATTATCACGCATTTCACGGTACTTTCGTATCGCTTTTTTGCCTCGTAACTCAGGCAGAAACTCATCAGACCTTATCTGACCGTTAATTGTATTTTCACCAGAGATACCTAGTATCGCTGTCGATTCCGTCTGTGAGAGTTTCTTTACCATTTTACTTTAAGCCTTTAGCGTTAGAATATGCCAGAACTAGCTGTGGTTTTGCATATCCATTAAGTGATAGATCCGTTATAGCCCATACCATTGCATCAAGACGGTCTGGTGAGCCTGTGGACCCTAAAGGTTCCCACTGTACCATCTGATCCTCTAAATCATTCAATCCTTTGACGTGTTTGACTTTACCTTGCTCATATAAAGCAGAGACAGGTTCAGCACGAGCCATTTTGCCTCTACTTGCGTGTACAAGTTTGACTGGCACGTTTTCGTCTTCAGTGTGCAGAGTGTGACGCACCATATCTCCACCTTGGTTCTTCTCCGCTACTATGCGGTCAGCCATGTGTTTACGATATAACTCAATGGCTTTAGATGCCCATTGTTGCGGTGTGTAACGATCAGTGTGATCTTCTAATACGTAGGCTACTCCATTAACATCTATGCCAGCGACAATCATACCAGTCATATCACTATCAGTATTCGATGTAACCGCAGGGTCGATGGAAATTATGATACGTGCTAACTGAGGAACTTCGTCCTTGTCTATCTCACATGAATGTAGGAGTTTCCTATTCCAAAGCGCACCTGACGCTTCGTCTAATACTTCTGCATATAATTCTTGCCTACCAAGACGTGTGCCTTCATAGGTCTTCTTAACTGCATCTAAGAAAGTGCCAGCTAAGTTAGCCGCATTATCAAAGGTGCTTCCTGTACTAATAAGTGTCTTATCATCAGCGATAATACCTCTTAGCAGTTTTGTTGTTTTGGGGGTTGTTGTTACAAAGACTTGTGGCTTACGTCCTAGACGTAGACCGAACATCATCATGTCCCAAGTCTCTTGTGCATTGCGCCAAGCGCAAAGTTCGTCAGTCCAAGCACTGTATGCCTGTGGACCACGAAGTCGTTCTGGATCTTCCGCAGAGAAGAAAACAGCCTTAGCTCCATTCTCCCATGTTAGTGTACTATTAGTTGGCGACCAAATAGGGAAACCTAAGTGTTTACCTCTATATGTTTTATCACCTTTCCAGCAGACGTTTAAAAGTCCACTGTCTCCTTCTACCATAACTCTTCTTACATCACCTTTAGTTGGTGCGACACAATGAACAATCTTGTCACCCTTCTTAATGCGATGTCTTACCCATTCTGCTCCAGCGCGAGTTTTACCCCACCCTCGACCAGCTAATGCTAACCATGTTGTCCAGTCACCTTTCGGTTCTAGTTGATCTGGTCTAGCCCAGAAGTTCCAATCATACCTAAGCTCATCAGCCTTTGCAGGTCCAATCTCTTTTAGTATTCTGTGTACTTCTGCATCGGGTAATGCTCTTAAGTCATCAGCTGTTATCTTCATCGGGATTTACATTCTTTCCTAGTAGAGACATAACGCTATCTACTGCGGCTAGATCTTCATCTGGATCTGCCTCTTGCTCTACTTCATTCACAGTACTGTTAGGCGACCATCCACCTTTAGATCTTAAGTAAAACTCTGCGGCTTTAAAATCGCCTTGTAATGCACTGTTGATAACGACATTACCTATCTTACCTATTATATCTGCTCTAGTCTGTGATATTAGTTCTCCGTACAACTTATAGAATGTAGCTGAACTAGAAGGAGCATTTTGATATTGCTGGATCGACCCCATAATATCTTTTACAGAGACACCATTCCTGATGCCTTCAGTAACTTTCTTAGCGATTATCTCACTGTACTTTGTAGCTTGAATAGTCATAGTTCTTCTGTACCTTAATAAAATAAACCCACATCGGCATGACCACATCTAGTTTTGTTAACGACAATTGGAAAGGTTCGTCATGGTTGTGGGGGAATTTGATAGGCTACTACTTACGTATATACTTACGTTTTTATATTTAGTAATATATATCATTAAGTTATATAACCTAATGTGAGAAACGTAAGTAGTACCTCTTATGTATATATAATGTCTTATTATGCAAAAGTGTGAAGTAAGTATTTTAACTATTTTATAAGTCGTTGATATATAACAGTTCTTTTTTCTTGACAGCTTACTTAAGTGGGTAGCCAATGTCACCTTCTTGTGTCGTTCTCTTGTAATGACTCCGTGGGAAAATGATATAGCCGCCGTACCTGTGACAATATGACACCCCTTCGAACCTACTTTATTTTTTTTTATGTTGGAAATCATACGTGTTAGGGGGCCGCAGGTGATTCGCCCGTAGTGATTCGGGGGGTCCCAATAAGGTGATTCGGCCTTGACAAATAAAACTGTTGCACTCACTGAGCGAATCGGCTGGCATATATTAAACAGTTTAAGTAACAACAACAGTATAAAATAAGTTTAATGTTATACTATTACATAGGATACACTGTTGATAATAAACAACTAAAGACTCACGCAAGTAAATGCGCGAGCCTACTGGGAGTCTACTTAAACTTAATTATCATTTAACACCTCTTATATTAAACTGTAGATAAGGATAACGCTTTTTGCACTTGATTAATCGTTGCAATGCTTGCGCTCGACTAGGCTCGACATAGTAACAAAACACTTTGCCGCTACTGAATACATTAACTCTAAACATATAAAGAATCCTTCAATAAAGCATATTCGAAACTAGTTAGAGAATAAAAACCAATGTTACCTAGCTTGTCTATATCCATGTTATTGCAGACTCTCCTTGCACCTATAAACGTTGGATATATGCAAGCCGTAGTTAGATAAGATTGAAAGCGTTGGGTACGTCGATTCCAATAGTGAGTCGTATCATAGCCTAGGCTTGTATCGTTAGTTGATATAAAATAACTCATTAGTAAGACTCCTTCATTAACTTAAGTATAGTAAGCGAAATGTTAATATTCTCTAGTACTTTAGCCTCTTGGAAGTGAAAATTATCATCTATAAGATCATACGACTCTTGTAGAGATTGTTCACAGTTTAATAACGCCGCTTCAATTACTTCCTCTTTAGTATCAAAAGCACCTATGAAACCCGCTTTTTTTAATATGTCTAATTCTTGTTTAATCATTGTACTACCTCCTTTGCTTTCCGTTTGCT
>Ga0228620_1001409_pt1 | contig 9977 bp, 12 predicted proteins | sample 23DmetaG_FD_186030 | JGI IMG/M metagenome (GOLD analysis project Ga0228620, IMG submission 186030) | Seawater microbial communities from Monterey Bay, California, United States - 23D | ecosystem: Environmental > Aquatic > Marine > Coastal | place: USA: California | collected 2016-10-06 | reverse complement strand
AGGTGGGTAGACAATGTAATTATTGAAAGATTCTGGAGAACTGTAAAATATGAACAAATTTTTCTCAATCCTCCTGATAATATAGAAGAATTAAAGAGGCAAATAACAAGATTTATCCATTTTTATAGGAACCTCTGATTTTCCTATTTAATTTTGTCTATTTTTTCATTTTTCAGAAAAAATAGACAAAATTAAATAGGAAAATCAGAGGTTCCGTGAGTAAAGAATTAATAATAGGCACGAGTATATAGAACTAAAAAGTCGGTTGCAAGCTTTTATTTGCTTAGATTAATGTTTTTTTAAGGACTATCGTGGGTAAAGATATGGGAATTTAAGATAAATTTAGTTTTTTATGGCACAATTATGTTCATATTGCACCAAAAAGAAACACAATTTCTGCTAAAAAATGATCTAAAAATTCCAATTTTAGTTTTTCAGAGGTTCCTATAGACGGTTTTTAAAGAAATTTCTTAAAATCCAGCCCTTCTAAGAATTTAATAAAATCACGAGCCAGCTTCATATTATTACCAGCAATTGCTGAAGCTTGATAATTAATTGCAATATCTGGTATTTTAGCAACAATTCTAACATTATCTTTTGGCAAGATTGCACTTTCTAAAACTAAGGCAAAGATATTTTTATCATCAGAAACAAAATCAATGATAGATTTTCTATCTTCATTTAACTTTCTAAAAACCCTATTTGGCTTAATATCATATTTTTCGATAATTTTACTACTATATTTACCAAGAGATTTATGTTCGGAATCGGCAATTAAGCTATATCCCATCTTATTTAATCTATTAAAGATTAATTTCAAATTTTTACTATCTAGCTTTTCTTTAAAAAATCTTTCATTTTTATTAGAAGTAATAAGTACAAGATTATCTTCAGCAATATTAACCAAACTATAAATATCAATTACACCCTTTTGCTTTAAAGCATCAACCCAATCCTTATGAGATGAAACAAAAATATCGGCAGGTTCACCATCGTCAATTTTATTAATTAAATCAAAAGAAGAATCAAAATTTATAGAAACAACCACATTCTTTTCTTTGGAATATTTTCTAATAATTTTAACCAAAGGAATAGCAAGGTCAGATTCAGCAAAAATAATTAAATTATTAGAATCTTTAGCATAAGAAATATTTGTAAGTAATAAAAATAATATCAGAATTTTTTTAATCATGATAAAAATATTTGATTCATAATTATTGCCGCAGCATTGGAAACATTTAAACTTTCAGCTTTAGGATTCATTTTAATTTTTACCAATAAATCGCAATTCTTTTTAACCAAATTCCTAATACCCTCTCCTTCCGAACCTAAAATTAAAGCAATATTCTCTAAATCATTTATCCCTAAAATATCTTTTGACGCAGATCCATCAAGACCAATACACCAATAATCATTTTTTTTTAGATTCCCCAGTAAATTATTCAAATTACTATAAGAATATAATTTAATATTATCAATATAGCCAGTTGAAGATTTAAAAATAACTGAACTATTTACTGGAAAATGTCGTTTATCAACAAAAATATATTCAAAATTAAAAGCAAAAGCACTTCTAATAATCGCACCAATATTTTGTGGATCGGTAATTTGATCTAAAATTAAAATATTTGGTTTTTGGTCAAATTTTTTTGCCAGAAATTCATTTTCATTTAATAAATTTATTGGATCAATTTTGGCAATAATTGACTGATGAGAAACATCTGACTTAAATTCCTTGTCAATTTTCTTTTTATCACAAATTTCGACAAGTTTTTTTGAAAATTTCAGCTGATTTTTTTGTAAAAACTTTTCTAACTCTAAATAGCTTTTCTGAGTCGCAAGAATTTTGTAAATCTTTTTGCCACTTAAAATACGATTGAAAATAACATTTTTGCCGTAAATTAACATTTATAAAAGAACTTTCTTTAATTCTTCTTCAATTTTTGGGCTGACAAAGCTAGAAACATCGCCACCCAAACGAACAACTTCTTTAACCAATTTTGAAGAAATAAATTGTAATTCAGTAGAGGCTGGTAGAAAAATAGTTTGTAATTCTGGATCCAATTTAGAATTCATATTATTAATCTGAAATTCATATTCAAAATCAGAAATCGCTCTAAGACCACGAATAGCAATTTTGGCATTTTTTTTCTTGGCAAAATCAACCAAAAGTCCAGAAAAATCAGCAACCTCAACATTATTAAAATGCTGAAACTCATTTTTGGCCATGGCAACTTTTTTTTCCATTGAAAATAAAGAATTTTTACTATTATCGCGAGCAACAGCTAAAATGATATGATCAAAAACTTTGCTGGCCCTTGTAACAATATCAATATGACCAAAAGTAATTGGATCAAAAGATCCTGGATAAATTGCAATTTTTTTTGTCATCAAATTATAATAATTTTTCTCTTTCTTTTCTCATCTTAGCAAAATCATCGCCAGCATGATAAGAGGAGCGAGTCAGAGGACTGGCAGAGACCATTAAAAATCCCTTACTATAGGCCATTTTTTCATAATATTTAAATTCATCAGGATGAACATATCTTTTAACTGGCGCATGACGCATTGTAGGGCGTAAATATTGACCAATAGTAATAAAATCAACATCCGCGGATCGTAAATCATCCATCACTTGCAAAACTTCTTCTTTCTTCTCGCCAAGACCAACCATCATACCAGATTTGGTAAAAATCATTGGATCAATCTCTTTAACTTTTTTCAGAAGAGATAAAGAATGAAAATATCTTGAACCAGGACGAATAGTGTGATAGAGCCCGGGAACAGTTTCAATATTATGATTAAAAACATCGGGTTTAGCCTTTGTCACCTTTTCAATCGCACCATCTTTTCTAAGAAAATCTGGGGTTAAAATTTCAATTGTAACCTTAGGATTTGTTTTTCTAATTTTGGTAATTGACTGCACAAAATGCTCGGCTCCACCATCTTCCAAATCATCACGATCAACTGAAGTAATTACAATATGATTTAGATCCAACTTGCCAACTGCATTAGCCAAATTTTCTGGTTCCTTGGGATCTAATTTATTAGGTTTGCCAGTATCAATATTACAAAAAGAACAAGCTCTGGTGCAAATTGATCCCAAAATCATGACAGTTGCATGTTTTTGCGACCAACATTCACCAATATTAGGGCAAGCAGCCTCTTCACAAACTGTGTTCAGATTTGAAGAACGCATAAGATCGCGCGTTTCCTTAAAGCCAGCTGAAACTGGAGCCTTAACTCTAATCCAATCAGGCTTTCTAAGCATTGTTTCTTTCGGATCACTCTTGGCAAAACCAAGCATATCCTTATTATCATTAATTCTATTTGTTGTCTTTTCTTCCATCTAGTTAACTAAATAATTTAATTGAATTTTTAAAAGATATTAATGATAATAGCTTTTTTGTAAAGTTTAAATTTTAATTTTTAGAAAATGGCAGAAGGTAAACAAAGTAAAAACGCTCGTAAAAATAAACAAGTAGCTGTAAAAAAGAAGTTTGATGGTAAAGAAATTGATCCAATTTTCTATTATGGTGTTCATGCTGGTCATGGTAAATATGTCTCAGCAAAATTTGCTGGCACTAGCAATCTAGTTTGCGATAAAAGTGGCAAGCCTGTAATTTGGGATCAAGTTTAATTAAAGCTTAATGCCTGAAGTAATAATCACCGGTCCAGCTGGTAAAATTGAGGGTCGATATCATCAAAATAAAGATATCAAGGCCCCAGTCGCTCTAGTGTTACACCCTCACCCACTTCATGGTGGTACCATGAATAACAAAATCACTTATCATCTTTTTAAAAGCTTTGTTGATAATGGCTTTTCAGTGCTTCGTATTAATTTTCGTGGAGTTGGAAAATCTGAAGGAACTTTTAATGATGGTGTTGGTGAATTACAAGATGTCACCGCTGCTCTTAATTGGCTTCATAATAAAAATATGGAGGCTTCGCTTTTCTGGCTAGCAGGCTTTTCTTTTGGCTCTTGGGTTGGTTTACAAGCTATTATGAGAAGACCAGATATTGAAAGATATATTCTTGTTGCACCACCAGCTTCTAAATATAATTTTAATTTTATCGTTCCCTGCTCTGCCTCTGGTATGATCATTCAGGGAACTGCTGATGATATTTCGCTAGAGAAAGATTCTGCTAAAATCGCTGATAAATTAAATCTTCGTGAAGAGGCTGAAATTAAATATAATATTGTTCCAGATGCTGATCACTTTTTTACCAAACATTTATCCGAATTTGATCGCTTAGTTGATGAATATGTCAAGGAAAGTATGTTGGAAGATTCTGGTAAGGTTAGAAAAGTAAAAAGAGATCGTAGAAGAAGGAGGAGAAAGAAAAAAGATACGCCATTAACTAGGTCAGAACAATATCGCTCTCCTATTAAACCATTATCCTCTTTATAAAATTTACATATAGCCAGCTAAGTTAACTGGCTATGTCTAATGTCTCTTGCTAAATAAAGAGATCCAGCAATGATAATTCTGCAAGATTTATCGGATTTTTTGGCTAAAAAATCAATCGCATCTGATAAATTTTCAGCAACTTCATTTGGAATATTAATTATTTTTTTAACAATAATATCAGCATCTTCAGGATTTGGCTCACCAGCAACTCTAATTGCATAAATAAAATCAATCATATTTTCAAAAAAAGAAAAAAACTCTTCACGAGCTTTACCCTTTGTAAATCCAACAATCAAATAATTATCTCTTTCTATATTATTAACCTCATCAATCATAATTTTCTCCTCCAGCCATCTTGCCAAAGCATAAAAACCAGCGATATTATGGGCACCATCAAGCCAAATTTCAGCATTTTTTCCTAAATTTGGATGAGAAATATTAATTTTTTCTAACCGACCTGGATTTTTAACCTCTTTTAAAGCATTTTTAATATTATCTTCACTGATTTGAAATTTATTGGGATAAAATTCTTCTAAAGTAAAAATTACAGCAATAGCAAGTGAAGCATTAATATATTGATGCTCCCCCTCTAAGGAAGGTTTTGGCAGATTTTGCCAAAGAATCTCCCTCTTACTAAAATATCTAAAATCAAAAGAATCATCTTCATTAATTTCAATAGTAAAATCCTGATCAAAATGCTTTAAAATATTACCTATCTCTAAAGATCTAAGCTCAATAACCTTGCCAGCATCTAATGTTTGAGGAGCAATAATTGCTGGAATATTTGCTCGCATAATATGAGATTTTTCACTAGCGATTGCTGCGATTGTTTGACCCAAAAATTCTTCATGATCAAAAGAAATTGGAGTAATGATAGATAATATTTTATTATCAATAGCATTTGTTGGATCAATTCGACCGCCCATTCCAGTTTCAATCAAACAAATATCGGCTTCATTTCTTGAAAAGGCTAAAATAGCGGCAATTATCATGGCATCTGAAAAAGTCAGATTAATATTTTCTGATTTTAGGCGAATTTCTTCTAAAATTTGATAAAGATAATTATCAGATATTTCTTCTCCAGCAATAATAATTCTTTCATTACAACGATGAATATGAGGTGAAATATGACTATGAATTTTATAATTTGCTGAGGTAAAAATTGCTTGCAAAAATGCAATGGTTGAAGCCTTTCCATTAGTTCCTGCAACATGAATTACTGGCGGTAAGGATTTTTCAGGATTATCAAGATTATTTAAAACTCTCCTAATGTCATCAAGGTCATTTCTATTATAATTGCTTAAATTTGGCTTAGGCCAATGTGGCATATCCACCATAATATCAAAATATTTTATTTTTTCAGAGGTTCCTTTAAAGATAAGAAATAGTATGAGTTTATTTTTTAAGTAAATTTTAATATTTTTACAAGAAAAATTTGTTGATAAATAATAAATCCTAATCTAGGATCTAGGGTTTTACTTTCTAAATTACAGAATATAATTATATGAATTATTACGAAATTGTCCTTTTAATGAGAAAGGATTTAACTGCTGAAAATATAGATTTACTATTTGAGGATATTGAAAAAATTCTTGCTAATAATAAATCTGAGATAATCCTTAGAGAATATTGGGGTTTAAGACTTCTGGCTTATAAGATAAATAAGAGCTCTAAAGCTCATTATGTTATGCTAAAGGTAAAAGCCGACAATAAAACTGTAAAGGAGGTTGAAAAATTTGCCAAATATAATGAAGATATTGTTAGAAATAAAATCTTTAATTCTGATGACAATAAAGAGAGATCTCGTTTATTCATATCCGTTAAGGCCTCTGATAAAAAATCTGACAGAAAGGAAACTGATTTAGATTCAAAAATAGCAGCAATTAATATCGCAAGTTAATAAATTATGACAGATAATAAAAACGAAGATAATTTTTTAAAAATATCACTAATTAACCAAAATGTTAGGTTAAGGAAAAGAAAATCATGCCCTCTAGCAAATATTCCAGATGAAGATATTAACTATAAAAATGTTGATTTACTATCAAAATTCATTTCCGATAGAGGCAAAATGTTATCTACTAGAATTACTGCCGTTAGCAGAAAGAAACAAAAGAAGCTTGCCAATGCCATTAAAAATGCCCGCCAGCTATCTTTATTGTCCCCTGTAAAAAAAATTAATGTTGAATAATTAAAAGATATGCAAGTAATTTTAACCTCAAAAATTAAAAATCTTGGTGAAGTTGGTGATATTATAGAAGTAAAACCCGGATATGCTAAAAATTTTCTATTTCCTAGAAAAAAAGCTATATATAACTCGCCAATTAACAAAAAAGAATTTGATAGTAAGAAACAAGATATAGAAAAAAAAGAATCTGAACTATTATCATTTGCCAATCAAAATAGAGAAAAACTTAATAATAAGGAAGTAGTGATAATTGAAAACGCTTCTGATGATGGTAGATTATATGGATCAGTTAATGCTGGAACAATTATATCTAAATTGAAAGATTTTACTGGCACTTCTCTAACAAAATCTGACATTAAAATTGAAAAACCAATTAAAGAAATTGGAATTTATAATGTTAAAGTTAGTCTGCATGGTGATGTTTCTATCAATATTTCTTTAATAGTAACCAGAAATGAGTTGGAAATTAAAGCTTTAAAAGAATCTTTAAAAAATAACAAAGAAAAAGAAGTCGAAGAAGAGTCGCAGACAGAATCTGAATAATTATTATGCCATTCCTATCTTTATTAGAAGATATATTCAAACTTAACTTAGTTGACTACAATATATTGAATTAGGAATTGATATTATTACTTAATCTGGCGAAGTAGCTCAGTCGGTAGAGCAGCGGGATCATAATCCGTTGGTCGGGGGTTCAAATCCCTCCTTCGCTACCAATCAAAATCTAATTAATGAACAAAAAATATCTAGTTTCAGCTCTAGGCAATGCCATTGTTGATACTTTAATCTTAACTGATGATAATTTTCTCCTAGAAAATTCTATTGCTAAAGGTTCGATGACTCTAATCGACCAAGATATGGCAAATAAATTATCAAACTTAGAATATCAAAAAATATCTTCAGGAGGATCGGTTTGTAATACAGTTGCTACTATATCTGCTTTAGGTGAAAAATGTTCATTTTTAGGAAAGGTTGGAGATGATAAATTTGGTCAAATCTTTACAAACCACCTTCAAGAATCTAATTGTGATTTCAAATCGCAATGTTCTGATATAGCAAATTCTACCTCAAAATCATTTATCCTAGTTTCAAAAGAAGATGGAGAAAGAACTATGATGACTTATCTTGGAAAATCATCAGAAATTGACCATATTAATAATAATGAAATTATTGAAGAGTCAAAAATATTATATATTGAAGGTTATTTGTGGGATAAAAAAGAAACGATTAATGTCCTTAATAATATTATAATTGACGCCAAAAAAAATAACATTTCTACAGCTTTTACATTATCTGATAGTTTTTGTGTTTCGCGTCATAAAAATGACTTTTTAAACTTAATAAAAAATATTGATGTTTTATTTGCTAATGAGGATGAAATTAAAATATTAATGGATATTGAAAATTCAGTTTTAAAACAAGAGAAACTTAATAATATTTTTAATATTAACCCAGATGTTAAGTTAATTATTACTAGGTCAGAAAAGGGATGTTTAATTGTAACGCAGGATAATTTAGAAAAAATTGAAACTGATATTATTGATAATGTAATTGATAGCACTGGCGCTGGAGATGCCTTTGCAGCAGGATTTTTATTTGCTATGTCCAAAAATTTTGATCTCAAAAAAAATGCTAAAATAGGAAATTTTCTGGCATCTAAAATAATACAAAAAATTGGTGCTAGATTTGACGATGCTGAAATTAAGAAAATTAAAAAAGAATTATGTCAATTTGGAATATAGAGGATATTAGAGCAGCTTTAGATTCAGAGATTATAAGCGATAATGTCAAGGAAGATATCAATATTGATTTAGTAGAAATTGACAGTAGAAGGGTAAAAAAAAATACACTTTTTATTTGTATTAAAGGTGATAATAATGATGGTCATAATTTTATAGAAAAGGCTTTTGAAAAAGGTGCTGCTATTATTTTAGCAAGTGAAGTAGCAGAAGAATTTTCTAATGATCCTAGAATAATATTAGTAAAAGATGGCTTAAATTGTCTTAATAAATTGGCAATTTTTGCCAGAGCAAGAAGTAAAGCTAAAATAATAGCAATTACCGGTAGCGTTGGCAAAACTACAACAAAAGATATCTGCTCTTTTATTTTATCTAAAATATCTAATTGCTACTCAACCTATGGTAATTTTAATAATCATTTTGGTGTTCCAATAACATTAGCTAATTTAGTTGAAGATATTGATTTTGCTGTTATTGAAGTGGGCATGAATCATGCAAAAGAGATAGAATATTTATCAAAAATGATTAGACCAGATATCGCTGTCATTACAACAGTTAATTCAGCACATATTGGAAATTTTTCCAATGAAACTGAAATTGCTAAAGCTAAATCTGAAATTTTCATCGGCCTCAAAGAAGATGGTTATGCTATTATAAATAGAGATAATCAATATTATGATTTTCTAAAAAATGAAGCTCTACAATTAAATATTCCTGAAGAACATATTATTGGTTTTGGTTTTGATGAGACTAGTGATATTAGAATTACTTCCATAGAAGATATAAAAAACCAATTATCGTCAAAAATTTCAGTTCTTTTCAATAAGGAAAGAGATAATATCAGCTATGAGATTAATACAATTCATCAAGGTGTAATTTTAAATTCTCTAATTGTAATCGCTATTTTAAGAATTCTTGAAATTGATGTTAATGAGGCAAGTAGATTATTTGCTGATATAGAATTAAGAAATGGCAGAGGAAATATAGTAAAAACTTCTAAAAATAATTTAAATCTTACCATAATTGATGATAGCTATAACGCTAATCCAAGTTCGACTTTAGCTGCCATTGATTATCTTAATGATATCAAAAAAATAAATAATAAAAATAATGTCACCATAATTTTAGGTGATATGTTTGAACTTGGTGATCAAGAAATAGCAGAACATATTAAAATTGGTAAAAATTTAGCAAATTCCCATATCGATAAAATTTTACTGGTGGGTGATTTAATGAAAAATATCGATAAAGAATCTTTTAATAAAGAAATATTTTACTTTGATAATTCTGATCAAGCAGCTGAAAATATTCATTCTATAATAAATAATGGTGACATTATATTAGTTAAAGGCTCAAGAGGGATGCAGATGGAAAAAATAATTGAAAAAATAAAAAAATAAGGACTGCAACCAACCAAGCTATAGTTATAGCCAACTAAATTAAGCTTGCATTTCTTGCGCCAGGAGAATAAAATTCTGGCAAAAACTATGCCAGTTCCATATTCTAATGATTTAAGGAACCTCTGAAAAACCAATTATCTAATTTATAGATTTGAAACTGTTTAATTTTGTTATTTTTGCCAAAGTTTAGCAAAGTTATTTTATAAAATTTTGTTTGAATTTATTTGATAAAAATAGC
>Ga0228620_1001397_pt1 | contig 10052 bp, 13 predicted proteins | sample 23DmetaG_FD_186030 | JGI IMG/M metagenome (GOLD analysis project Ga0228620, IMG submission 186030) | Seawater microbial communities from Monterey Bay, California, United States - 23D | ecosystem: Environmental > Aquatic > Marine > Coastal | place: USA: California | collected 2016-10-06 | reverse complement strand
AACTTTACAACATTGGGGATATGAACTTCAGAAGGGTGATGTTTAAAAAAATTGAAATTTATAAAACGATGTTATCTATTATAATAAAACCCCAAATATGTTTCTCTCGCACAAAATAAGCGTTGATAAACATTTTATCAATAATATAATTGAAGAATTATCTAATGAATTAAACGCGAAAGATGATGTAATTAAAGAATATCATACAAAATTGGAAGAATCGGTTAATAAATTAGAGACGAAAAATAATATATTATCTAGCCAATGTGAAACTATCCGGATGTCAGAAACACCTGATGAAACATTTAGAAATTATAAAATTACAAAAAAAGAGTTTTTGTATAATATTCAAAAAGGTAGATGTTGTTATTGTGATAAAAAAATTTCCATTGATAAAATGACATCCGAGCATTTGATCCCTAAATCTTTGGGCGGAACAAAACAAACCGGTAATATAGCTCTAGCTTGTAAAAAATGCAATAGTAAGCGGGGGTCAAATATATATTGTTCAAAATCTCTAGAAATTCTTCAGACCCGAGCGAGCAGAGCATGGTGGAATGATTTTTACACAACTCCTAAAATTAGACAAACATTACAACCATTGGGGATATCAACTTCAGAAGAGCGATGTTTGAATAATAATATGTTATAATTTTATATTATGAAAAGAGACGCACTTTTATTTTCCATGTTACTTTTTTATACATTTCCAATTATTTTAGTTTGTAAAAACTATAAACGCAATAATAGCGTATCAAATATTATTTGTGATAAGCAATGTAAATTTAACATATTGTTTTTTATGTTCTTGATGGCTATTCAAACTGTCTTATATGAATTAAATAGAAATGATGTATACTCAAAAATATTTATTTTTACCATATTAATAAGCATCGGATTTTTGATTATATTTGATGAGTCATATATGATACACTACTTTTTTGCTGGGACAATATTTTTATCTATTATGTTGTTCATGATTCATCATGTATTGTTGACAAGTAATAAAATTTTGCTACTTTCGCTTATATTAGCTATAATTCTATCGATAACGATTATGTTTAATGTAAATGTTGACCTTTTTTTTACACGGAAGTAATTTATGTATTGAATTTTGCTGTTTACTATCTATATTTACATTTTATCACGCGCCATATTTATCATTAATTAAGTTATCGCCACTGATATTATAAAAGCTCCTCCATCTCTTTCAACTTGCTCAAAATCTCGCGTTTAAACGAGTTGAACTTTTGTCTATTATCAGGACATTTAACATTTTTTTTAAAGTTATGTGCGAGATTTTTGAAACATTTCTCTTTTCTCTTTTCTTGTTCAAACAATTTGGATGCGAAATATTTTCTCATTTGTTTTTGAATCACAATAGCCATATTATTTTCATTTTCTGTAGATTTTTTGGAAATAATATACCACCTCCAGTGTCGTTGGATTAGTGATATAGACCTACTCTTTATGATTTTACAAGCAATTTGTGAAAGAACATAGTTAATAATTGCGCGTTTAATGAGAATGTTAGAGTACCAATTTTGGATTTTCTTAATGTAATAATGTTTGTGAGCCCATTGAATGAATTTCTGAAACTTGATGAATCCTGTCATTGGGATACAAGAAAACATCTTCTGGCTCCGAAACCATGTTTGAATTTTTTGTGACGAATCTTCTCTGTGTTCCATTCTTTTTTGGAGTGCTTTCAATATAGCCATTCCGGCTGAGATTGGCGATGATTGGTTCAGATAAGTTGGTATATATTTCTTGTCTTTTGTTCTCAAATAATAGTTGGTTTTATTTATCATTGATGTTTCTAACGGAATATAAAAATCCCTTAGTCTTTGCTCTTCTTTGTCAACTTCTTTTATACGAGGCTTCAGTTTGTCTTTTACCCATAAATTAATAATTTTGATAATATATTGTTGCATACCGATTGGCGCGTTCGTCCACTCAACAACACTTTTGTTTTGCTGCGTCAACCCCAGTTTGTTGTCAAACTTATGATTAAATACTAGTTGCTTTTTGATACATTTTCCAATAATATTGATGTCATCGTCATAAAAGCCGGTCATGGAAAAATCTAATCCACCAAGAGTCCGCGCATTGTGATAATTATCTTCTCGCGAAATGTATAGCTTCTTGATGTAATCTTCGGCAAGACAGTATATTTCATTTTCACTTTCGATGCCATTTTTAATACAAAATTTATTGAACGATTCCCAACCCTTTAAATTGAATTTATCTTTCTTATTTTTTGTAATATAAAGATCCCCAGGCATTTCAAGTTTCAGAGAAACATCGCATATAAGCTTCCAATCTTCATTCTCCAAATCGTCTGAGGTAATTTTCTTTTCTTTTTTGTTTTTGTCATATTTGAATACCAGACTTTTCTTACCATTTTTGGTTGAAAATGCCACCGTCGCCTTTTTCATCCAAACTTCAATCTGAAATCTATCTGACAATAACGGTTTGGGAATCGCATAGTGCCTTATCTGTTCACCAAACAAGGATATTTTTTTACCCTTTTCAAAGTAGTTCTGATATGTTGTACCGATATCTATGTAATCTTGCATATCATCTTCCAACTCCACAATTTCGGTATATTTCTTCTCACTTGTTTGTATGATAATGATTGTTCCTTGTGAAATATTTTCATTTTTCAAACATTGAAGTGACAGTGGGTCATTTTCTGTATATGAATCTACAACTTGATTCGTATAATCATCAAGTGTTTTACATTGATTCCAATTTATCTTGACTTGTCTTGTAATATTGTCTTCTGTTCTCGATATGATAACAATAAATTTTTCATAAATATCATCTTCAATGTCACACCAATTTACGAGAGTAGAGATACCGCCGATACCAAACTTTCCAATACCTCCATCTATATTTTCCGAATGAAGTTGAACAAAACGGTACACATTTACTTGATCCATCCCCCTTCCATCGTCCTTGTATCTAATTTGATAGTATTTAGTGCCGTCACTATTATTCCCTTCTTGCTTATCGATGACAATATTTTTGGCGTTCGCGTCAAAGCTATTGTCAATTAATTCCTTTAAAAGAGACAAATTATTGTGCCCCGTTGAAGACGTCCCCAAATGTTTCAAATAATTGTAAATATTAACTGGTTCAAACTTTGGAGATGACATGATTGTGTTGTTGATTAATCGTTCCCCATTCAAATTCAATTTTATCATTATTTCTTCTCCCCAAAATTATAGAAAAATTGAAATCAACTTACCATTAGTTTTGGATGCCATCAAACAATTGTAAAAAAATCATGGAAGGACTTCTCAAACCAGGTGTCCAAGAAGCCATTTTCAAGAAGGCATTTGATTATGTTAATGGAAAACACGGAAAAGTCAATTTAGAAACTTGTCTTACTGAAATGTATAACAAAAATTTGGATGAAGATTATATTGTTTGTATTTGTTTGGCATGTATTAGTTTGATTGAAAGTGGAAAAGACGATTTTGAAAAAATAGAAGAAGGACTTTCTGAAAAAATGAAAAAGTCCGTTATGAGGCAAGTCGGAGAACAACTGTCAACATGCGATGATATTAATAAAACCGGATAGCTATGGTATAATATTAATAATTGCACAAAAGATTGTTCGGAAACATTTTATTATTGTTATAAAATAAATAAATGAATATAAAATTCATGAAAAAATATAGATTTGACGACATAATTTTGAGTATTTTGCCATTGATGTTACTATACTGGTTCAATAATGTAGACAATATAAAACGATTTTTAATTTTACAGGTTTGTGCGAGCAGTTTACTATATTGGAATTACAAAAATATATATACACTTCTAATAGATGTATTTAGCGCAACTTCATTCATTCTTTATTATTTGTTTTTGACTTATAGGAAAAATAAAATTATTCAAATGTTCGTCTTTTCGTTGTTGATATTAATATTCTTTTTATGTAGCTTTTTACAAGGGCAACAAGGTAAACGTCAGATTATAAATCATTTGATATTCCGTTTTGTAGTGTTAGTGTTATTCTTACAAACCGAATATACAATGTTAGGTGTATGAGTCATCATCATATCATGTAACAACAAGGTTACAACGACCAGTGTCATCATCTTTCTCTAGCTCGCAAAATGTTTTGAAAAAGGTTTCGCAATCTAATACAATCTCTTGTTCAATATCTAAATATTTATATACTATGTTACGATGATTGCGACGAAGAATTTTTACTTTATTTCTATTGTAGATGTTCATCCAATATTGTTTGTCGGGGTTATAAATGTTTGATTTGATCCATCTATTATTCTCTAATTCTAGAATGGTACCATCGAGACCCATCCAAAAGGTTCTTACTTTAATGTTTGGAAAGTATTTCGGCATACGCCCAAGAACATTTTTGTGTTGTTTTTCTTCATTTATCGTATCATCCCCATAATAATGCGCATAAGCACCACAGTCTTCATGGTCTATGAACCATACTTCTTTCGCACCATGAAGCTTTCCGGACAAATCTACATGGCTGCATATAGTCTCTTTCCACGCAGACAACTGACACCGACATTCAGAACTTAAATGATGACGATTCTCAAGACCAACCGACAAAGATGACCCAGCGACTGATACAAGGTCGTATTGACCGCCATAACCTTGATTGTTTAGCATCGTAATCGTTTCTGTTACCATTCGCAAATCCATGCAAGAAACAACAATCATTTTGGCAATTTTGTCTTTCATATTTTGTTTTGGACAGGAATGTTCGTGTATATTTTTACTTCAATTTTTTTCACGATTAAAATATATATATACTCATGAGTTATAAATATCTTCCGCGAATGCCTCTATTTAATCCGGTGATCTCAAATTGATATGAGTGTTCAATGAGCATTTACATGATTTTAATTTATCATGTTCATTTCATTTAAGTCGGTCTTGTAAATACTTCCATTCGAGTTTATAACGTATATTTTCATCAAGAAACTTTGTAAGTTCGAGTGTCTTATTTGAGTTTTTGGAATAGATTTTCAGCGCATCAAGCAGAAGATGGCTTTCGATTTGCGCCGGTTCCCAAAATGGAGAGTGTATCATTAGTTTCACGATATGTTCATCGTCCGTCGTTTCCAAAACAACTATAAAAAGTATGTCTTTTGTGAAGCCAGGGGGGATCCATGCGATATATTTGTCATCGACTTCATGATCGGAAAAACTTTCTTGAATATACGCTTCTAATTTATTTATGTTCTCGACAATTATTTTGTCTTCTTTGCATATGTTTTTATGTTGAAGAATATTATTCAACCAGTGTTTAGAAACGAATGATGCTTCCGCGCCGGTCAAAAGATTAAGATCCTTTTCAGGATTGCCTGTGGTCGGTCGGTAACGCCTTCCTTTCCCAGATGGCATGTTTGCTGGCCTCAAACAAATACAGCTTTCACTCCCTATCAGAAGACAACTTATAAGAAAGACAAGTTTCATTATAGCGGGTTATATTCGATATATAATAACTATTTATATCGATTATAAAACTTTCACGCAAGATGATATGTTTAGGCTATCATAAAGAAATCGAATGATTCTCGCTATTATTAGCTACTTTCGTGAGTTCTTCATTGGTTGCTCCCTCCTTTTTAGCATGCTTAAGCGCAAGCGCAACCTCCTCCGCATCCGCAGCCGCAGGGGAGGTACTACTGGCTTTTTCATAGAGACTTCTAAACATTGATGCAATCATTTCATTTTAACAGCGTCTCCTTCAATTTGAGGAGTTGTTTCCTATCGTTCATGATTTTGTTGAACAAAACGACCGGTTTCTCTAAATATATAGTGAAAGATGACTTGCAAAATTTATTTCAATTTTTAATTAGATAACATTGTTTTATGGCGGTTTCCCGAAGGGAAATCCATTCTTTGCATTTTTTTGGGCTTGTTCAATTGTGTCAAGTACCTCTTTATTGGTTGCTAATTGTGAAGCACTAATAAGCCGTTTCGAAATGTTTGTCAGTTCAATTCCTTGATTATTATTTGGATTTGAATAATTATTTGAATAATTATTTTCACTTCCCATTTGATTATGTTGCTCCATATTTGCACTATTTCTAGGTTTCCCTCCAAATATTGATGCAATCATTTTTTGCAACCACTTAAAAAACGCAGCAATACTGTTTGCAATGGTGTCAGCCCCGAATTTCCCGCCGCCAACAAGTTCCTGCGAACATGAGTTGCCGCCAGCTTGTTTGCGTTTTGTTTTGTGTGCGCGAATGATGCTTAATATGTGATTTTTAATAGCATTTTGAAGTTGTTTAAGCGCGCGTTGTTTTTTTGATAAATATGTTTTTTTGAAAGTTTTGGAGTTGCGAGTTGGTTTATTTGTGGCGCGTTTAGATTTCTTAGATTTCTTAGATTTGTTAGGTTTGTTATATTTCTTAATGTGGGTTGTAGATTTGCCTTGACGTTTGGTTTTATTTGCGGTTTTCTTCATTATATAATATGACAAGATAAAAATTGAATGTGAATTCGATGACAAGTTGAATTGAAAAATATGTACAAAAAGTACGTAAAGGAGTTCATAAAAGAGCGGGAGTATCGTCCATTAAGACTGCGTCGTTCGTCTCGCGACCGTGTTCGAGAGAAAGAATTAAACTTAGAATATGAGATTGAGGAGCACTTGTTGTACCGAGGAGAGGAGTTGGCGTACTTGTCACAATGCGCGAGCATGAAAGAAGAGTTGGAGGAGCTCATGTGTATATTGTGTCCGCTCTTGACGGGTAAAGTTTGCGAAGAGTTATTGCTGCCGTATTTGTTGCCTGACGTGATTGAAACTACCGAGTTGTACCGTTCAACGTTGCACGATAAAAGTAAGGATGCGATGTGTTACCTGTTGAATGTATGCGGAAAATATAAATCGAAATCGAAACTGTATATTTATCTGGATCATTGCCCCGAAGGGGATGGTCGTTTGATCTACCAATGTCGCACGCTGAATAATTTGTAAATATTGGCATAAAATCCGTTAAAAGGTGTTGTAAAATATTCTCACTCATTTCTATTTTTTTCCACTCATTTCTGAAGTGTAATAAAAAGTCGTTTTTAAGTGAAATGAGGTATAATAAAAGTGAAATTATGCGTATAAAAAAAAAGTAAAATGACAGAGTATGAATGAAATAGTAGATAAACTGATCGAAAACTATACAAAAGAATGCCTAAATGAAAGTACGAATAGTTTCGAATGCAACGAAAAATGCAATAAAATGTTTAGAGAGATACAAGAACAGATGCTGCCAAAAGTAGGATGCGAAAGTAAAAATAAGTCGACAAGTGCAGGGGTCGAACCCACAAAACCCCCTTGATTGGGTATCAAGTCATTAGGGCGTTGCCCATTAGTTTGTTTATTAATTTATTATTTTTGTCTTTTAAGATTTGTCTTTAAAATTATTAGTAGGGTGTTGAAATTATTATTCGTCGAGTTCACTCCAACTCTTTCTGGAGGAGCTGTTAGGCGAAGAAGGTGGTGTCGGCGTGTTCAGGGCATCAGGTAGGTTTTGTGCTGCAGAAGTGTTAATCTTGAGGTTGCCGCCTCTCTTCTCGGCCCGTTCGCGTAGAATAGTCCTCTGTGTTTCCATGAGTTGTTGTTCGTCGCGGTTGCTCATGATGATGCGAGGTGCCGAAGAGTTTTTGATTTTCTGATTGCGGTTCTGGCGTACCTTCCAAAACCAAGGGTAGTCGTACTGGATTTTGACTTCTTCGTCAGCAAGAATGCGCTTCGAAAAGTCGATAACGTATTCAGTCGGCGCCATATTCTCGGAAAAGTGCACAAAAACCAGATGAAATGGCTCGTTGGTGTTCCGATCATGGCGCACGATGATGTCAACCCGTTCGACACAAGAATTGCCGGTGATATCAGGTCCAAACAGCTCACAGAATACTTGTTCCACGTAGTTCTTGTCAAACTTGTGGAACACCCTTGGAAGGCACACAGATGGGATCTGCACGGTATTGGAAGCCATTGTTTACTTGCTGTAGTTGAGAGTAGAGAGAATGCAAGCCTAGGACTTGAGATGCAATTACTTATGTGGATGAAATCCATTTCAATTTTTTTGTAGATCGAAAATTGTTGTTTTAGAATTATATAAAAATGGTTATTTTTGGGTAGTTTTATATAATAAATCATAAAAAAATGGTTGAATTTCTGGAGTCTTTTCTTCTGGAGTCTTTTCTTTGAGAAACAAAGTTGTAATTTCGATTGTGAAAAAATGTTGTTTGGTTTGGTAAAATAAAATAAACGAATGTGCTAAACTGTTTCAGTTGTTCTGAAAAAAATTGAAATGAATTTTGAGTTATATGCTTTGGTATTATCACTACTTTCGGGTATACCTCCTCCTCCTCTCATTCTACATACAGTGTCATGGCTTCCAACAACACTATCGCAATTCCTTCGGTATGCCTTCCGCGGGTTTACCATAAGTTTGACGCGAACTATGTTGAGGGAATCTTCTGCGAGCTCTTCGGACCTGACATGTATGGCAACAGCTGTGTGGAGAAGGTTGATATGGTGTCCAGGACCGACCGCAACACCGGCGAACCGTTTCACGTGGTTTTCATCCACTTTTCCGACCACATGTACTACTCTGATTACTTGAGTGATTTTGCGGCACGGATTGGCAAGGATGAGGAAGTCAAGGTCCAGTACAACCCACCGTGGTTCTGGAAGGTTCGCAAGAACAAGGCCGCCCACCGCAAGGAAGTTCGCACTGGACCTCGCATTATGAGCCGCAATGATGAGGCAGAAATCATGGCGAAGCAACAAGAAATTGTCAAGGCGCGCCATACTGGGGCTGCCCCTGCACCGCCCACTTCGCCAAGGAGCGACGGAATGACCCCCGCAGAAGCAAGGCTCGTGTCCGTACGGTCCGAACTCGAAGCCGCGCAAAAGTTAAGGAAGGACACCAACGAGGAGATGTACAAACATGAAGCGGAGTTGCTGGAAGAACTAAATAATGGGACGAAATGGGTGGACCTAGAAGATGAAGAAGAGGATCTCAACCGCCTCAAGGAAGAGGCTGACAAAGACAACATGTGGCCACCTCCACTTGAGTGGGGTGAAGACGCAGATGTGGCAGAGGCCAGGTAAGTAAAATCCATAAAAAAGACAAAAATAAATTTGAAGAAATAAAAATTCAACAACAATAATATTATTACTGGGGTACTATCTATTATCCCATACCTGACTGGTTGCCCGAGTGGACTAAGGGGGCAGGCCGCAATCTCTGCTATCTTCGGATGCGTGGGTTCGAATCCCACACCAGTCATTTTTTATTTTCATGCGTTTTGAAAATGTATATCCGGTAAACACTCACAATGTATGGGTCTATTTATCCCCGAATAATAAAAAATATTCTACATTAAATTACTATAATCCCCCAATCACGCGCCGCAAACTCTCTTCTTCTATTCCTCTTCGTAGTCATCATTGAACACGATTTTCTTGTTTTGTTCATCCCATTTTCCAACATCTTCAAACCGCTTGAGGCAAATGATAGAACCGTCAGTATCTTTTCCATACTTCTTGCCATTGTATTCTACAATCTCATCACCATCGTCTGCTTCAAGCTCAAGTTCTTCATCTTCTTCTGCTTGTTTTTTCTCCTCTACTGGTTCTTCGAGAGGAGACGGCTTAGCTGTTTTTGATTTTTTATCTTTTTTTACCGCCTTCTTGGGCTCGTCAGTCGCCTTCTTGCTGACCTTCACTTTTTTTTCCTTTTTTACAGGCTTTTTAGCTGGCTCTTCCTCAGCTGGCGCTGGCTCTTCGACAGGCGCTGGCTCCTCTTCAACTGGCTCTTCCTCAGCTGGCTCCTCAACTGGCGCCGGCTCTTCCTCAGCTGGCTCTTCCTCAGCTGGCTCTTCCTCAGCTGGCTCTTCGACATGCACTGGCTCCTCAACTGGCGCTGGCTCTTCGACGGGCGCCTTCTTAGGACGTCCACGCTTCTTCGCGACACCATCAACGCTGCCGTCAACGCTGCCTTCGGTATCACTTGAAGTGGAAACGCTACCCTTGACAATCTTGG
>Ga0228620_1001388_pt1 | contig 10117 bp, 17 predicted proteins | sample 23DmetaG_FD_186030 | JGI IMG/M metagenome (GOLD analysis project Ga0228620, IMG submission 186030) | Seawater microbial communities from Monterey Bay, California, United States - 23D | ecosystem: Environmental > Aquatic > Marine > Coastal | place: USA: California | collected 2016-10-06 | reverse complement strand
AAAAGCCGCACAAGTACAGTATAACAAGCATGTAGTCAAAATGATTCTTGAAACTGCGCAATTGTTATGCACTGCGCATCACGAACTCGGTACGTCAATCGATATACCTTATAAAGCTACACATAAAAATCATCCGTCAGCTATATGGGTTAGATCATCTGCCGAAGCATATATGTGGGCATACGAACATATGTTAGCTCTAGGAGCTGAGTATACTAAACGTTATGGCAAAGAACATTTGACTATCGCTAAATGCCGTGAAGTGCTATACACTTTACCTAATGGTATATCTGACGATGCGTTTGCTCAACCTCCTCAGTGTATGCCTGACGAATATAAATCAGAATGCAGTGTTGATGCCTACTGGAATTATTATGAAAATGAAAAGCACACGGTGCGAAATAGTAACGAACAACTAATAACAAGATCATAAATGACTGAAGACCAAATAAATAAGTTAGCCGAGATCGTAGCTGTAAAAGTTATGGATAAACTAGTAGCTAAACAACAAGAGTGGGATAAGCAATTTTACGAACAATTTGAAGAAGCTAAAAGCTTTGAACCTCCACTAAACAAAAAAGCAAAGTTAGAAATGAAAATAAAAGAACTAAAAGCGTTAAGAAATTCATATATAATGAATGAGAAGTATGAATTATTGTCTGACGTGGAAGCAGATCTAATTAAACTAGAAAAAGAATTATATAACCTGTAAAAAAAATATTTATTTTTAATAAATATCTAAAAAACCTGAAACCAAAAACCAATTAATAAGCATTGATTACAAAAATGTGACACTAGCTTGTTAATTATAATAGTAAGAAGCTAATGTCGCACTATATAAGAGATACATCGTACTTAAATCGCCATAAAGTAATATATAGGCGTGATCCAATTACGGATAAACCTACAGATATATTTGAGTGGGGATGTTATTACGAAGAAGGAACACGAGAGTGCTATACACTGTTCAATTCTAAAGCTAAAATAAACACTTATAAAGGACTTAAATGGCATTTGTATGTATTATGGTACTTGAATCCTCAAATGGATCAAGAAGGCTTTGAAGCGCTTTGTAAGTATATATGTAACAAGAAATGTGGATTTGTTACCTTTACGGTTTCCGATCAGTTGTTGCAGAGCATGATATACGATGTATCTTTAATGGATTTAGAGTCACCTCCTCCTAATAAGCTACGTAAAGTAATATTTAAAGACAATACAGGTCTTGAAATGCGACAAAAGCTTGCTATAGTAGGTACGTTGGTTGGAAGATCTAAAATATCTAATAGTGAAATTTACGATGCAATGATTTTGATTAACCACGCTGACGAAAAAATAACTATGACAAAGTTGTCGAATGTTTTAGGTTGTTCTACTAGGACTATATATAGAAACATGAATAATGAACTTAAGAAAGAAAAAGAACTTTTAAACCAACAATTATGACACAAGAATTTAACGAATGGATGGCAAAGATAGGTAATATACACTATGCTAATGACAATTTAATGGCAAAAGCATTTAACAGAATAGAAGAGCATGAAGAATTATAATATACAAAACTATATAAGGTATAAAGAAGATCTAAAGACTTCCATATGTAATTTAGAGGGTAAGTTTTATGACGAACATACCAGGGATGAGTTAATAGTAAGGTTTTTACCTTTAGTAGAAAACTTAGCTAGAAAATTCCCAACATCTCAACAAGCTATAGGCGTCATGAGTATTAATGATCTAATACAAGAAGGCAACTTGGGTTTAGTTAAAGCTGTGGATAAGTTAAATTGGGAGATGCTGCAGGAATCACCTGATATAGAAAAAACTTTAAAATCTTTCTTTAGCAAAAGAATCAAAGGAGCTATAAGAAGAGCAATAGACATCAATAGAGGCAACATAAAAATTCCTGAGAACAAACTAATACAAATTAGAAAAAACCCAGATGATGACAAGATGGTAGCTTTATTTTTTAATAGTATATTTCTAAGCTATGATATACCTGTTGATGAAAGTGATGACAATTTTGCTTTTCAAATAGCAGATGAATCTGAAACTTATAATATAGGAATGTTAAACACTTACTTATTAAGTTTAATGAAACAACACTTAACTAGTAAACAATATGATGTGCTAAGACTTTCTTACGGATTAGATTGCGACAAGTTATCAGCAAAAGAAGTAGCAGCCTATATAGGACTAACAGTCCCCTCTGCAGCAACAAGAATTGTTCAGATTAAAAAAGAAGCAATTGATCACTTAATAGCGAACACCGATCCTACCCAAGTGATTGATTATCTTTAGTTTATATTAAAAATACGTAATTATATTAATAACACCAAACCAAAAACCAATGACCTTAAATGACAAACTGGCTACTATCCAGACAAAGTTTAAATCGAAAAAAAGTAGATTTAATTCATTCGGCAAATACAACTTCAGATCAGCCGAAGACATACTAGAAGCAACAAAACCCTATCTATTAGAGCTAGGAGTATCAGTAACAATTAGCGAAAGATTATTAGAGTCTAATCAAGACTTTCCTATTCTAGAATCTAAAGCTACTGTATCAGACGGCAAAGATGCTATACACGCAACGTCTATTGTCGGAATTGACTTAGTTCAAAAAGGTATGCAAATGCCTCAAAAATTTGGTAGTGCTTCTAGTTACGGTAAAAAGTATGCACTTGGAAATTTATTTCTAATTGATGATACTCAAGACGCTGATCACGGTAAAGCTGAAAAAGCTAAGCCTAAGTTAGAAGGCCAAGCTCTAGAAAAAGCTAAAGCTTTCCTAAAAGCAGGGGGAAGTTTAGACGCTATTAAAGGTAAATATGAAATACCTGCTGCAACTTTAAAAACCTTATGACAAGTAAAGAAAAAAAAGAAATCTTAAAAAGATTAGAAAGTGATGAAGATTATTATGGCGATTTTGGAAAACAGTACTTAAGTAATTCAGACATAAGATCCTTACTAAGAGATCCACTTAGTTTTAAAAAACCTATAGTTGGAAATCCAAACTTAATAAAAGGAGGTTATTTTCACACACTAGTTCTTGAGCCAGACAAGTTAGAGCGATACAAAATAATAGAAGCCGCTACTAGAAACTCTAAGGTTTATAAAGAACTATCTGGCGGTGAAATGTGTTTGTTACAAAAAGAAGCAGATGAACTGCAGTTGTTGCGTGACAAACTGATGGCTAACAAAGTATGCCAGGAATTAATACAAGACATTGACGTTGAGTATGAAGTACCTGGTGTATTAGAGTTGAGCGGAGAATGGTGGAAATTAAAAGGCGATATTAAGAACAATACACAACAATTAATAGTTGATCTTAAAACAACCTCTAATTTAGATAAATTCTCTTATAGCGCAAAAGAATATAACTATGACAGTCAAGCGTACATTTATTCCACATATTTTAATATGGATATGGTTTTTGTAGCAATAGATAAAATGACTGGTAACATTGGTATATTTGATTGCTCTGCTCAGTTTCTAGAAAGAGGTAAAGATAAAGTTGAACAAGCTATAGAACAATACAGGTTGTTTTATAAAAACAAAGACTTTGATCCAGCTCAATACCTAGTAACAAAAACTCTGTAATTATTTGCAGACTAAATACGAATAACAATCGATAATATTAATAACAATTAAATCAAATTAAATTATGAGAAAATCAACAAAAAGAACGTGTAGTGTAACAGGATTAAAAACAAGCCCTGAAAATTTCTACACAAACCAAACACATGTTAAAGCTGTAGACAATTTAAGAAGAACTACAGGTGCAACAAAACAACAATTAACAAGAATGTTTAACCAATTAACAGCGTACTAATTATGGCATCAATTATCAAAGCAAACATCAATCTAAATGAGATCCCTAAGGATAAAATATACAAAGGGAAAAAAGGATCTTACTTACCAATCACAATCACAATTAATGATGAGGTTGATAACTATGGTAATCAAGGTCCAGTAGTAGTAGAACAAACAAAAGAAGAGCGTGAAGCTAAAGTAGCTAAAGTTTACTTAGGAAACATTAAAGTAGTGTGGACGAATGGAGACAACGTAGCAGCAGCTCCAAGAGAAGGGCAACCTCAGCAAGCGGCTCAATCAATAGCACCTCAAGCAGATGATCTGCCATTCTAGCGATCAATGTGAAATGTGTGGAGAAGTCATGACTAAGTGTGACTTTGATTATTGCGATATATGTCCCGAGTGCTTAGACGGAGAATAATTAAATTAAATTAAATTAAATGCAGACAACAGAGATCAATGGATTTGCGATTGAAGAATTCAATGTGCATAGCCTTGAAGAAGGGAAGAAGCAGGGTACATGCCCTGTTTGTTCTCATACAAGGAAACCCAAAAATCAAAAAGCAAAATGCGCTTCTTATGATTGGGAACGGGGTCTCGGTACTTGTCACAATTGTAATACTAGTTTTCAACTACATACTTACAAGCGTAAAGGTAAAGCTGAAAAAGTATATGTTAAACCGGAACCTGTTGCTATACAAGCTCCTGGTTCTAAAGTTGAAGAATGGTTTAAAACAAGAGGTATTTCCAAACAGACTCTCAGTGATTTAAAAGTTACTGAGGGTCCTGAATGGATGCCACAGACCGGTAAAACCGAGAATGTAATAAAGTTCAACTATTTTATGGGCGGTGAATTAACTAATGTTAAATACCGAGATGGAAGAAAGAACTTTAAATTATTTAAAGGTGCTGAGAAAGTATTTTATAATATAGATAGCACAGTTGGTTTTGAATATTGTGTAATTGTTGAAGGTGAAATGGACGTGCTCGCATTACACGAAGCTGGAATAACAAATGCAATATCAGTACCCAATGGAGCAACGCTTAACTCTAACAATCTAGATTACTTAGATAGTTGTATCGATTACTTTGAAGATAAAGAAAAGATTATACTAGCTGTTGATTCAGATGAAGCTGGACAAGCGTTACAAACAGAGTTAATAAGAAGACTAGGATCTGAAGTTTGTTTTTTAACAACCTTTGAAGATTGCAAAGACGCAAATGAATACTTACAAAAATATGGATCAGATAAGCTTACAGCAAGAATTACAGGAGCAAAGCCGGTACCGCTCGAAAATGTTACTACTTTCAGAGACATCGAAGATGAAATTACAGATTTTGTTCGTAATGGCTTTAAGAAAGGATTTCAAGTCGGGCTTAGTAATTTTGATGAAATATTTTCAACTTATACCGGTCAATTTATTACTGTCACTGGTATACCTTCTTCCGGTAAAAGTGATTTTGTCGATCAAATGGTTGTCGGCTATAATGCGAACTATGGTTGGAAAACAGCTTTTGCTTCGCCAGAAAATGTACCGACGTATCTTCACGCTCATAAATTAATGCGTAAGACTTGGCAAGGTATGCCTTCTAAAGAAGATATTGGTGGCGATAGATGGAATCAAATAGCGGATCATTGTAATAGTAATTACTTTCACATTGATATGGAACGTTATACTTTAGAATCTGTGTTAAAGAAAGCAGCAGAGTTAGTTAAACGTAAAGGTATTAAATGCCTAGTTATTGATCCATTTAATAAAGTTAGAGACGTAGATTGTAAGACTGAAGATGTTAATAGATATACTATGGAGTACTTAAGCAAGATTGAAATCTTTGCTAAAAAGTATGATGTACTAGTATTTATTGTTGCTCACCCAACTAAAATGTATAAAGACAAAGATGGTAAGATTGAAGAACCAACTATGTATAACATTAAAGGTGGAGGTGAATGGTACGATGCTTCTTATCACGGGTTATTAGTTCATAGAGATTATGAAAATAAAACTGTTAAGTGTAAAGTTCTTAAAGTTAAGTTTCAAAACTTAGGGGAAAATGGAGCTGAAGCTCATTTCAAATGGGAACCAAAGTCAGGTTGCTTTTTACCTCACGAACCTGTTAACTTAGATGGAGAACCAATGCCATGGGAGTAAAAAAGAAACGTTGCGATATGGGTAAAGTTCCATTTGATGAAAATCTTTGGGAAGCTTATCGTTGGTGTATTAGAAACAATATAGCAATAGGGCCAAAATCACGTAACGATACAGCTTGGTATATAACTATTGAAATCAATAATAAAGTTAATACTACACCTGTTACTTATGGCAAAACAGAAATATGGACAAAAATTTTTGAATATGCGAAATACTATTTTGATAAACATAGAAAATGAATACAAAGAACTCATTGACGAGATTCTCAGAAGAGGATTGGATAAAGCAGATAGAACAGGAACTGGGACGAAGTCTGTCTTTGGCAGAACGATTAGACACGATATGTCTTTGGGGTTCCCTATTCTTACAGGAAAAAAGATAAGCTTTAATGCTGCGAGAACTGAATTGCTTTGGATATTACAAGGTAGAACTGATTTAAAATACTTAGAAGATAATGGTGTTAAGTATTGGCGACCAGATTATGAACGTTCAGGTAGAACTGATGAAACATTAGGTCCTGTGTATGGAAAACAATGGCGCGATTTTAACGGCGTAGATCAGCTTAAAAATCTTGTGTATAGCATCAATACTAATCCAGACTCTAGACGTCTTATGGTTAGCGCGTGGGCTCCTCATGAGATGAAAGATATGGCTTTGCCTCCTTGTCATTACGCTTTTCAAGTTTATATTAACAACGGCGTTATGGATTTGATGTGGCAACAACGTTCGGCTGATGTGTTTTTAGGTTTACCTTACGATATTACAATGTATGGCTTGTTATTGGAAATGCTAGCTAAAGGTGCTGGTTTAAAAGCCGGACAATTAGTAGGGCAACTTGGTGATTGTCATTTGTATAATAACCATTTAGATCAAGCTAAACTATATTTTGATAGACCAAAGCGAGCATTGCCTAATGTAACATTGGAAGAAGGTATTAGAGTATCTAAAAAGATGGATGCTTATGGTAAGTTAATAATTCCAGAAAAAAGTGAAATTAAATTAAATAACTACAATCCTTTACCTGCTATAAAAGCAGAACTAAGTGTTGGTAAATAAAAACAAATATGTATACAATCTACCACATTCCTGGTAAGAAAATTGGTGTTACACGTAATATTAATAAAAGAGTTACGGAGCAACAAGGATATGCACCAGACGAATACGAAGTTCTACTTACTAGCGATGACATTAATTATGTGTCTGACATGGAAATAGAACTTCAAAAGTCTTACGGCTATAAAGTCGACAGACAATCTTATAAAAATTTAATTAATAAAAACAATAAAATGAAAATTAACGCTACAGAGCAGACCTCAACATTCCCGTGTCCATTAAATAAGCTGAAAGGCAGATTAATGGACAATTTAGACTTAAGTTGGGAAACATCACACGGTAATTTTAAAATTACTAAAGAAACTATACAGTGGATATTGTCTAACGCTAGAACATCTATGTACGATGCTAACCGATGTTATGTATATAACAAGGCTTTTGCTAATTCGTTTTCTGATTTACCGGCTGATGCAGCATCTAGATTTGAATTAATAAGACAGTGGGCTCACGTTAGAGGTATATACGACAAAGGTGATTCTAATACTCAATATGTTAAACTAATGGAAGAAGCTGGAGAACTAGCTAAAGCATTACTTAATAAAGATAAACCAGAAGTTATCGATGCTATTGGCGATATGATTGTTGTATTAACAAACTTAGCTGCTTTAGAAAATCTTAACGTAGAAGACTGTATTGATTCAGCTTATAAAGTAATAGCACAGCGTAAAGGTAAAATGATTAACGGAACGTTCGTAAAACAAACATTATAATGTGCATAAAAACACACGTTAAGTACAAAAAACGTGTATAACGCATATAAAAACGTACATAAACCTAATAAACGCATAAATTAATATACAAATCATAATGAAGAAAAAACAAATAGAATTTAGAGACCCGGTTGTTGAACGTGTTGTTGACAAGTTTGTATCAAGATCTGATGTAGGCTTTGCTAAGTATGGCGTAACACTTCAAGACGATCCATCAAGAATGTTTGAATGGCTTAATCATTTGCAAGAAGAACTTATGGACGCTGTATTATACTTACAAAAAGCTAAAGAAACTTATACAGACGATATGCAAGACAAGATGATAGAAGAAATGGATCCTTATAAGATTTCAAACTATGTAAAAATGTCAGAAAAAGATATTGAAGTTATTGCAGAAGAAATTAAAAGCCCAGGCGATCCTGCTAAAGCTTTGGTAGATGCTACTGAAGAGTACAAAGAAATACTAAAGTAAATGAGAAAACAATTTAAAAGAAAAAGCGGTAAGCGCGGACCGGTGAGAGCAAAGAAGGTATCATATGATGGTATCAACTTTGCTTCCGGGCTGGAGAAATATATGTATATAGCTTTAAGGAAAGCTAAAATAAAAACCAAGTACGAAGGAGAAACCTTTGTTCTACTATCTGGTTTCCATTTTGAAAACGAAGTTTATGAAAGACAAGCTAATGGTAAAGGTGATTACAAGAATAGGGGCTGCAAAAGAATACTACCTATTAAATATACACCCGATTTTATTGGTGATGATTTCATAATTGAAACCAAAGGTAGAGCAAATGAATCATTCCCGATGAGATGGAAAATGTTTAAGCTATTAGTATCTAAACAATTTCCTGGACACACATTATACAAACCTCAAAACCAAAAAGAATGCGACGAGACGGTACGGTTAATCCTAGAGAAGCAAAAAGGGTAGCTAAACAAAAATACGCTGAGCGGCAAATTGATAAGTTTGTTAAATGGAGTTGGGAAATTAAAGGTAAAGTTAAATACAAAGATATAAAGCAATTACAAACTAAATACGATATACAGTGTTATGGACAAACAAGACGAGAATAAAAAAGCATGGGCAATAGAAATCGGTATGTATCCCGGTGTATTGTTCGGTGTTAGGACCTATAAGCAAGAAGATAGAAATATTCACGTGCTTTATTTACCATTTATAGATATAGCTTTTTATATTTATGGATGACGAAGTTAGAATGAAGTTTGAGGTCATAAATTTATTTTTAGATAATGTACTATCAGAAATAAAACAAGTGTCCTTAAAGACTTCTAAAAAAGATATGGTAGCTTATATAAGCGCCTGGGAAAATGAATTATCAACTATTAAATTTATGATACAGTAATATGGGATTATTCGATGAAAGAATAGCATATAAACCTTTTGAGTACCCCGAGTACTACACAGAAGGCTGGTTAAAACAAGCTCAAGCATTTTGGTTACATACAGAAATTTCAATGCAAGGCGATATTAAAGATTGGAATGAAAAACTTAACGAAAAAGAAAAACACCTCGTCGGAAACATTTTACTTGGGTTCGCTCAGACAGAATGCGCAGTGTCCGACTATTGGACTCAGAAAGTTGTTGGATGGTTTCCGAAACACGAGATCCAACAAATGGCAATGATGTTTGGTTCGCAAGAAACAATACACGCAGTTGCATATAGTTATTTAAACGAAACATTAAAACTAGAAGACTATGAAGCGTTTTTACACGAACCTGCTACAGCAGAAAGATTTGATAATCTTGTATCTTATACTGGCAGCAGTAGAACTGGTATCGGTAAGTCTCTTGCTGTATTTTCTGCATTTGCCGAAGGGGTTTCTTTATATTCTGCTTTTGCGGTACTTTATTCTTTTCAGCTTAGAAACCTGCTTAAGGGTATTGGGCAACAAATGAAATGGTCAGTAAGAGATGAATCTTTACACAGTAAAATGGGTTGTCAGTTATTCCGCCATATGTGCGAAGAAGATGATCAACTATTGCATTTATGTCGAGAAGATATAATAAAAGCTGCAGAAACAATGGTTTCTTTAGAAACAAATTATATTAACAAAATGTTTGAGATGGGTGATATAGAAGGAATATCAGCTAATGATCTAAAGCATTTTATAAAAAAGAGAACAAATGAAAAACTTGTGGAACTCGGTTACGTCGACCTTGGAAATTATTTCGCTTATGACGAGAAAGCAGCGTCTAATCTTGATTGGTTCTATCATCTTACCGGCGGGGTCACTCATACTGATTTTTTCGCACTTAGGCCAACGGATTATTCGAAAGCTGGTGAGGGAGAAAACTTTGAGGACATCTGG
>Ga0228620_1001316_pt1 | contig 10385 bp, 9 predicted proteins | sample 23DmetaG_FD_186030 | JGI IMG/M metagenome (GOLD analysis project Ga0228620, IMG submission 186030) | Seawater microbial communities from Monterey Bay, California, United States - 23D | ecosystem: Environmental > Aquatic > Marine > Coastal | place: USA: California | collected 2016-10-06 | reverse complement strand
TGAACAAACAGGTGCAGATATCACGCCAATGGTTGAAGATATTTTAGAATCTTATAAATCTAGAAGAGCAGCTAAAAACGAGAAGATGTTATTAATGCATGAAATGATTGCATTTTTAAAAGATCAAAAAGGTAGATTAGCTGAAGCTAATAGAAATTTACCAGACATCAAGGCAGCTGATCAATTACTAAACTCTGAAATCAAAAGAATTTCTGAAGAACTAGATAATATAGGAAATGAAGATATTCTTACTAAAGATGATGGTTATATTGACGCCTCAACTAAATATGAATCAGACGAAATACCTAAGGGTACCGTTGTAAAAGTAGATGCATTAGAATGGGCTGGACAAGGAAAAACAGACATACTAACAGTATTCGTAAACGACGATCCATTAAGAATAGAGAAAAACAAGCTTCAGTTATCTGCTGAAGATTCTATTTAAAATATTACACTATTTTATTTTAAAGCCCATTTGGAAACAATTGGGCTTTTTTTCGTATAAGTTTAAATACATCTAACAACAATGGCAAGAAAGAAAAATTATTTAAATAACAAAGATCTTTATAACGAACTTGTAAAGTCAAAAGAATTAGACAAATTAACACCAACTGCAGAAAAAATGTTAGTGTTATTAGCAGAAAGAACTATTAACAAATTAAACTATGTTAATTCAGATGATCGCAACGATTGTTTACAGTTTGCTCTATTAGATCTTTTAAAATATTGGAGAAATTTTAATCCAAAATATCCAAACGCATTTGCGTATTTTACAGAAATAGCAAAAAGAGGATATGCAAAAGGATGGAATAAAATTCATCCACAGAAATATAAAGGCACGTTATCGATTGATCGAATCTCTACAGGAGGTGATAGTGAAAACGGCGGAATGTTTAACATATAAATGTCAATAAAAAATCTTAAACCTACTAATAATTCAGGCTTTATACAAGGATATTTTAATCCAAAAAATCCAGAAAAGTATATTGGCCCAATCCCTATTATTTATAGATCATCATGGGAAAGAAAGTTTATGATTATGTGTGACACAAGAGAAGACGTTATTAAATGGTCAAGTGAGCCAGTAGAGATTAAGTATATTTGGTCTTTTGATAAAAGAGAACATAAGTATTATCCAGATTTCTACATGAAAACTAGAAGTATTGATGAGGGTGTGGAAACGTATAAAGAATTTTTGGTTGAAATAAAACCAGAAGCACAGATTACAAAGCCATCTCCTCCTAAAAAGAATAGCCAAAAGGCATTGAAGTCATATAAGTTTTTGGCAGAGCAGTATATAAAAAATAGAGATAAATATAAATATGCACAAGCATGGGCTGACAACAGAGGTTGGAGGTTTATTGTGTTGACTGAAAAATCTCTGAAATAATGGGTAAAATAAAAAAGGACATTAAGGATTTAAGTAAAGAAGCTGGTAGTAAAACTAAAGCACGAAGAGGTGCTGAAGAATGGTTTGAAAAAGCATCCAAATCTGTTAGAGACAATTCTGTTGCCAAATATAGTAAACCATTTAAAACGGGTATGATTCATGTATTTAGATATGATAAACCTAAAAATATTAAAACTCTACCGTGGTGGGATAGAAATCCAGTAGTATTAGCACTGGATCCACATGAAAGCGGAACAGACGTTGGTATTAATTTAAACTTATTACCAGTACAAATGAAAGAAGATCTATTAGATATGATCTATGACAGAATGGAAGGGCAGATTAAATCAAAATCTGGAAGGGCATCAAAAGACAATGCAATGACACAAGGTCAAATAAACCTAATTTATAAAGATGCTGTAAAATTTTTAAAACAATTTGGTTTTGATTTTGCAGTTAGACAATATATTCCACAACTAAAAAAGAATCAAAAGGTAGTTTCTTATGAAAGTTGGGCAAAAATAGCGCTATGTGACTTTGATGACTTAGATGGTATTGGAATTAACGAAGTAAAGCGTGCGTTTAGGGAACACCTTAAAACACGCGGAAAAAGAAAAGATATATAAACAGAACATAATAATATAGTAATATGGCAGGATTTAACGATAGAAACGGACCATTGAGTAATGGATCAAAGCCTTTTAGCATATCAAATGCATTAAAGTCTTTATCCTCGTTCGGTATGCGATATGATGATTTAGTCTTAAGACAATCACAAGCAATTGGACCAATGGAAGCAGAAATTGGTTATGGTCAAATGAATCCATTTGGTGTTGACAACGACGACATCTATGGTGCATTTGCAGCAATGTCTATGACAGACACTAACCTAAGATCTAATATTCCGTTCTTTGATCAATCATATGAAGGTAAAAGAGAAGAACTTAGAAAGTTTTCATTAAACGATGAAGTAGAAGATATTTTAGATATTCTTTGTGATGAAACAATAGTGTATGATGAAAAAAACTTTTTCTGTTACCCTGAAATTTTAGGTATTGATATATCAGATGATGTTGATAAAGATCTTAACAAATATTTCAGACAAATTTATCACTATTTTGGTTTTAATTCTGATCAATCTGCATGGTACTTCTTTAGAAAATTTCTTATTGATGGATATCTTGCTTTTGAAATAATTTATTCCCCTGACCAAAAAGAAATTATAGGTTTTAAAGAATTAGATCCTATTACTCTTATTCCAGGTTACAATCACGATGATGGTAAAAAAGTTTGGGTACAATATAAAGATGATCCAGTAAAAGAAAGAAAATTATATGATTCACAAGTTATATACATTTCTTATTCATCTATAACTACTGCATCTAGAGTTTCATATATAGAGAGATTAACAAGAGCATTCAACTTGTTAAGAATTATGGAACATACCAGAGTAATCTGGGCAGTGACTAATGCTTCATTTAGAATGAAGTTTGTAATTCCTGTAGGTGGTAAATCTAAAACTAGAGCTAAACAATCTTTGGCACAGTTAATGAATTCTTATAAAGAATCTGTAGATTTCGATTGGGAATCAGGTACTTTAGCCACAGACGGTAAACCAATGCTACAATTTAGTAAAGAATATTGGTTACCTTCTAAAGATGGTGATTCACCAGAAATAGAAACATTAAATAGTGAAGGACCAGATCTTTCAGATACAGAAGCACTTAAATACTTCTCAGATAAATTAAAACATGTTTCTAAAATTCCTTACTCAAGATTCTTATATGAAGATGGAGGTGGAGATTTCAACTTAGCTGCTGATGGTATGATTAGGGATGAGATCAAGTTTGGTAAGTTTATCAAACGATTGAGATCTATATTCATGGAAATTTTATCTAAGCCTTTATTTATTCAAATGTGTTTAAAATATCCTGAGTTTACAAATGATCCTCAGTTTAAATCACAAGTAGCTTTAAGGTTTAATGAAGAGAATGTGTTCTCGGAATTAAAAGACATGGAATTAATGGAAAAACGATTAGACTTTATTGGTACTATGAGAGATTCGTTAATGACAACTAATCAAGAGACTATGGAAGAAGAATACTATTTCGATCAAGAATACTTAGTTAAAAAATATCTTAAACTGAGTGATGATGAAATTAGAGCAAATGAAGCCTTTAAATCTAAACTGGCAAAGAAGTCGGCTGAAGAACCAGAGGCTGAAGATCCATTCGCAATGTAAAACAATGATTAAAAAAGATATATAAAACATGAAAATTATCAAAACATTTAATGACTTCATATCTGAAGATGCTCTTAGAGCTGGGGAAGATTCTAAAGTCATAATCGACGATCTAAAGTTAGATTCTGGTCCTGAAATTAAATCTGCTGAAATTCTAGGAGCTATTACAGCAGCTTTAACTGATGAAGAATTTAAGCAGTATTTTTATGAAACATATAGCGAAGCTGCCTTTGCAGAAGGTGAAATGGATATTCTAGTAGGCTATTATTTAGATAAATCGGCAGAAGAAGCTGAAGCTGAAAAGGAAGCTGAAAAGGAAGAAGAAGGTGGTGAAGAAGACAGCGATGACCCGCTTGCTGGAATGTAATAAGATATTTCAATAATAAAGTATGATATATATTAAAAATACAAAAATAAAATATTATGAATAATAATAACGATTTATTGATCGTCGAGATGTCGTCATCTGCATTGAGTGTTACTCCATCGGATAATAAAGACTACATTCTGGAAGGTGTTTTTGGTCAAATTGATCAAAAAAATAAAAATAACCGTATTTACACAGAATCCGAATATGTTCCTCAAATAGAAGCATTACAACAAAAAATCGGAGCTAGTAAATTACTGGGTGAATTAGATCACCCTGCACAATTTGATATTTCTTTAAAGAATGTATCTCACATTATTGAAGAATTAACTTATGACAAAGATTCTAAAGAAGTCAGAGGACGTATTAAATTATTAGATACAGATGCTGGTCGTCAAGCTAAAGCCTTAGTAGACGCTGGTGTACCTTTACAGATTTCATCTAGAGCTGCAGGTGCAGTTGAATCTAATGGACAAGTAAAAATTAAGCAATTGTTTACATACGATTTAGTAGCTGACCCTGGTTTTGAAAACGCAGAGTTAAAGAGAGTTAATGAATCTTATGGTTTTTCAAACGACACAGGACTTTATATATATGAAGTTGGTGAAGCTAATTTAACTGAAAATATTGAAAATAAAACTACAAACACACAAATAAAAGAAAATAAAAACATGGCAGAATTTGTAAAATCTGAGGATTTCAATAAGTACTCTGAGTATTTAGCGAATGAGATCAAGACACTAAAAGAGTCTATTGAAGCTAAAGACGAAGCAGCTTCAGGCGAAAACACAGTAGAAAATCTAACACAACACAATAACCACATTGTAGAATCAGTTAATGATTTAACAGAATATGTAGGGTATATTGCTGAACAATTAGATGGTTCTATTCAGTATACGGAACATGTAGCTGAAAAAACAGATCAATCTATTTCTTATTCAGAAAGTATTGCTGAAAAACTAGATCAAGGTATTTCTTATACTGAGCATTTAGCAGAATCAGTATCTAAAGTTAAAGATTTCGCTAATTATTTAGCAGAAGCACATAACGAAGGTGCTGAATCAAACAACACTTTATTAGAATACGTTGAATACTTAAAAGAAAACTTACAATCTGTCTCTGAATACGCAGAATACATTGCTGAATCTTTAAACGAAACTGTTGAAGAAGTTGAAGTTAATGTTGAAGCAGAAGAAGATAAAGAAGAAGATGTAGAAGCAGCTGATAACGTTGAAGGTGAAGAAGTTGCAAAAGAAGCAGGCGAAGATAACGAAGAAGTTACTGAAGAGACTGAAGAAGTTGAAGAGACTGAAGAAGTTGAAGAAGTTGAAGAGACTGAAGAAGTTACTGAAGAAGAAGATCCTGCAAAAGATAAAGACGAAGCTGAAGACACAGACGAAATAGAAAACATCGGTGATAATTCAGAAGAAGGTGCAGTTGCTGCAGATAGCGATGAAGCTGGAAAAGAAGTTGAAGAAATTGAAGACGAAGAAGTTGAAGCTGGAGATAATTCAGAAGAAGGCGACGTTGGAGGTGAAGAAGTTGCTAAAGAAGGTGACGAAGACGCTGACGATGCTGTAACATCAGATTCTGAAATCGAAGATGAAACTGAAGAAGCTGATGCTGGTGAAGGTGAAGAAGAAGCTGAAGGTGAAGATGGAGCACACGATCCATTAGAAGCTTATAAAGCAGATATCTCTTCTAAATTAGACGCACTAGTAGAAAATGCAACTAAAAAAGAAAATGAAAATCCTTCATTCTTTAAAGTAGTATCATCTGCAACTAGAAATAAATATAACGAATTATCAGAATCTGCTAAAACAGATGTTAGAGGAATCGTTTCTAAAAGAGGATTTATGACAGAATCAGAAATTATGTCAGTAATGAATGAAGCACAACTTATTGTTGAAAGTGCAGGAGCACAACCTACATTCATTGCACTTATGCCTTCTGAATATAAAGAAGCATGGGCTAATCTATCTGAATCTAAACAAAATAATATCATCGCACAATCTAAATACCACACATTGAACACAGAATATCAAGTTGCTAATTTCTGGCAAACTAGAGACTTAAGAGACACTAAAGTGGAATTAGAAAAAGTTGCAATGGTAACTGAAGCTAAGAAAGAAGAAACTAAACCAACATTAGGATATGATGTATCAGGTATGGCAGATGCTTTCAAACAAAGGTTCAATAAGTAAAAAATTAACAGATATATAAATTAATCGACGATAAGGGTGACAGAAGCAGAAAACCCATTGAATGTCGAGTTTTTAACTAAACAACAATAAACAAAAAAAACGATCATTAAAAATGGCAAATTTATTAAACGAAGCTGAGATCAAGAATACATGGGCACCGATTATCTCGGAAGCTACAGGTATCAACGAATCTAGCAAATTAGCGTGGATGTCGACTTACTGTCACAACCACAAACTTTATGAAGACGCGAACATCATGTCTTTATCTAACAACCCTGGCCCAATGAACTTAACAGGTATGGGTGCAGTATCTTTTCCTGCTGGCGCTCCTGCAAACGGTGCAGCTGATGCAGCTAAAGGTTCTGGTGACAAAGCTCCAACATTATTGCCTTTGGCAATGCAAGTTGCTGCTCAAACTATCGGTTTAGACTTAGTACCAGTAGTACCAATGGCTGGACCAATGGGATTATTGTCTTACTTAGACTTTACTTATGAAGGTGGTACTGTTGCATTAGGTGCAACTGCTCCAACTTACATCAAAACAGCTTTAGCTAAAGCTGGTCTTGACGAAAATGTAGGTACATCAAGAATTGATGGAAAAAACATCATCAAGATTGTTGATGCAGTTGCTGCTGGTGAAACAATCGCTGACAGATATGCTGACGCTTCATTAGTTGCTGCATTAGAAGACCACATTGCTGGATTCTCTGGTGCTGACGCTAACGGTAAGCCAATGTCAAGAGAAGTTGGTGAAAGAACTGCTGATAAAGTAATGGGTCTTTCTTTATTCTCTAAAAGTGTTGCTGCTGAAACTTTCCAAGTTGCTGCTGCAGTTACAAGAGAACAAGTACAAGATTTAAAACAATTCGGTGTAGATGCTGTTGCTCAAGTTGAGTCAGTATTAACTAACGAATTAACTCAATCTATCAACAACCACATCTTAACTAAGATGAGAGCTATCGCTGAAGAAGGAATTACTGAAGTTGCTTTAGATTACACTTTAGGTGGAAACACTTACGGTGATGTTAACAGAAGAATCCTTACTCACGTATTGGCTGCTGCTAACTTAATCGCTAACAGAGGTAGAAGAGGTGCTGGTAACTTCGCTGTAGTTGATGCTAAATTAGCTTCAGCTTTACAAGGTGTTGCTGGTTTCGTACCAAACCCAATGGCTAACACATTCAATCAAGTTGCAGGTGCAATCTACCCAGTAGGTTCAGTTGCTGGTATCAATGTTTACACTGATCCAAACTTAGCATTCGAAGGTGATGTTAATGGAAAGCACGAAATTCTAGTAGGTAGAAAAGGTGACGGTAACGGTGCTGGATTAGTATTCATGCCTTACTTAATGGCTGAATCAGTTCAAATGATCGCTGAAGGAACTATGGCTCCTAAAGTAGCGGTTAAATCTAGATACGCTCTAGTTGAAGCTGGTTTCCACCCAGAAACTGCATACCAAAAATTCAAAGTAGCTGGATTAAAACTATAATCTAAACACTTAGAACAATTGATATAAAAGGCTGCCTTCGGGCGGCCTTTTTTATTTCTAGAAATATTTAAAATATTAAGAGGATATATAATATATTAACAAGGTAATTTAAAACAAAATAATAATTATGAAACTTAAATCAAAATTAAAACTTTACGAAGAGTTCGTAAATGAATCAACTAAAGAAACTACAACAACGACAGACTCTGTTGCTATAGATCAGGTTAGTGTTGATGCAGCTGCAGATTCTGCAGAAGCGGTTAGAACTGAAGTTATTAGAGACGTAGATACTATTCTTAATAATCTAGCTGAATTATCAGATAGAATTGGAGAATCAGAATCTATTGCTTTAGAAATGGATGAATTATTCGAAGAATTATTCGAACTAACTAATGTTACAGAACTTAACGAAGGTATATTAGATTTTATTAAATCTCCTATTAAGTTCATGAAAATTAAGAAAAATCTTAAATCATATCAAAAAGCCTTAGTACAAAAAGCAATTAACGATGTTGATTTCGCTAAGAAGAAACAGGCAGGTGATGCTGATGAGAAAGATAAAAAGAGAATGGAAACTCTAAAACAAGCCAATGAAGCCAAAAACAAAGCACTAGATGATCAATTATCTGCTATCGCAGAAAGAATGACAGAATTGTCAGGTGGAGATGAAGGTTTAGGTAAAGTTGTTTCTATTGGAAAAACAAAATCTAAATTAGCTGCGGCTAAAATAGTAATGAAAGCAACTTCAGGTGAAGAAGCAAAACAACTTAAATTAGAAATTGATACTTTAGTAGATAGAATTTCAGATGATGAAAAATCTCTTAAAGATTACGCTAAAAAAGCTGGTCCAGCTGATCATACAGATGCTGAACAATCAGGTGATAATGATAATGAGGCTAGTAGAGATCAAATGGCAGGTATAGGCACTGAAGATAAGCCTAAAGTTAAGACTAAGACAAAGGATGAAACTCCAGAAGAGAAAGAAGCTAGAATAAAGAAAGAAAAGACAGATAAGAATGCTCCTAAAATTGAAAAATTAGAAGCTTCAAAAACTAAAGCTAAAGAAGCATACGATGCTGTAGATGCAGGTAATAAGATTGAGAAAGCTAAAGCAAAAATTGCTTTTGTAGAAGTACAATTAGAATTAGCTAAACTTAAAGAAGATGATGCAGAAGTAATAAAAGGCTTTGAAGAAGAAATCAAAGCACTTAATATAACAGCTAATCGTAAAGCAGTTCAAGTACCAGCCGGTAATACAGAAACTGGTTCAGGCTCTGGTTCAGGTTCAGGTTCAGGCTCTGGTTCAGGCTCTGGTTCAGGAGGCGGTGAACCACAAAATAGCAATAACCAAATTTCTGTAGAAGATAGTATAACTATTAATGAAGCTACTCTTGGTGAACTAATGGCAACTACCGAAGATGATTACAAATACTTAAAGGGAGAAGCTAAGAAACTAGGAGTTAAAGTATCAGTTTCAACTGGAAAAGATTCAATGTATGACGATATGGGATATGATACATTATCATTCAGTGGTGATAAAGCTGCTATTTTAAAATTAGCCAAAATTTCAGGTCATGATCAAGATATTTGTTCAGAACCAGATTGTGGTGGTTATGAGATTACAGAAGCCGTTGAAGTAACTGAAGAAACATCTGAAGAAGTTGAAGAAGGAAATGAATTCGGAGCTGCAAGAGCAGAAGCAATTGCAAAAGGTGAGAAAACATTTAAAGTAGGCGACGAAGAATATCCAGTAGAAGATGTTTCTAAGGAAGATGAAGAAAACGCTGAAGAATTTGTAGAAGAAGCAAAAGAAGAATTACCTAAAACTATTAAATTAGATGAAGGTTTAACTATTGCACAACGATTCTCAAGATTAATGTAAGATTAAAGAGAACGTTTAGCGTTCTTTTTAGCAAGTTTAAGAAACTCCTCTCGTTCTTCGAGCAGGAGTTTTTTACATTTCTTACGAAACTCAATTGAAGATTTTAATATACGACTATCAATCATTGGTGCTTTTAATGCATCATGATATTCTGGATGTAAAAAGTTTTCCAAATCAAAATTCATAAATTTAGCTTTAATTGGCTTAAGACTAATCGCACAATACCAATCTACTATATTACAGTTTTCATGAAGTGTTGCTAAATCGACTAATATTTCATTACTATGATCCCAGTATTTTTTAGTTAATGCGACGCTTTTAATTGGTGGTTTTTGCATTCTAAGTACACAATGGACAAATTGATCATCATCAGACCATCTTCTAATGTGCCTGTGTTCAACAAGGAACTTCCTGAAGAACTTCATCATTGGCGCTAGTATAATACCGTACCTATTTCGTGGATTAGGACCAGATGTGCGGGTGATGATTATATGAGAATAAGATCTTGCCATTTATTATATTTATCTATGAAACTTTATAGCTGTTGTGAGGTATAACCATTAAACATATTATATACATGAATTCGATAAATCAATTATTTACAGAAAAATACAGACCTAAAAACCTAGAAGAACTCATATTACCAGAGAGGGTAATGAGTAAATTCAATGATGGTTTAGTACAAAATATGCTATTCGCTGGATCACCAGGAACAGGCAAAACATCATGTGCTAAGGCAATTGTTCAACAATTTAAACTACCATATCTCTATATTAATGCATCAACAGATACATCAGTAGAAGTTATTCGT
>Ga0228620_1001309_pt1 | contig 10398 bp, 8 predicted proteins | sample 23DmetaG_FD_186030 | JGI IMG/M metagenome (GOLD analysis project Ga0228620, IMG submission 186030) | Seawater microbial communities from Monterey Bay, California, United States - 23D | ecosystem: Environmental > Aquatic > Marine > Coastal | place: USA: California | collected 2016-10-06 | reverse complement strand
AACGCTGCTAAGCAATTCAACGCCTCTAGTGAGAACCAGACTAACCAGTTCTTTGCCACTATGGCACAGCAGGTTCAACAGTTCAATGCTGGTATGGAAGTGCAACGTGATCAGTTCAATGCTCAGAATGCTTTGATTATCGCACAAGCTAATGCGCAGTGGCGTCAGAACGCTTCTACTATCAACACTGCTGCACAGAACCAAGCTAACGCTGATGCCGCTATGCAGACCAACCAGATGACACAGAACATGGTTGATACCCTGTGGCAACGTGAACGTGATATCATGGACTACGCCTTCCGTCAGGCAGAGAATGAGTCAGATAGAGCCCTCAGTGTCTTCTTGGCCGATAAACAGGTAAAACTTGCTGAATGGCAAACACAAGCAGCTAACAAACAAGCAGACAAAGAAGGCAAGGGTTATCTCGTTAGCCGCCTGCTGTTCGGTTGATAGGAGAAGAACATGTCATTCTATAAGAAGAAACTAGAAGAAGCCCGTAAGCAGGTAGCTGAAGAAGAACGCCTAGCCAAACTAGACGGAGGTGACTCTAAGTTTGGAGCTCCTACTGCTGCTCAACAGAAGGGTATCCAGCAGGAAGGCCTCATGCGTCCTAAAGCCCGTCCAGGTACAGGTGGTGAGGAACGTCAGACTAGCCTCGGTATGCAGCTTATGCGTCAGATGAACCAAGGTACTGACCCAGACACACACCTCGCCCCTGATGAGTCTCTTCGGCCACAAGCACGTCCAGGCAGTACACTCGGTGAGAAACGTCCAAAGACATACTCAGATGTAGCACGCCCTACTGGAGAAGCCCCTGAGCGTATCAAGAGCAAGTTGGTAGCCCGTGGTCTCCCAGAACATATTGCTGAAGCCTTTGTATTGAACATGGCAGATGAGTCTGGCTTTGATGCAGGTGTTAATGAGAAGAACCCACTCGTAGCTGGCTCACGTGGTGGCTTTGGTCTATACCAACTGACAGGTCCACGCCGTAAAGCATTCGAAGCCTTTGCAGCAGAGAAGGGTGTCTCAGTAGATAATGAAGATGTCCAGCTAGACTTTATGATGAAAGAACTAGCTACTACTGAGAAGGGGGCTGCTGAGCATATCTACGGTGCAACTAACACCTCCGATGCAGCTGTCGCTATTGTAGACAAGTTCCTTCGCCCAGCAAAAGAACATCGTGAAAATCGTATAACTAAATATAAGAGGTACAGCGTATGATCCTTCCAGGACAAAGCCTTACAGCGGAGCCAAAGAATGCTCCATACGAAAACCCACCAGAGATGACAAACCCTGATGATGCTGTTATGTGGCATCTAGAGCGCCTCACAGAAGAGGATCGTATGGAAGCTTTGTTCGATATCCTCGAACTAGGTATGGATGTTGTAACGATCACTGAGGGCCTCCTACGGGGTGCTGTGATGGAGGGTCGTCACAGTGTTGACGTGTCTATGATCATCGCACCTATTATCCATGAGTTTGTAGTCTCCTCCGCTAAACAAGCAGGTATCGAGTACGAAGAGGGTTTCCCTGATGATACCGAGAAGCGTGAACTTGTTAGGTACCAGATCAATAGCCGTAAAGCTGCTAAGAAACTATCTGAACTAGACATGGAGGTAGAGGACGAAAGCCCTGAGCTTGACGTTGAAGACGATATGTCGATGCCAGAGGAAGTTGAGATGGATACAGTCAAAGAGGCCCCTAAGGGTCTTATGGCTCGTAAAGGAGATAAAGCATGAGTTTCTGGGGTGGTATGGCACGAGGCTTCAAGGATGCCTCAGAGAAGAAAGAACGGGATAAGGCTGTAGAGCTTCAGAAAGAGCGTCTAGCTATTCAAGATGCACGGTATGAGTCGGAGACTGCACGGGCTGAGCGTTACCGTTCAGAGGATGTCGCGTTCCGTACACAAGAGTTCATGACACGTCAAGAGCAAATAGCTTTTGACCGTAAGATGGCGGAGCGAGCAGATACCCGTGCTCAAGAGTCTGTTTATATTGACCGTCAGCTTGCCTTGATAGAGATTATGCCACCTGGTCTTGCATCATCACTAGGAGGGGGTACCCCATCTAAAGGTGGTTCTAAAGGTGGTTCAACGGTGATGTCAGCAGAAGCTATCACTGAAGGTGCGACTATGTACCATAACGAGTACCAAAACCTCAGTGAAGAGCAGAAGGACTCTGAGTTCTTTAAGAAGCTTAAAGGTGACGCAGGTACACAAGCCTCCATGATGGCTTTTATAACAGCGCAGGCTCAAAAGGGTAACACTGTTACTCTAGGAGACCTCCCCAAGTACTTTAAGTACGTAGGTACTATCGAAGGTCAAGGGGAAGCTGAAGCTCAAAAGGCTTTGGAGATGCTTACTACAGGTGAAGGTATCACAGACGCTAAAAGCTTTGCTAAAGGTCTGGTTGCTTTTAAGAACTTCAAACCTACTAAGCACCTCTTCCAACAAACAGGAACCCCTGCTAACCTGGAAGACCTTGATAAGCAGATGAGTTTCTGGGAAACAGCTACTGAGACAGAAGCGTTTAGGAGCCTTAGTGGTCTACCTGATGGTAAAAAGGAAGAAACCCAGCAAGCCCTTGCTATGTTGGAGCAGAAAGCTACTCGTGTTCAAGGTCTTTCCAAGTTGGCTGAGCTTGGGTTCGGTAGAGCTGCTGCTGAGAAACATAACCTACTGGATAACTCTGTTATTGGTAGCTACTACACCTCTGAGGAGGCTCCTGTTGCTGGTACTAACACGGGGGCTGCTCCAGGTGGGGGTGTTACCCCTCCTAAGGCACCCGTAGAGCCTCCAAAGAGCCCCGTAGAAGGCCAAGTCTTTGGTTCATGGGCCGAGGTAGAGGAAGCACGTAATAACGGCTTCTCAGGGGTTGCTACAGTAGGTGGTACAGCTTACAATATCGCACCAGTTGAACCAGTTGAAGGACCTGATGGGCTTACCCAGTCTTCAGTAAAGCCTGAGGGTGGTGTAGACGAAGCTGGTTTCAACGTAAGTGATACTTCACTTCAACCAGTACCTGAGCTAGATGCCTTGTTTGAGTCGGTTATGACTGAAGGTGCACAGCCTAAAACAGAGATACCTGATAATCGTCCCATCCGTGAACCGCAGACAATCGAGGAGATCGAAGGTGGTATCGAAGGCGCTCTCGAAGGAGAGGCTCTTGATGAAAAGGTTGCTGCTGTTGAAGAGGAGCTCTTTGAACTTGGTGTCTACAAACCAACGAATAAACAGGAGCTACAGTACTTCAAAGAGGACCTTAACGTCCTTATCTCTGATCTTGAAATCCAGATACCACCTGAGGTACTCAAGGGTGTCGTCGAGAAAGTCATTGCAGATGTGACGTACAAGGCGGAAGGCCCTAAGGATTACACACGTCCTGAGTCTAAAGATGAAGAAGAAGCAGCTATGGACTGGTCCAACCGAAGAGGTCGTATCCTAGATACACCTGACGATGAACTAGATGCAAGAGCCAGACGTAATACAGGAAGATCACGCTAATGAGTTCTCTCCAAGACACTTTCAAACCAGTCAATGTGGCTAAGGCGAGAGGTCGGTTAGGGGAGGAAGAGGACGTAATCGGGAAGAGTGCCGAGGCGTTGTCTACCCCAACTTGGGCCGCACCTATTAGCAGAGAACCCTCTGTAGTCGAAGAAACACCTGTAACTGAAGAACCAGTTGTTGAGGAAGTGCCTGCTTGGGCACAACCTGTACAGCAGAGGGCACAGGAAGAAGTACCTGCTTGGGCTCAAGTTGTAGAGCCTTCGATGTCAGCCGCTGTAGAAGACAGTGGCACTGCCTTTAACGGGTTACTCCCTTCCGGGGTTGAACCGGGTTCTTACTCCGAGAACGATCTTATTGAGCGTCCTGAGCTGTACAACCCTATCTTTGACTTTGTAAAGGATCGGTACGGTCGTTCGGCTGTGAGCAACAAAGACCGAGCTGAGGTCGTAGAGATGTTCCTTGAGAACCGCCGTGGTAACGCAGCGGGTAACTCTGTACGTGCTATCAGTGAGGCTGACTACCTTATGGACGCCAAGGAAAACCCTGAGGCTATGCTTAAGGTAGGTAAGGCTTACGCTATCTATGAAGGTATGGCAGGTCTCTTCAGTAGTGAAGCTACGTGGGCTGAGACAGGTAGTGGGGTTGCTGATTACCTTTCTACTACACTCCTTGACCCTATTAACCTTGTAGGTGGTATTGTGGGCAAGGCAGTAGGCGGTACAGCTATACGGACAGGTACTAAGACTGCTCAGACTATCGCACAGAAAGAAGTAGCTAAGCAGCTTATAAAAGGAGCTAGCCGTGAAGTAGCTAAGAAGGCAGGTACATCAGTCCTTAAGAAGGCTGGTGCTGTAGCTGCTGTGGAAGGTGCTCAAGAGGTAGCTGAGTTCTCTGCTAAGATGGCAGCTAACAAAGGTATCCAACGTGTTCTGACAAAGGCTGGTCTCAAGGAGATTGCAGCTACCACAGCTGTTGATGCCGTTGCTAACGCAGGTACTGAGTTCCTCTACCAACGTAGTCTACTTGAGACAGGTGTACAGGACGAGATAAGCAAAGGTGCTGTCGGTATTGCCGCTCTATCAGCTATGGCTATGGGTGGCATCCAAGCCGGTGTTGTAGCTAAACGTGGCTTCACAAATACAGCCCTTGTATCTGAGACAGTCCAGAAGGCTGACCCCAAGAAGATTGCAGCTGACCTAGAGAAGTCACTGCGGGAGTGGGCTGACCAGGCCCCTGAAGGCGAAGTAGCCTGGCTTACAAAGGTTAAGAACGGTGAGCAGATCACACCAGAGGATACTGACTTCTTTATTGACCTCCTCCTTGGCCGTACTGGTAAGGAGACAGCTGAGGAAGGCGCTGAGGAGGCTCCTCGTCTACGTGGTCTTGCTGAGATCATGCACGAAGGTGGTTACTTCTACGTCAAACGTACAGACGATGACACAATGTCTAACTGGATATCAGACTTCATGCGTGAGGAGCTAGACCAGGACGCCATCGACAGCCTTGTGGGTACGGTAGGTATACCTAAGGGTCAGATGACAGTTGAAGCCTTCTCCGATGCTTTCGCTAACCGTATGAACGAGAGTGCTCGCATGATGAACAGTGTGGGTCAGGTGGCTAAACGGCTTGATACAAACCTTAAGGACCTCAACCTGAATGACTTCATGGAAGAAGCCCTTGGGCATAACCTTATTGCTGACATCGTGCCGCAAGCAGAGCGGTTCAAAGGTAAAGGTGCATTCCTTGCTAACGTAACTGAGTCACAGAACAAGTTCATCAGAAGCCTAGTGTCACACCCCTCCACGTCTATGCTCAACCTTGTTGGTTACAGCGGTGCTGCCGCTATAGACGCTGCTACAGATATCACAATGGCTCTGTACAAAGGTAATGTCGGTATTCTTAAGTCTGTCCTAAAAGGTGCTGACAGCGGTAAGAGTGAGCTGTTTGTAGCTAAGCAGCTGCTTCTGTCTGTTAAGGACCGTGTTAAGTTTGCTATGGACCCTGATATGACCCATGCTGCGTTCAAGAGCGCATTGCTTCGGAGCACAGGTGGTCTGGACACCCTTGACCGTACCTTGGCTGGTGGTATTGACGTAGTACAGTCAGTAGACGCTATGAGCCGTATGGGTGGTAAGGCTGGTAGAGTACAAGGTAACCTTGATACATGGATCAATGGTGTTCAACACGCTACATTCGTACACGCACAGGATAGTTTTACTAAGTCACAAGAGTACGTAAGCCAGATGAACAAGATGCTTCGTACTAAGTTTGGTAAAGAATGGGATGAGTTCTACTCCGATCCCAACGCTATAAAGATCATGGCGACGAAGGAGTATAAGCAGCTTGAGCTTGATGCCGTTATGCGAACCCAAGAGAACATCTTCTCTAAGTCATACAAAGACAACAGTAAACTTGGTCAAGTGGCTGGTATGATTGAGGATGCACGTAACATCCCTGGCCTTGGCTTCATGATTCCATTCGGTAAGTTCTTCAACAACACTATTGATTTCGGTATCAAACATACACCTCTTCTTAACATCGCAGCTAAGAAGACCGGTAAGTACGCAGATAAGTCCTTCCTTGAGCTTAATGCACGTGGGGCTGTTGCAGCTGGTCTTGTATACGGAATGGCTCAGGATGAGGACGAGAACCGCCGTAATGGCTTGGGTCTGTACGATGAGCTGGTAGATGGTGTTGTAATATCGCAACAGTACGACTACCCTATCTCCTTGTTCAAGGCTGCATCACGTGTAGCCGCTTACAACATGGCAGGGGAGGACGTACCAGCTGAGATCATCACACAGATCGGTAAGGACTTCGGTGGCGGTGGTCTTACACGTAACCTCAACAAGACTACAGCTGAGTTTGCTGACTTCGGAGCCGCCCTCCTTGCAGGTGAGCTTAAGCAGGCAGGTGTAGAAGGCATCACTATTGCCTCTGACATTACAGCACAGGCTCTCAGTGGTTTCTTACGTCCGTATCAACCTATAGACACAGCTATTGGTCTTGCAACAGGTGCTAATCAACGCCCTAAGGACGTAGCACAGGGTAATAAGTTTGTAGGTAACTCCCTCCGTTATATCGACACTACAACTAGCTTCCTCCTTGGTAAGAGTGATCCACCTAAGGTAAGCTCTGCTACAGGTGAGATGGACCAGATGAGTACTGCTGCCTTCGGTGGCGCTCGTACACCAATGCTCACCAACCTCCAACGTGTTATGAATGTTGTAGGAGTTGACCAATGGGGTCTTAACTCTGGTCTCTCAAAAGACAAGAAGGGTATGATACCTGAGGCTGTCAATGAGTACCAGCGTCAGGTCTACCTCGCTATGGAAGACTGGGCTGCGGCTAAGATGAACAACGAGGCGTTCCTTAAAGCCCCTGGAGACGTACAGAAGATGCACTACGAGGATCAGGTGAAGAAGGTGCGTAAAGAAGCTATGTTCATGCTTGTTGCCCGTTATAACGGCCCTCAGGACACACTGGGTGCCCAGTACGACATAATGAGTAAGCATAGCGTTGAAGCTGTTAAGGAAGCTCTTACGGAACTGGAGCTAGGGGATGACCTAGGTGCCTTGAACCTAGCACAGGTTAGTATCGTTAGATCACAGCTAGAAACAGCTGACTTCATCAAGCGTATGGAAGCCCCTGCAGCTACGTACGACTAGTAGTCCAAACACAAAAAGACCCCCCTCAGTTTTTACACCGAGAGGGGTTTAAAGTTAACAGTTAGTTAGTTCTTATTTATACTCGAGGATTAGGTCTGCATACCTAAATGCCTCTTCTACGAGTTCTTCTGCTCGTACTATATTACCAGAAGGAAGCAACCCAGCTAGTACCGAAGCTGCTAATTGTAACCGTAAGGTGGAGGGATCACCTGTAGGTACGGTCTTCTTAGTAACATTCCTCTTACCTTCTACGAAGGCTTTAGCCTCTTGTTCCAGACTTGGAGCAGGGGGCTTCTTTCGTTTAGGGGCCATCTTAGATCAAACCAAAGAACTTAGATGCGAACACAAGACCGATAAGAAAGACAGCCGCCCATTTCCATGTGAATTTGAAACCCATAGTGATAATCCTTCTCTAATTAAACAATAGGAGGAGTATACCATAAGCACACCCCTCCTGTCAAGTAGTTTTAATATGTCTGGATGATATCGTCGATGATGCCGTGTTTCTTACACTCCTCAGGGGTCAACCACTCATCTGTTGGGTGGAGGAGGTTCTTGCGGATGTACCGCTCAGACTTCTTAGTACATTTCTTGTAATGGTCAATCATACGAGCGCTCGCCATGTCAAACTCTTTAACGATAGCCTGTAGTTCGTGTTCCTTCCCACGAGAACCCCAGCTATATTGATGTGACATAACTGAGGTGTTGTGTGTCAAGAGTCGTCGATCACCAGCCATAAGGGTGAGAACACCACAAGAGGCTACCAGACCCTTACCGATAGTCACTACTGGAATCTCTGACATCATCATAGCGTCGATGAGGTGGAAGGCTGAGTGTACAGAGCCCCCAGGGCTGTTGATGATAAGAGTAAGCTGCTGTGGTCGTATCTCTTCGGGCATCAGGTTGTACTCGTAGATGGTAGCAACAAGAGGCATGATCTTTTCCTGATCAAACTTGTCAACTAATAACATAAGTCCGTTCTCGCGGAGGTAGGAGCCAGGGGCCTGCATCTCTGGTGTTGGTTCAGGTGGGTTGCACTTAGGGCAGACAGAGGGTGCTGCTACAGGTTCAGAGGTCTTCGGAGTAACAGTCTTCTTCCTAGTGGCTGGTTTCTTGGCTGGTGTCTTCTTCTTAGCTGCGTTAATCATCTGTTCGAACATTCTAGGTCCTTTCTAAAGACATTAAGTTAGTGTAACACACTGTTGCTAAAAGGTCAAGATGACTTGATCTGTGCCTCATACTCACGTAGTCGTTTGTACACTGAGATGAGCTCTATGATAGTGGGCCAAGACTTAATCAAGAACTGCATAGAACCCTCTACTCTACCAAAGGCACGGATGATTTGCTGCATCAAACCTAGTGAAATAAGACCACCTACAATAGCAGGAGCTAAGAAGATATAAGCAGTCAGGACATTAACTTGTAGATAGGCCATACGCACCACGTTAAACTTAAGGTACTGAAGATAACTAGTGAAGTGTATTGTACGTACATCCTCGAATAGCTCAGTTAACGCCTTAGGAGAGACAGTACCGTCGTCTTCCATCTTGACAAGGTGTTTACGATACGCTGCTTCTTTCTTCTGGATGTCGTATTCAATGCCAACCAGCCGTAAGATATAACCACTAACAACAAGTAGCAAAGTACCGCCCAATGTCCAGACGAAAGCTCCTGTAACCAATCCATATTTCCAATCTCCAAACCAGAGGATAGACAACCCTGCGCCAAGACCCAGTAGTAGTGGGAAGAACTCGACGAGAATCATTACGCTCTCTATTAGTGAAACACCTAGACCTTCTACGATCCTCGTGTACTTGATCGTGTCTTCTTGGACACGTTGTGAAGCACCCTCAATGGTACGCCCTTTATCGAAGACCTCGTGGTACCACTCGACCATTGACGCTCTCCAGCGGAAGAGGAAGTGAGCGGTGACAAAGGAACCAACAAGACTGAGGGCAACCCAGGTACCAGCCAACCAACCAAAAGATGCAAGCCCTGCCCAGTACTCACCTATAGTCACAGACCCTGGGGTGGCAAGTGCCTTCTGGATCAGGTCGTAGAAGTCACCGAACCAGTGGTTAATCTGTACGTCTACTTGTACCTGTAACCATAGGGTACCTAGTATAAAGAAGGTGCCGAGGTAGGCCCAGAGGGCCCACTTCTTGCTTGTGTAAAAAACCCACATCAACTCTTCCTTTCTGAGATGTCAGGGTTCTGCCAGTCGTCTATACGTAGTCCTTCGGCTCGTTCCCTATCTCCTTGTTCTTGGTCAAAGGAGCCACCCTGAGGAGACCCTTGCTCAGTCTTCTGCTTAGCTTGTTCTAGCTTTTCAGCATCATCCTGGTTGTAGGGGATAACGTAGAGACGATCACCTCGTTCTTTATCCCAGACCCATACCTTGATAAACTTACCTGTAGCTATATGGTGAATGTACAGGAACTCGTAGGATGGGTAGCCCTCGATGGGACTACCTAGTTGTTTAACGTAGTGTGTCTGCGTAACAGCCCCAAGTAAGATAGAAAGTGTAAGGGCTGATGCCTTAAAGAACCTACCTAACTTGGAGTAGAACATAAGGAACACAACAAGTGTAACGAGTACTACGTATACTGTTTGAATGACTAACATTATGGACCTTCCTCTCCTCTTAGTTTCACTTCGATATCAGAACGAAGGTCCACTATCTCCCCGTCTACCACCCTGAAAGCCACAATAGTACGCTCCTGCCTAGGTGACAACGTAACAGAATCCTCGTGGTGTACCTTAAAGGGTTGGAGCCCTGTTATACGAAGGTTAACCGTTTCTGGGTCACCTTTCGATGAGAAGTAGTGTACGTTGATGATGTAGTCCCCGTCAGGCAAGACCGTCATAGTAGTGATCTCGTAGTTACGGGTAACCTCTACTCGCTCCCCGTTGATAACGAAAGTGTCACTGCCTTTACCAAGGTCATCCTTCTTTAGGGTTATGAACCCGTTGCTCTTGTACCCGTAGCTAACGATCTTACCGTCAGGACCACGGGTGTACAGGTCAAGGTCTCTTGTACTCTCATCATCCCATGTCAACTCCACCATGATTACTACGGGTGGGTCAACCACCCCTGTTTTAGCGATAGGGTTTATCAACAGGAAAGCGATAACAAACAGAGAAGTGAAACCCACCAGGAGGTTAAACAACAAGTCAACGAACGCAAGGTTGCTTGAGTAACGTCTCATATCAACCCTCCAAGAT
>Ga0228620_1001304_pt1 | contig 10434 bp, 8 predicted proteins | sample 23DmetaG_FD_186030 | JGI IMG/M metagenome (GOLD analysis project Ga0228620, IMG submission 186030) | Seawater microbial communities from Monterey Bay, California, United States - 23D | ecosystem: Environmental > Aquatic > Marine > Coastal | place: USA: California | collected 2016-10-06 | reverse complement strand
AAAAATATCAGTACAAAGCTATCTAGTATGCATGATTATTTTAATAACGGTAAAAATTATTACGCATTGTATAATGGGAGTGAATTTATCTCGTTAAAAAATGAAAATCATATAAATATAAATGACGAATTTTCATTGGAAAAGAAGTTTTTAATTCTTTTTAGATTTTGGAATGTTATAGAATATTATTGGCCAAATAAACATTTATTAAAAAATGATTGGGATGACATATTTGAATTTTACGTTAATAAAATAATTGACTCAAAATCTCAGTTAGATTTCAATTTAGTTATGTTTGGAATAAATAATGCACTAAATGATGCTCATGCAATGCATTTTAATAATCGATTAATTAAAGACAGCGTAATTGGAACTAAAAATTTATGTATAAACTTTGAAATAATTAATGGTAGAGCTTTTGTTGACTCTTATGATAGTGCTAATAGTTTTTTAATAGAGGAAAATGGGTTTCAAGTGGGTGATGAAGTTATTAGTTGTAGCAAAGGGACTGTAGAAGATATTTTCGAAAAAGTTAAAAGCTATGCTAAATTTTCTGATAATAGAACTATTGAAAGACTTGTAGCAAATGAATTAACGCATAGTTTTACAACAAAAATACACTTTCAAGTGATTCGAAAAGAGAAGTTAAAAACGATTGATATTGAACATTGGGGCTATTCTAAGATTGATACATCTGATGCTTTAATGCAAATATCAAAAAATATAATTTATATCAAAGCAAATCAATTTACAGAGACAATTTTAAATTTAAACTTTAAAAAGCATTATAAGGGATTGTTAAAATCTGATACAATCATTCTTGATTTAAGAGATGGAAGAGTGCCGTATACAATTAGAAGTGTTTTTTCAAAATATTTGTATAGTAAAAAGGTTATTAGTTATTTAGTTTCACCAGGTAAAAGATCCCTTAGGCCTGGTTACTTTGTTAATGATAATGATTACGATGTTTACGGAGGGAGGAGAAAAAATAAATTTAAAGGCACACTTGTGATATTAGTTAACGGAAAAACAGGGAGTATTGGTGAGTGTACTGGTTATACATTACAACAATACGAAAAATCTATTGTTATCGGAACAAGGACATGGGGGACAGCTGCTTACGCTTTTCCTATTAATATTTTAGAGAATGATATTTCATCGATGTTTACAATTTGTGCTTTAATGAAAATGGATGGTACTTATTATGATAATAATGGATTAGAATTGGATTACTTTATTGATTATACTAAACAGAATGATATAAAATGGAGCCAAGATTATATACTAGAGAGTGCAATTAATTATATAAGAAGTCATTGAATCCATTACGCTTGAATTGAATCGATATTTTTCATATTTTGATAAAATACGAGTTTAATACTTTTTATTGAGCCGAATATTTTATTATTCGGCTCAAAATAATTTATGTTATGAGCCGAATAATTGGTAGATTTGGCTCATGAATTATAATTGGCAACTTTCAGATTGGAAATCATTTGAGTATGATGTAAAGAATTTTGAAGATGATTTATTGAAATTATCTGAAATAATTGGTTTTTCAAAAGGTCTCACTGAAGGACTTTCTTTAAAAGGAAAAAGAGATATTTTAATAGAAATAATAAGTACAGAAACAATTAGTTCTTCGGCTATTGAAGGTGAAATATTTAGTAGAGAAGATGTGATGTCTTCTATTGAAAACAATCTTGGAATTTCGGATAGACAATCTAGAAACCTCAAAGCTTCGGGGATGGTTAATTTAGTGAGGTTAATCAGAGAAGATTATGAGAGTAAACTATCTAAAAAAAAACTATTTGAATGGCATAAATTAGTTTTTCCAACTAAAACAAATATAAATGTAGGAGAGTGGCGTAAAAGTGATGCGCCAATGCAGATAATTTCAGGAACAATTGGAAAAGAAATTATACATTATGAAGCTCCACCATCAAAGATTGTAGATAAAGAAATGAAAGATTTTATTGTATGGTTCAATGAAACAAGACCTGGTGGCAAAAATGAAATAAAAAGTGCTGTAATTAGAAGTGCTATAGCGCATTTGTATTTTGAAAGTATTCACCCTTTTGAAGATGGTAACGGAAGGATTGGAAGGGTAATTGCCGAAAAAGCACTTTTCCAATCGGTTAGTTTTCCAATAATGATGAGTTTATCATCAATTTTAGAATCTAATAAAGGTAAATATTACCAACAATTAAAAAATGCCCAAAGATCAAATGAAATAAGTGATTGGATTAAATATTTTATATCAGTTGTAAGTGATAGTTTAGTAAAGTCACAAGAGATAGTTAAGTTTACTTTATTTAAGGTTAAATTTTTTGATAAGGTTAAAAGTAAAGTTAATGATAGACAGTTAAAAGTTTTAAATAAAATGTTGATATATCCTAATCAAAAATTTGAAGGAGGAATGACTGCTAAAAAATATATGAGCATAAATAAAGTCTCAAAAGCTACAGCGACTCGTGATTTGCAATTGCTCGAATCGTTAGGAATTTTAAACGTTATTGGTGGAGGTCGAAATACATCTTATCAAATAAATATATTATATTAAATCAGCTGTTAAAGTTATTTGTTAAAATAATTAAACAGCTGATTTAAAAATGCTTTAGTGGAGTCGGAGGGGATCGAACCCTCGTCCAAACGACGAATCAACAAGCTTTCTACATGTTTATTTCTTGATTTATTTTCGACTAATATCACGAGCAAGAACACCCAAAATAAAAGCTTATCTTCTAAAGTTTTCATCAGTAACACGAAGCGGGATACTGCTTATTCCAAAATTTTGAACTTCCGGTTTCCAAACCTAATGGACAGAGGTTAGGAGGAAGTACTTGTTCCGCGTACTATTATTCTGCTGGAATTAAGCTTAACTAGTTATCAACTAATTATGCAGCAAGTGCGTATGACGTGTTGTCAATTAAAATTTGAGACAAGTTATTTAAGAGCTTCACCTCAACGCTCTACATGCTTACACTTGACAATCGCTATCGCTGTCAAATCCAATACGACCCCAAAGAACTAGTTACAAATATAGGTATAAAGGTCTAATAATTATAATAAAAAAACCTTCATATCAAATATGAAGGTTTTAGTATATTTTAAATGATTATAATCTTACCAATTATCATCTTCTTCATCATCGTCATCAAATTGCTTTGATCTCGAGCTAGATTTCCAATCGATTAAATCTTCATCTTCAATCTCTAAGTCATACCTAGGTGTTTTACCACTTTTTTTATAGGCTTGCATTCCGCTTTTTTTCTTTTTCCCCTCTTTCTTAGGCTTATCTGTGTTAACAGTCTTAACAGGCTTTGAAATGATCTTTTTTAACTCTTCCGGGTCTACTATGTTCGGAGTACTTTGAACAGAGTTTTGAGGCTTATTATAGTTACCAGAAGAAGGTGTTCTCTGTTGAAAAGGTTTGTTGTTATTTTCTCTAGGAGAACGTTTTTCCCTTTTCTCAGCTTCTTTTACAGTTATGGGTCTACCATTTATTTGATAATTATCTAATGCTTAAATTGCATTTTTCGCTTCATCACTGTCCGCCATTTCAACAAAACCAAAACCTCTTGATTTTCCAGTTTCTCTATCGGTAGCTACTGTTGCTTTTAAAACTTTACCGTATTGTTCGAAAGTTTCTTTTAATTGTTCACTCGTTACACCAAAATCTAATTTGGCAACAAAAATACTCGTCATAATTTAAAAAATGAAACGGCTTTCCGTTTTATAATATTTAAGGTTTATTATATAATTATCAGTACGAAAATAAACAAATTTTAAATATCAAAACTTATTTAATGTCTTTTTTGAAAGTTTTTTTTGAAAAATTAATTTTTAGTTAACAAAACAATGTTTCAGCTTATTTTTCTGAGTAATATTTACAACTTTTATAAGTCAAAATATGCTTTTTATTCTCAGTTATTATTGATTGAATAATTGACGTTGAATTAATGATCTACCTAAAGTTAATTCATCAGCATATTGAAGTTCTGCACCTATTGAAACTCCTCTAGATAAGGTTGTTATTTTAATGTTTGAATTATTTAATTTTTTAAATAAATAAAAATTAGTTGTATCGCCCTCCATAGTTGCACTGAGAGCAAAAATAATCTCATCAGGTTTTGAAGTTTCTATTCTAGACAATAAGGAATCAATATTTAAATCTTTAGGGCCAACTCCATCCATTGGGGAAATTATTCCACCAAGAACATGGTATAAACCATTGTATGACTGTGTAGCTTCAATCGCTAGTATATCCCTAATATCTTCTACAATACAAATAATGCTAGCATCTCTTTTAGGGTTAGAGCAAATGAAACAAATCTCAAAGTCAGTAACATTTTTACAAATTTTACAGTTTTGAACGTTTTGTTTCATTTTTAAAAATGAATATGAAAACTTTTCAACTTCTTCTTCGGTTCTATTAAGAATATTCAAAATTAACCTAAGTGCTGTTTTTTTACCTATTCCAGGTAAGGATGATAATTGTTCTACAGCTTCTTCTAAATGTTTTGAGGGTAAATTCACAATGCAAAAATAAGGATTAACCTTAATTAGATTAATAAAACAAAGTCAAAATTGATTTTATTTTTTGAGAATAATGCAAATATTAAAGGGTTAGAGGGCTATCTCGTAAAATATAACGCCGTTATCAGAATTAAAATTAACGTACATTTATGACTCTTAGCTCTAAAACAGCAATCTACTTCTCTTGACAGCATAGAAACATCCCGATGTTTGGATTCAAAAAATATTGTATTCCTCTATTATATAGTGTTTTGAAAAAGTTGTATCAGTCTAACTGAGGTTTTTGAGTTAATTTAATTATATTAATTTATTTTTTGTTTCTTTTTAAATTAAATTTGCATTCATGACGCAGGAAATAATAGAATTTAAAGTAGGTGGTCTTACTCTGCAGGAACCTATGGCTTTAATAACAAATTGGATGATGAGCTTGTTCAGTTTATATGCTTTTAGTAAGCTAAAAAAAATAGATTTTGAAGAGGTTGTCTTATGGCGTAAATTCTTTTTTTGGTTTACTATTACTTCTTTTTTTGCAGGATTAGGTCATTTGTTTTTTCAACAATTTGGTATTCCAGGTAAGTATCCAAATTGGATTACTAGTGTTTTAGCTGGTTTTTATGCAGGTTTTGCTATGTTGTTTAATTTTAAAAGTAATTTATTAAAGTCATTTTTAATTTTTAAAGGTATCGTATTACTGATACTATCCATTATTTTTCAAAAATTTATTTTTATAGCTGTAGATGCTATTTTAACTTATATAATTTATTGTGGTATAATTGGTTATAAATTAACTAAATCCATAAGTTTAGATTATAAATTCATGTATTTAGGAGTTTTAGTATGTGTTCCTTCTGTATTTATTTTTCTATTACAATTAAATCCACATAAATGGTTAAATAAAGACGATTTAAGTCATTTATTAATGTTGTGTTGTCTAATTTTCTTTTATCTTGGTGCAAATGCTAGGTTTAAATCGTTATCTAGTAATTTAAATGTTAAAATTGCTTTATAAAGATGGCGAATAAAGAAGTAAGTATAAAGAATAAAAGAGCAAAGTTTGAGTATCATTTATTAGATACTTTTACTGCTGGGATACAATTAGTTGGTACTGAAATAAAAAGTATAAGAAATAGTAAAGCATCAATTTTAGAAGCTTTTTGTGTTTTTGAAAGGGGAGAAGTTTGGATTAGAAACATGACTATTACTGAATATGAAAATGGTTCTTTTTACAATCATAAACCAAAGTCAGATCGGAAATTACTTTTAAATAGAAAAGAGATTGATAAAATTGAAAAGTTTTTAAAAGTTAAAGGGAATACTATTATTCCTTTAAAGTTATTCTTAAGTGAAAAAGGATGGGCTAAAATTAATATAGCTCTTGCACAAGGGAAAAAACTACACGATAAAAGAAATGATTTAAAAGAAAAAGACGACAAAAGAGAGATGGAGAGAGCTCTTAAAAGATAAGTTCAAACATTTTTATATTAGCTTATAACGTTCAAGGGTTTTTTTTCGATTAACCTTATTTGAAGAAGTTCTTATAAATCTTTCCACAAAAAACACCTCTTTTGGTATATGATATTTTGAATTTAAAATTTGTTTAAAATCAATTTTAAGTTGTTTTTCACTATCTTCTATTATCAAAACTAATTTTTCACCTAACAAATTGTCTTTTAAACCAAATAAAAAGAATTCTCTTTTAATATGTTTAGAAAGTAGGTTTTCAATTTCTTCAGGATGTATTTTAATTCCTCCAGAATTGATAACGAAATCAGTTCGTCCTAACCATTTAAATTTATGAATGTCAGTTATTTCTACAACATCATTCGTATTTAACTGTAAAACTCCAAGTTTAGGAGCATTAATAATGAGTGTGTTATTTAGAAGGTTTTTGGATATGGTAACATCTTTATGTGTTGTGTAAGATTCTTCATTAACTAAACCTATTTTTTTTAAAGCAAAATGAGAAATAGTTTCAGTCATTCCAAATGTCTGATATGCTTGAATACTATATGATCTTAATTGGTCAATTAATTCAAAAGAAGAATTGGCTCCTCCTATTAATATATTTCTAATGCTTTTTAAATTGGCTACATTAGCTTTTAAAATACTACTTATTTGTAAAGGTACTAGAGCTATAAAATCTATCCTAGGAAGTTTGTTGTCCGATTGAAAAGGATTACTGTTTGTTTTAACAATAAAAAGATTTAACCCTAACACTAATGATCTTACAACCATCATTTTTCCAGCTATGGTATCAATTGATAGATTTAATAGTGCATTATCTCCTTTTTTTAAATCTAATAGTTCACCGGTCATTTTAGCAGACTGAACCATGTACTCTTTCTTAATAGAAATCAATTTTGGTTTACCTGTAGACCCAGATGTATATGTATCTATATGCAAAGAAGAGTCTCTCCATTTATGGAGAAACTCTTCAATTCTGTCTATGTACTTTTCATCATCTACTAGATATTTTATAGTAAATGGCATTCTCTTTATTTTTTAGTAAATGGTTTTTTCCACCATTTTGTTTTTTCTAGGTCATTACCATATCCATAACCATAACCATATCCATATCCTTTTTGAAATTCAGATCCATTTAGAATCATAGCCATATTATTTAACTTTTGCTCATTGTAAAAAGTTTGACCTATGTTTAGTAAACGTTTATCTAAATAGTTAGCCCTTACAACATAAACAAACATATCAGCGAATTGAGAAATTTGTAAAGTATCTGTAACTAGACCTAATGGAGCAGTGTCAACTATCACTATGTCAAAATTTTCTTTTGCATAATTAAATAAACTTTCTGTTTTATCAGAATTCAATAATTCTGAAGGATTTGGAGGTATTGGACCTGAAGGTAAAATGGATACATTTTCAACCTCAGGAAGATCAATAATTAATTGATTTAATTCTGTATTATCATTAACTAAGTAGTTACTTACTCCTTTATTAGAATTTATTTTTAAGTATTCTAGTATTTTTGGCGCTCTTAAGTCCATTCCAATTAATAGCACTTTCTTACCGGCTAAACCATAAGTAGCAGCTAAATTTAAAGAGACGAATGATTTACCTTCTTTACTTAGCGTTGAAGTTACAAATATTGTTTTAACTTCTTTATTTTCATTTTTGATGAAGCCTATATTGGTTTTTAGCATTCTAAATCCTTCCGCTGTACTAGAACGTTCTCCTTTTTTTACTGCTATTTTATCATTTGTTTCTGAAAGTGGTATGTCCCCTAAATAAGGTATACCTAAACTTTGTATTTCATTTTTAGATTTAACTTTAGTATCTAATAGGTCTTTTATATAAATAACACCTGTAGGCAACAAAACACCAATTAATAAAGCACCTAATAATATTAATTTTGATTTTGGAGATATTGGAAGACCTGTAGAAAAAGCTTCGTCTATTACTTTAGTATTAGAAACAGTTACGGCATAAGAAATTGATGTTTCTTCACGTTTTTGCAGAAGATAAAGGTATAATGTCTCTTTTATTGCTTGTTGCCTTTGAATTTCTCTGAAGTCTTTTTCTTGGGAAGGAGCTTTTTCTAATTTTGAATTTAATTTTTGGTTTAAATTAATCAATTCATTGTTCTGAATATTTAACGTTTTGATTAAATTTTTCAATGAAGAATAAAGGTTGTTTTTAATTGATTTAATTTGATTATCAAGATTAACGATTATAGGGTTTTTTTCACTAGAGTTAGCCAATATTTTATTTCTTTCGAGAATTAGAGTGTTGACGTTTTCAATCATTCTTTCAATTGACAAATTATTAATCCCAATATTTGAAGGAACCAGATCGAATATTTTTTTATCATTTATTTCATTAAAAATGTATTCATATAGTTTAATCTGTGTTTCATTTTCAAAGATTTCTTTTGAGTTGTTGGAATAGTTTTCTAATGAAATATTAGCATTTTCTGTTAAATCAAAAAAGTCATTCGTGTTTTTAAAATTTGAAACACTATTCTCAACAGTTGATAATTCTTTCGTAATATAATTGATTCGTTCATTAATAAATAAGATGGTGTTTTTTGCTACTAGGTTTTTATCATCTACTACGTCCTTACGGTGCTGTTCTATTAGTTCATTAATGAAAATTATTCCTTTATCAACGTTTCCGGTCTTCAGACTTATCTTTACAGCATTAGATTCTTTATTTATTTTATCAATAGATAGATTTTTTTGTAAACTTTGAACTGTATTAAGATTATTATCAATATATATAATTACTTTTTTAAAGCTTAACTTGTTTTTGTTAGGAAGAATGGTAATGTCTCCTAATATAGGTAGATTGAGTTTCTTACCATATGCCCCTTTGAGTTTTAAATTTCCAGATATTAAGTTGAATTCTTTATTATTAATATATTCAATTTCTATTTTTAATTGTTTTTTTATTCTATCGTAATTATTATTAAAAACATTTATTTTTATTGGTGTATCTTTTAATTTTTCAACTAATTTTAATCCTTCTTTTTCTAAATACTTAATATTAAAATCATTGTCTTTTACAATTTTTTCAATTAAATATCTAGATTTTAAAATTTCAATTTCATTTTCAATTGCAGAACTCGCACCATTTAATCCAATTCCTAAGTCCTCGAATGCTGACATTTCAGACATTACTCCGCTATTTTTATCATCTTTAATTAAAATTGTAGATTCTACTTGATATAAATTACTAGTAGATGACTTATATAAAAATGCCAGTAAAAAGAATGTGAAAACTGAAATGATATACCATTTCCAATTTGAAATATATTTATGAATTATTTCTTTAATATCTATAGTGTCTTCAGAAGCGGATTCAATAGTATTCATATTCATTTTGTCAAAACATTTATTGTTGTAATTAATAAAGATGCAATAGAAATAAACATCCCATAAGAAGTACTCATTGTGGAAGAGTTTATTTTTGCTTGATTAGGTGAAACATATAGTACATCGTTTTGAGATAAATAATAAAATTCACTATTTAATATTTCTTTTGATGTTATGTCTAATACAACTTCTTTTTTTATTCCATTATTATCTCTTATTAACACAATGTTTTTTCTCACCCCATTAATTGTTAAATCGCCAGCTAATCCCAGCGCTTCTATTAATGTGATTCTTTCATTTGGTACTTGAAAAGTCCCAGGGTTTCTAACTTCACCTAAAACAGTAATTTTAAAGTTTTGTATTTGTATGTTTACAATTGGGTTGGAAAGATATATGTCTAGTTTACTTTTTATTAGTTCTGAAGCATCTATTGTACTCATATTTAGTACGTTTATTTTACCTATTAAAGGGAAATCAATTTCTCCATTTTGATTAACTAAATAACCACTTGTAGCTGCTATTCCGTTACTATATCCAGCTCTAACATTTGTATTACCAACAGGTAAATTAAAAGGTTCTGATGTTTCAATATTACTTGAATAGACTTGTATCATTAATAAATCACCTGTTTTTAAAACAGGATTAAAGTTATTCATCGATTCTGATTTTAATTCAGATTGATTAAAATAAACGTACTTCTTTGGTGAAGCACATGATTGTATGATTATAATTAAAAGTATTGTTTGAATGAAATGTTTTATCATTTGTTTTAATTTAATATGCAAAGATAATCTTTTAGTTTTGTCTTATACTTATGTATTGAGTTTATATTAAGTATATTTTAATAAGCATTTTCATCTTTTCTGAAGATATTTATTATTGTTAATCCAATTATTTTGAGGTCTAAAAAAAATGTCCAGTTTTCTATATACCAAACATCTTTTTTTACTTTATCTTTCATTTCTTGTAGTTTCCTCGTTTCATCTATGTAGCCTGTTGTTTGAGCCCATCCAGTAATTCCAGGCTTTACAAATTGTCGGACTAGAAATTCATCAATCAGTAT
>Ga0228620_1001292_pt1 | contig 10487 bp, 12 predicted proteins | sample 23DmetaG_FD_186030 | JGI IMG/M metagenome (GOLD analysis project Ga0228620, IMG submission 186030) | Seawater microbial communities from Monterey Bay, California, United States - 23D | ecosystem: Environmental > Aquatic > Marine > Coastal | place: USA: California | collected 2016-10-06 | reverse complement strand
CGACGGTAAATACCTTGCAGCGCTACCGGTGTATAGGTTGTTGGCCTTGGACGGCAGCGAACCGGAATTGGCGATTCAATCGCTGGCGGAGCAAGGCGTTCCCGTGCTGTTGCAGGGGCAGACGATATATAGCGCCTGGGAGACGCTGGCAGTGTCGCCGTCGGAGCGCATCCCTATCGTGGATAACGCCAGTTCACGGCGTCTGCTGGGGTTCTTGCACAAGAGCGAGCTGCTGAAACGGGCGCGTGCGACCTTGGATGCTTGAAGGTTTGCATCGCTTTGGCCGAGCGCGCCTCCGCAAGCACCTGATTGCGGAACCTGTCTGGTAGCGCATGTGGTGTCAGTACATCTACGGGAACTCCCAAGAGTTTGCCCAGTTCATGACGAATAGCACCGATATCAAACAGCGTTGTCTCAGGCGTCGGATCGATGAGGATGTCGAGGTCGCTGCTGTCGGTGTCTTGGCCGCGTAATACGGAGCCGAACACTCGTGCATTTCGGCCTTGGTATGATTCGACCACATGCCGCCGAATCGTGGCGCGGTTCGCGGCTAGGGCTTCAGACGGCTTCATGCGCTCTCCCCCGACACATCCAGCTTCATAGTAGATCGACATTATACGGAGCGTCGAGGGCGATCCGATGATTGCGATTTTTCTATGTCAATGCCTCACCATCAACAACAACTGCCGCAGGCGCTCGACCTGATCGATCATCTGATGCAATAGCCAATACGGGCCGTGCAATTCGGTATCCATGCCTTGGAGCGGCTTGCGGGGGCGGGTGCGCTTGCTTTCCAATTCGGCCATCAGCGCCAAAGGCATCTTGTCTTCTTCACGCAGCCCCGTCGCGATGCCCAGCAGGGTGCGCCGCATGTGCTGACCTTCGGCCGCAAACGCGCTGAGCAGTACCGGTCCGCCATTCGGTTCGGTTGGATGCTGGGGCGAAGACGACAGCATTTCCAGCGCACTCAACATGGCCCGGTGCTGATCCTGAATCTCCTCCAGTTGGGCTTGAGGAATATTCATCTCCTTCGCCACCGAGGGCAGCAGGTTGCGCAGGCTGATCGAACGACGCGTGACGTCGGCGAACATCTTATTGAGCTCACCCGACGTAGGCGGGTTATCCGACAGCACCCGGCGAATGATGCGTGCGCAGCGTCGCAAGTTCAAGGCCATGCTGAACCGCCAGGAGTAGGTCGCGTGCAAAGGTAAGGCAAATGAGAAAATCAGGGCGACTGCGATGCCAATGAACACGTTGAGTGCGCGCCAGCTGCCCGTTTCCAGCGAGTTGTCGCCATGACCTGCAACGATCACTATGGTGATGGCGGTCAATAGGGCGATGTAGCCCGCCCGCCCAATGGCGTAGTAGGCGCAGATGCCGCCGGACAAAGCCAGCAGGCCATAAGTCAGTGCTTCCGAACCCACGAGGGCGTGCAGCACGATCAAGGACAAACCGGCAGTCGCGCCTACCGCCGTTCCTAATGCGCGTTCTGCGGCTTTCTTACGAATGTTGCCATGGTGTTGAATGCCCCCAATGACGATCAGCATCGACACTGAGGCCCAGTCGCCATGCTCGATGTGAAAGCCGCTGGTGATCAAAATGGTCGTCAGCATCGCCAAGGCGACTCGTACGGCGTGTAAACCTTGGGCATGACGGAATCGCTCGTAGGGCGACGCCATGTGCTGCAAGGCAATTGCCATCCGCTGAAGTGGCAAGGCGATACGTAAGGCGGCTTTTTTAAGTGCCATAAACGCTGCTGGTCGTGGATGCACGTCCCTCGAACGGGGACTGATCGGTTCAGTTTACGCCGACGGATGTCGGCATACTACGACTCCTTGCGCCGCAGCAAAATGTCGTAGCACGTACGCAACGAACACGGGATAACCCAGTAATGTCGGGCATTGCCTTAAATCGAAATCTATGCGGCATCGCAGTATTCAGAGGCTGCCCAATCAGGCGAGTTCACGTTATTTCAGTGCCGGGAACTGCGGCTTATGCGTGCCGTTTGGCGAATCACGCTTCGGCCAGGAGTTGGCGGATGTCGCTGGCACACTCTTCGGCGGACTGTTCGTGCTTGAACAACACCCGGATGCGTCCCTGGGTATCGTAAACATAGGTCGTAGACGAGTGATCCATGGTGTAGCTGCTGCCGGTGGGTACTTTCTGGTAATACACGTTGTAGGTCTTGGCCACTTGGCGAGTCTGTTCCGCATCGCCGTAAAGCGGCACCACATCGGCGTCGAACGCCTTCGCATAGGCTTGTAAAACCTCAGGCGTGTCGCGCTCGGGGTCGATGGTGACGAACAGGATTTGCAGGCGCCGGGCATCTTCGCCCAACATGCGTTTGATCTCGGCAGCCCGAAACAGGGCGGTCGGACAAATGTCGGGGCACTGTGTGAAGCCGAAGAACATCATCACGACCTGGCCCTTGAAGTCGGCCAATGTACGGGTGTTGCCCGTGGGATCGTTAAGCGAGAAGTCGTTGCCGAATTTCGCGCGGGACACGTCGTGGCCGTAAGCCTTCAGGGCAGGAGGACGATCGCAGCCGCTCAAGCCTATTGCGGACAGCGCCAATAGCCCTAAGCAGGCGCGGCGGGCAGGCGATACGACGCCATTGTCAGGGTGGTCCGATACCGGACTGAAACGAGCATCGCTGCCGACTGCTGCGGCCCGGGGCGAAGTCGAATGAGAGAAAACGCGGCTGGAAGAGGACATGGCCGGTAGTTTAACCGGCCATGTCAGTTCAAATCAGCAGGCGATCAGGCCTTGACGATCTTGCCCTTCATGATCATCCAGTGACCGGGGAACGAGCAGAAAAAGCTGTAGTCGCCGCCGGCTTCCAGTTTGGCCGTGTCGAAGGTGACCGAGGTCTTCTCGCCGCCGCCGATGATCTTGGTGAAAGCGATGACGCGAGCGTCGTTCGGCTTGACGTGATCCGGCTTGGCGGTGGCGCCGTCTTTGGCGACTGCGTCCAGATCCGAAGTCTTGGTGATGACGACGTTATGACCCATGCTGGCAGCAGGCATCTTGCCGGTGTGGGTCAGGTTGATCGTGAATTCCTTGCACGTCGCGGGAACCTTGATTTCCTTGGTGTTGAACTTCAGGGCGTCGTCGCCCGTCACGTCAATGGCGCAATCGGCAGCATGAGCCAGAGGCGCGGCGGCAGCCAGAATCAAACCCAGGAAAAATTTCGACTTCGACATGAGATGCAACTCCAGAAAAGCATTAGAAAGTTTGGTGTAAGGCTCGATATGCTAGCAGTTACCGTATGATAGGGTGATAAAGACCCCTTCGGTGTGTCGCATCCGGGTGACACTAAAGCGCCTTAGCCCGCGTCGAGCACCGATGGCGCAGCGAGCGCGATCGCCGAATCGATGAACAGGGCTTCGTCTACCTGCTCCAGCCCTAGTACCCGGGCGCGGCGCAGCCCACTGACCAGGGCTTCCAGCGCACGGGCCAGGCGCAGCGCCTGAGCCTGCGTGACGATGCAGTCCCGACAGAGACGACCCGCGAACAAGGCTGCCAGTTGGGCGGCTTGCGCGGCGATTCCGACACGAAGCTGTTCCCAATGGCGCGGATCGCGCAGGGCCATGTCCTGGATCTGGGTATCCAGGCGAAGGCGGCGTCGCCCTTGCGCCCCGGCCGAGGATCGAAACGCGGTGCGGGCGTAGGCGCGCACGGCGTCCTCCAGCAAAGGGCTGTTGCCCGCCTCGTCGGCAACGGCCTGCTCCTGTGCGGCCATATCGTCCACGATCAGGGCCAGCAGCAGGTCGTCTTTGCTGCCGAACACCGAGTACACCGCGCCTGTGGTCAGCCCCGCCTGCCCCGCGATGTCGTCTAAGCGTGCACCATAGCCCTCGCGCCCGACGATGTCGCGCGCCGCATCGAGCAGGGCGCGGCGGTGTTGGGCTTGGGCGTCGGCACGGCGGGTAGGCGGTGTCATGGTGGCAGGCCGAAAAAGACTAGCGTTTCAACAGTCTTGCACTGGCGGCAACGATGGTCAACAGCAGGGCCAGCACCGTCAATGCAGTCGACAGGCTGGTGGCCTGGGCGATGAACCCGATGGCGGCCGGTCCGGCCAGGATGCCGGTGTAGCCGATGGTCGTGATGGCGGCGATGGCAAGATGCTCGGGCATGACGGTTTGGCGTCCTGCCGCGCTGTACATGATGGGCGAGATATTGGCGCAGCCGATACCCACCAGTGCGCAACCGGCCAGCGCAACAGGCCAGCTGGGCGCATACACCACCACCGCCTGACCGCAGGCGGCGATCAGACCGCCCAGTGCGACCACCGGGGCCGCGCCTATTTGCTTGACGACCGCGTCGCCGGTCAGGCGGCCCAAGGTCATGGTGACGGAAAACACGGCGTATCCCAGGCCACCCCAGGCGGCGGGCATGGATTGCACCGAAGTTAGAAACACGGCGCTCCAGTCGAGCATGGCACCTTCGGCCAGGAACACGATGAAGCACAAGCCGCCCAATACCAAAACAATGCCCCGAGGCAGCACAATCCTCGACCTGCGCTGCGTTCGGTCAGTAGTCCGCGCCATGCCAGGGCCAATGCCAAGGCGATCATGCCGATGACACAGGCGACCGCCCCCAAGGGCGAAAGGCTCAACGCCAACAGGGCGCTGACGGTCGCCGCGCCCACGAATCCGCCCACGCTGAACAGGCCATGAAAACCGGACATCATGTGGCGACCGCTGTCGCGTTCGACCACGACGGCTTGCAGGTTCATGGTGCAGTCGATCAGCCCCAAGCCCATGCCGAAGGTGAACAGCGCGATACCCAAGCCGAGTGGCGTGGTGGCAATGGCCAGCCACGGGAGGCTGGCGCAGACCAGGATCGCGCCGATGCCCAACACGCGGCGCACGCCGAATCGGGCGGCTAAGGCGCCTGCGGGGGCCATGGCTGAAATCGAACCGATGCCCAGGCACAACAGCAGCATGCCCAGCATGCCTTCATCCAATCCCGCACGCTCGCGTGCCAGCGGAACCAGCGGCGCCCACGCCGACATGCCGACCCCGGCAATGAAGAAAACCAATCGAGTGGCCAAGTGAGTCGCATGCGGCGCGGAGGTATGGGCCATGGATCGTGTCATAAATTGAGGTGGACTGCATTGTAGGGGTGCCTATACTTCAGTTATTCGGTCGATCTGGAGATTGGAATGAGCGAAGCATCGAGGCCCGGCGAGCGGGCGCAGGCATGGCGCGAACACCTGGGGCTGACCGCGCCGATCATTCAGGCGCCGATGGCGGGCGTCAGTACGCCTGCGTTGGCGGCGGCCGTGTCGAACGCGGGCGGCCTGGGATCCCTGGGCGTGGCGGCGATGAAGCCGGATGCCGTGCGTGACGCCATTCGGCAGACGCGCGCGCTGACATCGCAGGCGTTCAACGTGAATGTGTTCTGCCATCACCCCGACGCGTCGGACGCTGCGGCCAATGCGCGGTGGCTGGCGTATTTGAAGCCGAGCTTCGAGCGGTTCGAGGCCGAGCCGCCGACATCGCTGCGGGCCGATTTGTACGGCAGTATGTCGATGGACGAAGTGCTGTTCAGGACTATTCTCGACGAACGGCCTCCTGTGCTGAGCTTTCATTTCGGTTTGCCCAGCGCCGATCGGATCACGGCGTTCCGCAGCGCCGGCATCGTGTTGATGGCCACTGCTGTGTCATTGCGCGATGCGCTGGCCGCGCAGCAAGCCGGTATCGACGCCGTGGTGGCGCAAGGCATCGAGGCCGGCGGCCATCGTGGCGTGATCGACGTGGCCGAGCGCGACGAAGGGCAGGGCCTATTGACGCTGACGCGAACCTTGGTGCGCAAACTGCACGTGCCGGTCGTTGCGGCCGGGGGCATCATGGATGGCGCTGGCGTGGCTGCGGTCTTGGCGCTGGGCGCAGCGGCGGCGCAAATGGGCACTGCCTTCGTCGGATGCCCCGAGTCGGTCGCCGATGCCGGTTATCGCTCGGCGATGGCATCGGGTGTCGATGGCCGGACCACCTTGACGACGGCCATCTCGGGACGGCCGGCAAGAGGGTTTCGCAATGCCCTGACCGATTTGGGCGAACAGGCCGGGGCGCCCCCCAGCCCTGGCTATCCGATGACCTACGACGCGGGCAAAGCCATCAATGCAGCGGCCAAGGCGCAGGGCCATACGGAATATGGTGCGTTCTGGTCCGGGCAAGGGGCGGCTTTGGCGAGGGTCTTGCCCGCCGCCGATTTGGTGGCCGCGTTGCAGGACGAGTGCGCCGAGGCGATCGAGGCATTGCAGGCCCTGGCATAAAAACGGATTTGCTGGGCATTGATATAAGCTGTATATTCATACAGTGGATACTCAGCAAAAACTCGCCATCCTGGCCGACGCCGCTAAATACGACGCTTCCTGTGCGTCCAGTGGCAGCGATAAGCGCAACTCCATCGGCGGGCGCGGTATCGGTTCGACCGAATCGGCAGGGATTTGCCATAGCTACACGCCAGACGGCCGATGCGTGTCCCTGCTCAAGATTCTGCTGACCAACTTCTGTCAGTACGACTGTCTGTATTGCGTGAATCGCGTCAGCAGCAACGTGCCACGCGCCCGCTTCACCGTTCAGGAAGTGGTGGATCTCACGCTGGACTTCTACCGCCGCAATTGCATCGAAGGTTTGTTCCTGTCCAGCGGCATTATTCAAAGCCCGGACTACACCATGGAGCAAGTGGTGGCCGTGGCGCGAAGTCTGCGGGAAGACCACGATTTCCGGGGCTACATCCATCTCAAGACGATTCCAGACGCCACGCCGGAGTTGCTGGCGCAAGCGGGTCGCTACGCCGATCGTCTCAGTATCAATGTCGAGCTTCCTACCGAACAAAGCCTTATCGCGCTGGCCCCCGAGAAAGACGGGGGCAATATCCGGCGCGCCATGGCGCGCATGGCCGTGCATATCAGCGACGCCAAGGAGGAGCGCAAGGCGGCCGCCAGGCCCGCCGCGCGAACGACGTCCATGGCTGGCGCTCGTCCGCTGCGGGCCACCCCGCCACGCTTTTCGCCAGGCGGTCAAAGCACTCAGATGATCGTAGGTGCAGACGCCAGCGACGACCGCAGCATCCTGGCGACCAGTGCCAACCTGTATGGCAGCTATCGGTTGAAGCGGGTGTATTACTCGGCGTTCAGTCCGATCCCGGACGCTTCGCGCGCGTTGCCTTTGCAGGCTCCACCCGTGGTGCGAGAGCACCGCTTGTACCAAGCCGATTGGTTGATGCGCTTTTATGGCTACGAGGCCAGCGAAATCGTGCCGCCCGGGCACGGCATGTTGTCTTTGGAGATGGATCCGAAGTTGGCATGGGCCTTGGCGCACGTCGAACGCTTTCCCGTCGATCTGAATTGCGCGCCGCGTGAACTGATGCTGCGGGTGCCTGGCTTGGGCGTCAGGACGGTCGATCGCCTGTTGGCCGCCCGACGAGTGCGCCGTCTGCGCAGTGACGATTTGCGGCGCTTGAAGCTGGGGATGGAAAAAGTGCTGCCCTTCGTGGTGTTGGCCGATTATCGCCCGTCCAAACTGCCCGATGCCCGAACCTGGGCGGCGCGTCTTCGGCCGCCGCCGGTGCAGGGCGAGTTGTTTGCCGCATGAGTGCGCCGCGCACGATCATGTTGGAAGACGCCACGGATTGGGACGGTTTTCGCACATCGGCCCGATTGTTGGTGATGCAGGATGTTTCGCCCGAGGACGTCGTGTGGCATACCCCAGACAGCCTGGCCGCCGACGTGTTCGCGGCGCCCGCCGAAACGATCGCGCCATCGACGGCCCCAGTCGCTACGACGGCCTTTACCGTGCCGCGCGAATTCTTGAGCATGTGTACCCGAATCACGCTGCATCGCGATCCGGGTCGGTTCGATCTGATGTATCGGCTGCTTTGGCGGATGCGGCGCACGCCCGGCCTGGCGCATGACAGCCTGGATCCCGACATGCTTCGCGCCAATCTATTGGCGCGAAGCATCCGTCGGGACATGCATAAGATGAAGGCGTTCGTCAGGTTTCGTCCGGTTCACGACCAGGCCGATGACCCCTTGCACGTTGCATGGTTCGAACCCGAACATCGCATCGTGGCGGCGACTGCGCCTTTTTTCGCGCGACGCTTCGCTCAAATGCGCTGGGCCATCATGACGCCGGACGTGTGCGTCCAATGGGACGGCAGGCAACTGACCTACGGCCCGGGTGCGCAGCGCAGCGACGCGCCGGGGCCCGATGCGGGCGAATCGTTGTGGCTGACCTACTACGCCAATATCTTCAATCCTGCTCGTCTCAAGTTGGCCATGATGCGCAAGGAAATGCCGCGCAAGTATTGGCACAACCTGCCTGAAGCCGCGTTGATCGGCGAGTTGAGCGCGCAGGCCATCGTGCGTAGCGGTCAGATGGTCGAAGCCGAAGCGACGCAGCCTGCGCGCCGTATCGTGCCGCTGGTGCAGCCCGACCGGCATCGGGCGGGATCGCTGTCGGAGAACGCGTCCTTGGACGAGCTGGCGCAGGCCGCGCAAAGTTGTCGGGAATGCCCGATCGGCGAGCATGCCACCCAGGCCGTATGGGGCCAGGGGCCGTCGGACGCCCGTTTGATGATTGTCGGCGAACAGCCCGGCGATGAAGAGGACCTGCGCGGACAGCCTTTTATCGGGCCTGCCGGACGGTTGTTCGACCGAGCGCTGACGCATTTAGGGTGGGAGCGGTCAACGCTTTACGTCACCAATGCCGTCAAACATTTCAAATTCGAGCTTCGAGGACAGCGACGCATCCACAAGACCGCTGCCCAGCAGGAGGCAGCGATATGCGCAGATCGCTGGTTGTCGCGTGAAATCGAAAACGTTCGTCCCAAGGGCATTATTGCTTTGGGTGCGACTGCGGCGCGAGCCTTGGTGGGGCGCAGCGTGCCTGTCATGACGGCGAGGGGGCAGTGGATGCCAGGCGTTGCAGGGGTGCCGGTATTGGTCACGCTGCACCCGGCGGCTTTGTTGCGCATGGAACCGGCTGAGCGGCAAGCCGCTTTCGATCGCTGGTGCAGCGATCTGTCGCAGGCCGCCGAGTTGGCCAAGCGCCAGTAAAATGCGTGGCATGACGACGCACGCTTCGAATCCTTCCCGCGGCCCGGCCAGAAAATCGTCCAAACAGGCGGCGGACACTGCGATGGCTTGTCCCTGCGGCAAAGGGGCGACCTATCTTGCCTGCTGCGCCCGATGGCACGCAGGCGAACAGGCGATGCATGCACCCGATGCAGAAACGCTCATGCGTTCTCGCTACAGCGCGTACGTCTTGGATCGGCTCGATTATCTGCTGGCCTCCTGGCATCCCAGCACCCGGCCCGTCGCGCTGTCGCCCAATCCGCCCGGATTGAAGTGGCTGGGTTTGACCGTGAAACAGCACGTCGTCGCCGACGAGTCCCATGCAAGCGTCGCTTTCGTCGCCCGTCACCGTTTGCATGGCCGGGCGCATTGTCTGGAGGAAACGAGCCGCTTCGTCCGTGAAAACGGGCAGTGGCTGTACGTCGATGGCGATATCGCCGACTGATCGGCAACGAATCGGCAACTCGTCGCCGGTTCGTTTTCGGGTCAATGGCCGATTCGTGGCGAATCCGAATCGTCGCGCCTCGATCACCAATCAATCCACTGCGCCCACGCGTCCTCGCGATTGCTTGATCTGGCTGCGAGACGACTTGGCCTCCAGACGTCGTCGACGCGCACCCGCAGTGGGTTTTGTCGGCGTGCGGACTTTAGGCAGGACTGCCGCTCGATCCACGAGCGCTTGCAGTCGCGCACGGGCATCGGCGCGATTCAGGTCCTGGCTGCGGCTGGCTTGCGCCTTGATCACGATCACGCCTTCCTGTGTGATGCGATGGTCGCGCATGGCAAGCAGGCGCGACTTGACGAGCTCGGGCAGATCGGACGCCGAAATATCGAAGCGCAGATGAATCGCGCTGGACACCTTGTTGACGTGTTGGCCGCCAGCACCTTGTGCGCGGATGGCGACGACGACGATGTCCGAGTCGCGGATGGGAATAGAAGAAGAACGCATGCAGCGATTGTCGGCGATCGCGGCGCAGGACGCGACTCGGCAGTGTTGTAAAAGCGGTATTGTTTGGGATCGGGCGGCTGGGTAATATGCGCAGCGGTTTCGAGCCGCGGACGTTTTTTGGGTAATGACATGAGTCAGGCCTGCGTGACCTGTGGCGTATGCTGCGCCAGTTTGAGGGTGTCGTTTTATTGGTCCGAATCCGACGATCACCCGGATGGCACGGTGCCGCGCCATCTGGTCGTTCCTATTTCACCCTATCACGTGGCGATGCGGGGCACCGAAGCCAAACCCGCCCGCTGCATCGCGCTGCAAGGCGAGGTCGGGGAGTCGGTAGGGTGTGGCATTTATGCGCGGCGTGCCAGCACGTGTCGTGACTTCAAGGCCGGCGAGCCGCGTTGCAACCAGCTGCGCATGGCGCGGGGAATGGCAGCGCTGTCGGAGGTGCTGCCCGAT
>Ga0228620_1001279_pt1 | contig 10582 bp, 14 predicted proteins | sample 23DmetaG_FD_186030 | JGI IMG/M metagenome (GOLD analysis project Ga0228620, IMG submission 186030) | Seawater microbial communities from Monterey Bay, California, United States - 23D | ecosystem: Environmental > Aquatic > Marine > Coastal | place: USA: California | collected 2016-10-06 | reverse complement strand
TAATACCAGTTAACCATCCACCTACAGCGATGAATGCACATGGGAATAGAAGAAGTCCAGACCAACCAACGAAAACGAAACGATCACGCTTCAGCCAGTCATCAATAAGATCGAAAACGCCACGATCTTGCTTTTGCCCGATTGCGATAGTCATATTAACTATTCTTTTTCAATTAATTAAAAGTAATTTATATCCTATCTTGTATTTTGAACACGACATTTATTATTAGCCGCAAAAAATAGGTCTAAACAGTACTTATCTTATCATTCTATAATAGAATTATAGTACCAAAATAGTAGATGTAGTTAAAATGTATTTTATTAAAAATCCTCTATGTCGTTTAATTTTCCAGTTATTTTTAACCAGTTTTGTGCTTCGATATAATTGTTGGGGGCTAATCTAATTGCCTTTTTCCAGTAACTGCCGGCCTTTTCAAACATATTTTGGGCCAGTTCAAATTCTTTCTTTTCGGAAGCTTTTGTTCCCTGATAATGATAAATAACGGCTATGTTATTAAGTGCCTGTGGTAAACGGGAGTTTAGGTCAAGGGCTTGTTGGTAATAGTCCAAAGCCTTAGAGTATTCTCCATTATTGCTGTAAATAAGTCCAATATTATACAGTATATAACTTCGATCATATGGATCCTCTTCTAATTTCAATGCTTCATAATAATTTTCCAAGGCTTCAGCATAGTCACCACTACTTTGCGCCGACATACCATACCTATAGTATGAAAAAGCCTGTTTTTCGTCTTTTGTTGCGGGAAGTACTTTAAGTAAAATATCGGCTAAAACGGTAAAGGTTTTATCGATAAAATTATCATTTTTTTGATTCATCTAAAAAAATTTGGTATAAGCTGTTTATTGAAAAGATATTGTTTCCTCTAATAATGTATTTTAAATCCTTTTTAGTAAAGATTCCATATTGAGATTGTATATTGACATCACTAGGAATATTTTATAAAGTTTACTTATAAGCTCGAATTATAAATACTATTCCAATGTTATTTAACGATAGCATAGTAAATTAATTTTAACATTGTGCAGTAATAAATGGCTAAACAAAGTATGATCCAGCGCGAGAAAAAGCGTGAACGATTAACTATTAAGCATAAAGCTAAACGCGAATTGCTAAAAACTGAATTGCAGGCAGCCGCATCTTTCCCAGATCGACTTACATTATATAAAAAGTTTGAAAAGTTACCAAGAAATTCCTCTCCGTCACGGAATAGAAACCGTTGTTGGGTAACTGGCCGTAGTAGAGGGTTTTACCGTGATTTTGGTTTATCAAGACACGTCCTTAGAGAAATGGCACATGAAGGCCTTATTCCGGGATTAACAAAATCAAGTTGGTAATTTATTGAGCCTTTAGCTAAATCTCTTCCATTATTAAATTATGACAAAAAGAACACTTCGGGGAACTAATCTAAAGAAGTTACGTACATCTGGTTTTCGCTCACGAATGGAATCGAAAACGGGACAACGAATTGTAAATGCACGACGAAGAAAAGGTAGAAAAAAACTAACAGTTTAATTTTCACGGAAAATGATAAAACTTAGACTTAAAAAATATGGTCGTAAAGGCCAACCATGTTATCGTATTGTTGCTATGAATAGTACAACTAAGCGTGATGGTCGTTCAATAGAAGAATTAGGTTTTTATAACCCAATGACAGATGAAACACATTTAAAATTTCAGAGGATTATCGCACGGTTAAAAGAAGGTGCTCAGCCTACCGAAACTGTAAGAAATATCTTTGTTCGAGCAAAAGTTTTTGACCAACTTTAATCGGCTTCTAATACTTTTGTGTTCAATCATCTAATACCTATAAGTTCTAATGGTTAATTTATTTTTTTAATATATTGGATTAATAGATTAACCAAGGAAAAAATTATTAAACAATTTTAAATTAATATTTTGTGTGCAATTAAAATTAAAGATTATTTGGTCGAATAACTTTATTGGGTTAGGGATCGATCAAGTTAGTTCGAAACAAACAATTCCATTAACTAACTATTTTTTTTGGCCAAAAAGTGAAGCTTGGGAACAACTCAAATTAGAGCTCAATTCAAAACCTTGGGTAAAAAATAAGGACAAAGTCAAAATTTTAAACACGGCAGCTGATGTTATGAATTTTTGGCGAACTAATCGAAATAGTTCCGCATTTGAGAGCATTATGGCTCAATTAGGCGATGTCAATTTTGTAAAAATTCGAGCATAGGCTTATAGCTCAGCGGACAGAGCACCAGATTCCGATTCTGGGTGTCGAGGGTTCGACTCCCTCTTAGCCTTTTTAGAAGTTACAATTAAAATTAATGATGCATCTGGCTGGATTCGAACCAGCGATGTCTAAATTAGAAGCGGATTATGAGTCCGATGCCTTCGGCCGCTTGGCTACAGATGCGAGTTGGAGCTGGTGGGACTTGAACCCACGTCCATCTAGTATTTAAAACTATTGGATATCTCGTTTTATAGTAATTTTGGAAAATTAGTCTTTACATTTTCTAGTTAAATGTGCTGCTTCTCAAAATCATCACGTAAACCTTACGCCTAAAAGAGTTCAGTAAATATAGAAGATTATAATTACTGACAATGCAAGAAACTTATGCGAAAGCTAGATTTACTAGGTTTCTATTTGCTCTTGTACTAAACGATAAGATGTTGTTTGCACTTATTACTTTTTTCAACTTTATAAGTTGATTTTCGCAATTAGAAATAATTCAAAATGTCGAATCCGAAACAGCCCCTTTTATTAAATGATATTAAATTTTACGGAAACTTGTCAAATTTGAAGTTTTTGGTAAATTTTTTAATCAGACATTCTTTGAAGGCCAAACATCAAAATTATGTATAGCCAACACTGAAAAGAAAACCTAAATAACGTTTAAATAGTCTAAAGCGTAAATTTACAGTTTGTGTAAAGGTCTCAAGTGAATTTTCATCATCAGTTATATATTCCATGTTGCCCGTTGTATTTACATTGTAACCTTTAATTACTTGCCATGACGGATCATTAGTTACTTCCTGATTTAATTTTTTTGATGGAATAAAAAAGGTATTTTTCGCATCAAAAGTTGTTTTGTCACTTTCATTTTTTGAGTTTGTTAATAATTGTTCTTCCCAAAGTTCTAAAAAGTCTTCAAAATTATAAACAAATACTTTGGGTTTTCGAACTAAAAATTCTACATTAGATGTTCGACTTCCATCAAAACGGTTGACTTTCCTTCCTTGTTTTTTGACGAAATTCATAGCATCACTTTCATCAAAGAATACGTAATTCGTATATTGCGCATCGGTCGGAGTATCTTTTAAAGATCCTTGCATAATCCAATTATGACCAAAGCCTAAGAAACGATCGTAAAATTGTAATATCCTTCCCCATGCATAATCAATTTTATCAATTGTTTTATAGCACTGATCTAAGGCAAGATTCCGTTTTTCCTTTGTGGTTTGAACAATAAAAATTGGAACTCCTTTAAAATATTCATTTTTCTGTAAAAAGGAACGGCCAGGTAATAACCAACGACCCAGTTTCCCTAAATATGGTAAAAAATTGGTACTTCTAGGTCGAAAACGCAGTTGTTGTTGTCCGTCCTCAATGACTAATTGTGAATTATTTAATTTCGAAGTTAATAAAGTTTGAACTTCTTCATAATCTGGTACAAATCGAAAATCAACATCTGGGTGATGCTCACGTGTTATGCCATAAGCTGAATTTAAACCTATACAATGGATTACTAAACCTAGGGTATTTGTTCCTTCAATATCAGATTTAGCTACTTCACGAAGGTACGCTTCAGCATCAGTTTGGTTAAAAAAGAAAAAGCCTAGTTTGGGGTTAGTATTTACTAAAGGATCAAATGAACCACAGTAATTATACTGCAATTGATCTAAAGGCCGATTGTTCGGCATTGAACGAGTAGGATTAATAGGCTTACTCAGAATAATTTCTTTGTTCCCATTTAAAATAACAAAAACAGGTACTGCCGATAATGCTTCTTGGAGTGCCTTTGTTTTTTTATGGTAAAACTTAGACGAATATAGCTTATTAAGGTATCCTTGAACAAAATCGTTTATTGAATAATTTTGGGCAATTGTTGTTTGATTTTTTTCTTGGAAAAGAACATTTTCAATAAAATCAATAAACGGAAAACTATGCTCTAATACGCCATAATTATTTTCAAGAAAAAGATCCTGATTTAATTCGTCGACAGAATTCCATTTTATAGTAAATTTTGGAGGGTACGAATAAAGGTATTCAAAAAAATCTAATGTTTTTGAGTTTGTTAAAGAACTATTTATTTGATAATTGCCATTATCGTTAGACTCTGACAGAGTTTCTACGGGAGGGGTAAAATTGTAATCTTTTACTAAGTTCATAATTTATATTAGTACGGGATTCAACAATATTAATATTTTGCTATTTACAAAATAGCACTATTTAACCTATTATATGTAATAGGGGCGGTTAGCTCAGTGGTAGAGCGCCTGCCTTACAAGCAGGTGGTCATAGGTTCAAATCCTATACCGCCCAAGTTTGTTCAATCAAGTTAAATTTTTAGACCGGTAAATAATTCTTTATTATCCGGTCTAATTTTTCATGAAGTTCGGGCCCATCGTCTAAGGGATTAGGACAGGGACCTTCTAAGTCTCTAATGTAGGTTCGAATCCTACTGGGCCCAGTTTTTTACTTAAACACCTCTTCAAAAGTTGTACTTACTTTATCTCCAGAATCAATTGTTTCTAACGGATCCTTTCTAAGTCGGTGTCTTAAGCATAGCACAATTACCTTTTCAATATCATCTAGTTCAACTTTTGTACGACCATTATAAGCAGCGTATGCTTTGGCAGCACGGTTTGTAACAATGTCTCCACGTAAACCATCAACATCTAAACTTCCACAAACCTGTGAGATTTTAACACGGAATTCATAGTCTAATACAACATCTGGAAGCAGCTCTTGTGCATCAGATATTTGTTTTTTTAATTCTTCTAATTGTTCAAAGTTTTCCTTTAAACATTCTTCTGGATTCTGGTCAAAGTTACTTCGCTCTTCAACTACTCGAACACGTGTTTCAGGATCACGTACAGTTCGGATTTCAGCATGCATACCAAAACGATCTAATAATTGTGGTCTTAGTTCTCCTTCCTCCGGGTTCCCAGAACCAACAAGAACAAATCTTGCTGGGTGTTTAATTGAAATACCTTCACGCTCAACAGTGTTCCACCCTGAAGCAGCTGAATCTAATAAAATGTCTACTAAATGATCATCTAATAAATTTACTTCATCAACGTATAGAATACCACGGTTTGCTTTTGCTAATAAGCCAGGTTCAAAAGCTTTAACACCCTCAGTAAGAGCTTTCTCGATATCAATTGTCCCACAAACACGATCTTCCGTTGCACCTAAAGGTAGGTCAATCATAGGAACTTTTTTAAAGTCAAAAGCCACATCTTCTTGATTTTCTACCGCGGTTTTAATAGTTTCGCTCATTAACTCGAAATCCGTAACTGAAGAATTGAATGGATCATCTTTAGCGACTTTAATAGCAGGTAAAAGATCCGCAACAGCTCGAATTGTTGTCGACTTTCCTGTACCACGATCTCCCATAATCATCACACCACCAATACGCGGATCAATTACATTTAGAATCAGGGCAAGCTTCATCTCTTCTTGACCAATAATAGCTGTAAACGGGAAAACAGGTCTTTCACTTTTTGTTGTAACCATAAAGTTCGTTGTTTAAATAATAATCTTAATTAATTATTTTTGTATCTAATTACTAAATATACAATATAACATGAAATTTAAAAAATTATTTAGAAATTCCTAAAGTTGGTGAACTTGGTTCGGCTCTCGTTAATGATTGAGCTTTTCCGGCTAAATAAGCAATGCGCCCAGCCATAACCCCAAGCTTCATACCATACGCCATATTTTGTGGGGAATTTGATTTTGCAATTGCGGTATTGGTTAGGATACCATCAGCGCCACTTTCCATTCCTTGGGCTGCTTGGCTTGGTGAGCCAATACCTGCATCAATTATAATAGGTACTTTAGCTCCTTCAATAATAATATTTATATTGTACAAATTTTTTAAACCTTTATTGGAACCAATTGGAGAACCTAAAGGCATAACCGTGGCACACCCAACCTCTTCCAATTGTTTTGCTAAAATGGGTTCAGCGTTGATATAAGGTAAAATATCAAACTTTTTATTTACAAGATACTCAGCTGCTGTAATTGTTCCCAAACTATCGGGTAATAAATATTTAGGGTCTGGTATTACTTCGAGTTTAATAAAATTGTTATCCGTGTAGTTTAAATTTTTTAAAATTTCACGTCCTAAAAATGCTAACCGAATCGCTTGTTCCGAAGTTTGGCACCCCGCCGTATTTGGCATCAACCAAATTTTTCTCCAATCCAAACTTTCGAGTAAGTTATCGATACTTTCGACGCTTGAATTTTGTGCTCTTCGAACTGCAACTGTAAGAATTTCACAACCACTAGCGGATATAGCTTCGTTTGCTTCGTGGAAATTTTTGTATTTACCAGTACCTAACATTAAACGGGAAGAAAATTGTTGTCCCGCGATAACTAAATTGTCATTTTCTAGTTTATACATAGCTTTATTGTCTGTTTTGAAATTCTACCTCTATTATAAAGAATAAATAACATTTATTAAAATGTTATACTTATTTAAGTGTTACATATTTAAATCCTAAAAACCATTATGACCCGTGTTATAGTCGTAACCTCTGGCAAGGGTGGTGTAGGGAAAACAACAACAACCGCAAATATTGGCATGTCACTTGCTAGATTGGGGTACCGTACATTACTTATTGACGCAGATGTTGGTTTGCGAAATCTTGATCTCTTATTAGGTCTTGAGAACCGTATAATATATACTGGTCTAGATGTTCTAAATGATAATTGTAGGCTTGAGCAGGCCCTAATAAAGGATAAACGACAACCAAAATTAGCTTTTTTTCCTCTAGCCTCAAATCGAACTGAAACCATTGTTACTGGCGAGCAAATTAAAGATTTAATCCAACGTTTTGAAGATACTTATGAATACATATTGGTTGATAGCCCCGCAGGAATTGATACGGGGTTTTTAACAGCAATTGAATGTGTGAATGAAGCAATTGTAGTTGTTACACCTGAAGTACCTTCTATTAGGGATGCGGATCGAGTAATAGGTATCATGATGTCTAAAAATATTACAAAAATGGGATTAGTTATTAATCGGATTCGACCAAATATGGTAAAAACAGATGATATGATGTCAATAGAAGACGTTATAAGTATTCTTGGGATACCGTTAATTGGAGTTATTCCAGACACCGAAAAGATTATTATTGCTTCAAATCGCGGGGAACCGATCGTTTTAGAAGAAAAAACTAGCTTACCCAGAATCGCATTTGAAAATACGACTAGACGGCTAGTTGGTGAGGAGGTAGGTTTTAGTGAGTTAAAATCTTCTGTATCTAAAAATCCTATCCGGAGAATATTTAACAATTTTATTGATCGGACAAGTAAATAATTTTATTATGTTTATCATAAACTAAAAAAAGGACCAAACAACGAAGTATTGGTCCTTTTGTTATTTTCTAAAAAAGCGTACGAACATTTATCCTGAAATACTAATAAAATTAGTAATTACAAGTTATGACATTCGCTTTAACTGTTGTAACGCAACTCGACCTATGTTAAATAAAGCCCACGAAGCGGCAGCTAATAGTGGAAATAAAACTACTACAAGTCTAGAATCTGCCATATTTTTTATACAAATATAAAATGTTTTCTATTTGAATAATATTATACATCTTTTACAACATTAGTCGTTATTAAATGACAATTTTTTCACGTCCAAATCTCTAACTCCACATATCTTATAAGCATTTTGTGGTATTGTAACAACTATTTATCTAGAGGTAGAACAAGTTTAGATATCCCTTTTGTAAGAATTTTTTTATGTCGGACCTTCCTTTTACACTAGACCAGTTAAAGATATTACATGCTATTTCCAACGAAGGAAGTTTTAAAAAAGCTGCCGAAAAATTATATATATCCCAGCCTGCAGTTAGTATTCAAGTACAGAATTTAGAACGTCAATTAAATACACCGTTATTTTATCGCGATAAAAGAAAAGCACGCTTAACTGAAACAGGTGAATTATTAATTAAATATTGTGAAAGGATTTTAAGTCTTTGTGAAGAAACATGTCGTGCTTTAGACGAATTAAATGCTTTACAATCTGGTGCCTTAATTATTGGTGCAAGCCAAACTACAGGTACCTATTTGATGCCACGTTTAATCGGTATTTTTAGGCACAAGTATCCCCAAATTGCTGTAGAATTACAAGTACACTCTACAAGAAAAATTTCATGGGGTGTAGCGGATGGAAGAATCGATTTAGCAATCGTTGGTGGTGAAATTCCACCTGAATTACATGTTAATTTAGATATAACATCTTACGCTGAGGATGAACTTGCCTTAATATTACCCCCCTCACACCCATTTTCTTCATTGGATTATATCCAAAAAGAGGATCTTTACAGATTGCGTTTTATTGCGCTTAACCCGCAGTCCACAATCCGAAGTGTTATTGAAAACACTTTAACGTTAAATGGTATCGACAGCAGTTATTTTAAAATTGAGATGGAGTTAAATTCGATCGAGGCTATTAAAAATGCTGTACATTCTGGACTAGGTGCCGCATTTGTTTCTGTCTCTGCGATATCGAAAGAGTTAGAATTAAATATGTTACATTGGGCAAAAATTGATGGGGTAACTATTAAACGTACACTATCTATAATATTAAACTCGAGTAGATACCATTCGAACGCAACAAAAATTTTTAAAAAAGAGATTCTTGATATGTTTCTCCATAATTCTTCTAATATTAAAAATAATCTTTAACAATTCATTAGACTCTTAAAATAATGCACAATTTAAAATGTTTTTTGTTTGTTTCCCTAAGAAAACTCTTGACAACTTAAGCGGATGATATTACAATATTTATTAGATAATATGAACTTGCCCCCATCGTCTAGAGGCCTAGGACATTTCCCTTTCACGGAAGTAACGGGGATTCGAATTCCCCTGGGGGTAAATTAAAGGATTTTTTTAATGCATTTATCCATGAGAAGGTTCCATGGGTAAACATTAGTATAAATTACTATTTTATATTATTAAGGATTTCTTTCTGCCCTGATAATTTGTTTTTGCGTAAATGTAAACGAAACAACACTATATTTGCTTTTGCTGAACATGATGCCGAATCTTCAATTGAAAACCTTATTCGATATTTTTTAGCACATAAATTCGCTCCGCTAACCTATGTACTCCTAAGAATCCTTCTTCTCATTCGGTTTAAGATTTATTTTTGTTACGGACGCGATTTTTTCTTCACAATAATCATTAATAAGTGTGATTAGCCCGATGTTTTCATCTAATTTTTTTTTACTTTTCATTTCGTGGACCAATATTTTAAAAATTTCAAGACGTTTTTTTTTATTTACATTTACACTGCAAATAATTTAAAAGAAGATAAGATTCCTTGGATAAAAAAACTGTGAGTATCTATCCAAGGGATCTTATCTTCTTTTACGATTTAGGAGTCTATAAAGATGAACCTAAACCTGAGTATGCGCCGAAGACGAAAAGCGTTAATAAACCTCCCGCGGCAAGACCACCGATTGTAGCCACCATCCAAAGAGGGATTCGACCTATATCACTCATATCGATTATAATTAAAGATTAACAAAGTTCATAACTGAACGAATTCTCCAAGAAACCTATCTCTTTAACTTTAGTTAAAGAAGTAACTTGAAAATAGCACGGCTAAAACAAAAAATAATAGTAGACCCCAGTATAATGACGTACGGTTTAACTCTACTGGTTGTTTATTAGGGTTTGGTGCACTCATTTTTAAAATCTCCTATCGTTGAATAAATTGCATTGACGTAATTGCACCAAGGAAAAATACCGTTGGAACAGCTAAGGCGTGTATAGTAAGCCAACGAAATGTGAAAATAGGGTATGCAACTGGTTGATTTGTATTGATCATGAAAAAAACGGGCGTTTCTGTATTTATAGTCCCTTCGTTAAGTCTTCAAGTTCCTGCTTAGCACTAAAACGATCGTTAACTAAAGGTATTTGCTGACGGTCTTGAGTAAAATACTCATTCGGACGCGGCGTACCAAAAGCATCATAAGCTAATCCAGTACTAACGAAAAGAAAACCTGCTACGAAAAGCGCTGGAATAGTAATGCTGTGAATAATCCAATAACGAACACTAGTTAAAATATCCGTAAAAGGTCTTTCTCCTGTTGAACCACCTGACACAACTCTTTCTCCTACTAAATGTTAAAGTTAATTGTTTTTATTTCCTGTATAAATTACAAGAAAATTTACAGATAATCCCTTACAACAAAGCTTATATGGCTTATAAGGGTAATATCTAATACTTTTTTAAAAGCTACTTGAATAAAGTATATATCGGAATTCCTCTTTTTTTACAAGATTTCCTAGTTGTAATTTATTTTGGTTATTTATTTATTGATTTTCAATATAAT
>Ga0228620_1001257_pt1 | contig 10736 bp, 10 predicted proteins | sample 23DmetaG_FD_186030 | JGI IMG/M metagenome (GOLD analysis project Ga0228620, IMG submission 186030) | Seawater microbial communities from Monterey Bay, California, United States - 23D | ecosystem: Environmental > Aquatic > Marine > Coastal | place: USA: California | collected 2016-10-06 | reverse complement strand
AATTAATGTTCATGTTACGAGATATGCATTGAGTGGGTTAGTGAAATATAGTAAATATCATCCCGGAAAATATTTAGTTGCTTGGCATCCTAAAGCATCAACTGAAAACGAAAGAACAACCATAGTAATAAAAAATAAGACTTTTGGTGAGGTTCTCTATCGTCAAATAGCAGGAGCATTAGCAAAAAGAATTGTAAACTACGCAGAGGAGGGTGAGAATGTTATTCAAGGAACAGATGCAGGGTTTATAAAATTTGGTAGTAGAGTAGATGTTTTTTTACCTCTAGATACAAAGTTAGCTGTAAAAATTGGTGATAAAGTAAAAGGAGGAGTTCAGGTAATTGCAGAAAAGTAATGAGTTTAGATTTAAAGTTTGCTAAAGCATTTAATGAGCTATCTAAATTTGATGAAAATCTAGCTCCCGATATAATGCTTAAATTATATGCTTATTATAAACAAGCAGTTTTAGGAAACACGTTTTGTTATGGAGGTGAAGTTGATGTAAGAGATGCTTTTAAATTTAATGCATGGACACAATTAAATGGAATGACTCAAGAGGATGCAAAAAAACAATACATTAAACTTGTAAATAAAATTTTAAATAATCAAATTAACTAAGTCATATGAAAAATTTAACAAAGCTCGTTTTTGCTCTTTTAATAGTTCAATTTTTAGCCTGTAGTACAGAAAAAAAAGAGGATAAAAATTCAGCTAAAACAGAAAAAGAGTCCAAAGCACAGTTTGTATTAAATGATGCAACAAATTCAGTACAATGGACTGCATATAAAACCACAGAAAAAGTTCCTGTAAAAGGAAAATTTACACAAGTTAATATCACTTCAGGTGGTGAAGGAAACTCTGTTAAGGAAGCTATCCATAATGCAGAGTTTTCAATACCAATTAGCAGTATTTTCACTTCTGATAGTAGTAGAGATTATAAGATTAGAAAATTCTTTTTTGGTGTAATGGAGAATACAAAACTTCTGTCTGGTAAATTAGTAATTGAAAATGATTCTCTAGGGTACGCAGATATAACCATGAATGGGATCACAGAAAAATTGCCTTTTTCTTATCTAATTAATGATAAAAAATTCTCAATGGCCACAAAAATGGATGTATTAAATTGGAATGCTAAGTCTTCTCTAGATTCTTTAAATCTCATTTGTAAAGAACTTCATAAAGGTCTCGATGGTATTAGTAAAACTTGGGCTGAAGTAGCAATTAATATTACTTCTACTTTTTAAAAAAATAAAAAATTAATAATTAAAAAACCCACCATTGGTGGGTTTTTTAATTGAATTTTATATAATCTATTTCAAATTCAAAATCACCATATTTTTTTTCATCTGTTATAAAGCCAATTCTAACAATTTCTTTTAAAGTTTCTTTTTTTAGAGTTTCATTCATTGGTTTTCCAATATAATGCTTTCTTAAATCTGTGAGTTTAATGGTTTTAGTGATCCATTCAGAAGAGGTCTTGTTAAGCCTTATTTTATAGTTAGGTATATACCATCTCCTACTTACAGCAATTGTAAATGCCATTGAAATTCCTGTAGATCTGTAGCGAATCTCAATTTCATTGCACTTGGAAATATTTTTATCAGAGAAAGGATATCGTAAAGATGAAAAACCACCATTATTGTCTAGAGATACTACACCCTTAAATAACAGACTGTTTGTTGTTAGTCTTTTCGTTCCTTTAGATAAGCCTCCCATAACTCCATCATTAATAACTTTCCAATATTTTCCTTCTTTTTCCTTTCCAAAGTCTATTTTAATAGTTTCTTGTGTTGAAATAAAGTGGAATAAAAGAACAATAAGTTGTATTTTCATTTCAGATTTTTTAATGCTTTCTCTAAATTCTTAAATTTAAATTTAAAACCAGCTTTTTTAATTTTATTAGCAGAAATTCTACTGCCATTTAAAATAATTGAAGACATTTCTCCTAAAACAAACCTTAATAAAAGTTTTGGAGCCAAAGAAGGTATAAAAGGCTTTTGAAATATTTTTGATAATATTTTTGAAAACTTAAAGTTTGTGATGTGTTCGTTTGAAACAGCATTATAAATTCCTTCATATTGTTCTTCTTCAATTCCTTTTATGTATAATTCACATAAATCGTCTATGTGAATCCATGGCATGTATTGTTTACCATTTCCAATATTTGTTATTATTGGAGTTTTCATTTTTTTTAGGGCTCCTCCTTCACTAGATAAAACAATACCTGTTCTGAAAATAACAGTTCTTATTTTGAGATTCTCAAACTTTTGAATTGATTTCTCCCAAAGTTCACATACATTTCCCAGAAAATCCTCTCCAGGTTTGTCTGTTTCTTTAAAAATTTTATCAGTAGTTATAGAGCCATAATAACCTGTAGCTGAAGCCGCAATAAAACTTTTTAAAGGAATTTTTAATTTCTTAACACTGTTGTATAGTAAATTAGTTGAATCTACTCTACTGTTTAGGATTTCATTTTTTCGCTTATTAGACCATCTTTTATCAGCGACACCTGCACCAGAAAGATGAATAATATGGCTAACATCCTCAAAGGCTGATTTATCTATATAACCTGAGTCTATATTCCAAAGAAACGTTGGATAACAGTTTTTAGAATTACGAGTTCTACTTAGGTGAGAAACTTCATATCCTTTTGAGTTTAATAAAAATGATAAGCGATTTCCAATAAGTCCAGAACCCCCAGATATGAGTATCTTATTCATAAGATGTAAAAATACAAAAAGAGACATCAAATTTGAATTCAGTTTTTTTAAATATTAGTTAAAAATCTATAGTAGATAATACGATATGTTACATAAAGGATTTAAATTTTGTGAAAGGATTGTTAATCTTTAATAACGAATGCATTAAAGCCTTATTTTTGTTTTACTATGAATAAATTTTTAAAAAAAGGTTTCAAGTTTAGCTCTTTTACGCCCCCTTATCAGACTCCATTTGATAAATTATTTGAGATTTTCAAAGAAATTATCACTCATACATCAGGAGATTTTGATGAAGCAATTAATTGGTTAAGACAGTTAGATACAGAATATAAATTAACTGATCATAATTATACAATAGACGATTTCATAGAAGATTTAAAGGCTAAAGGATACATCAAAGAGGAAATTGATCCATCAAATAATGATGGAAAAACTTCTATCACAGCCAAGACAGAGAGAGCAATTAGGCAACAAGCCTTAAAACAGATTTTTGGAAAAATTAAAAGAAGAGGTTCGGGAAATCACAAAAGTAGAGGTCATGGATTGGGAGACGAACAGACCGGTAACTTCAGAAATTATCAATTCGGAGATTCTTTAGACAAAGTGTCCATGACAGAGAGTATACGTAATGCACAAATTAATCAAGGGATAGCTGACTTTAGTTTAACAGAAGATGATTTAGTGATTGAGGATACAATGCATAAAGCTCAAATGAGTACCGTTTTAATGATTGATATAAGCCATTCTATGATATTATATGGTGAGGATAGGATTACACCGGCTAAAAAAGTAGCCATGGCTTTGGCAGAACTTATTACCACTAGATATCCAAAAGATACTTTAGATATTTTAGTTTTTGGTAATGATTCATGGATTATAAATATCAAAGACTTACCCTATTTAAAAGTTGGTCCTTATCATACAAATACTGTTGCGGGTCTTCAATTGGCAATGGATGTTTTACGAAGAAAAAGAAATACGAATAAACAGATTTTCATGATTACCGATGGGAAACCAAGTTGTATAAGAATGCCAGACGGTCAATATTATAAAAACAGTAATGGTTTAGATTCTTTTATTACCAATAAATGTTATGCTATGGCTCAGCAAGCAAGACGACTTCATATTCCAATTACCACATTTATGATTGCTCAAGATAATTATTTGATGCAATTTGTAAGGGAATTTACCAAGGCAAATCAAGGTAAAGCATTTTATACAGGAATTAAAGGTTTAGGAGAAATGATTTTTGAAGATTACGAAACCAACAGAAAAAAAAGAATTAAAGGCTAATATGAATATAACAACCATACAAACACTAGGAGCATTAAAAGAATCAGGATATCAATCTAAATCCATTAAAGATGAACTAAGGGGTAATTTAATCAATAAAATAAAAAATAAAGAAACAATATTTACTGGAGTTCATGGGTATGAAAATACTGTAATCCCAGAATTAGAGAGAGCAATTTTATCTAGACATAATGTCAATTTTTTAGGTTTACGTGGTCAAGCCAAAACACGTTTAGCGAGATTAATGATTAATTTATTAGATGAATATATTCCAGTAATAAAGGGTTCAGAAATCAATGACGATCCATTAAAGCCTATCTCACGATTTGCATTAGAATTAATAAAACAAAAAAAAGATGAAACCCCTATTGCTTGGTTGCATAGGGATGATCGTTTTTTTGAAAAATTAGCAACACCAGATGTTACTGTTGCAGATATTGTAGGCGATGTAGACCCAATAAAAGCCGCTAATTTAAAGTTGAGTTATGCTGATGATCGCGTGATTCATTACGGAATGATTCCTAGGGCAAATCGATGTATTTTTGTAATAAATGAATTGCCAGATTTACAAGCTAGAATCCAAGTAGCATTGTTTAATATCTTACAGGAAGGAGATATTCAAATTAGAGGTTTTAAATTGAGGTTACCTCTAGATATGCAGTTTATTTTTACAGCTAATCCGGAGGATTATACAAATAGGGGGAGTATTGTTACTCCATTAAAAGACAGAATAGGTTCTCAAATATTAACCCATTACCCTGAAACAATTGAAGTAGCTAAAACTATTACCTCTCAAGAATCGGCTCTAGATGAAAGACAATCTTCAACTGTACTTATACCTGAATTGGCTAAAGATATTTTAGAACAGATTGTATTTGAAGCCCGAAAAAGTGAATATGTTGATGTAAAGAGTGGTGTTAGTGCAAGATTAAGCATTACTGCTTTTGAAAATTTAGTAAGTGCTGCAGAAAGACGCCTTTTACATTCTGGAGATGATAAAACAATAATCCGAATGAGTGATTTTATTGGTATTATTCCAGCAATAACTGGTAAAATAGAGCTTGTGTATGAAGGTGAGCAGGAGGGAGCATATAGTGTTGCGTTAACCCTACTAGGTAGTGCTATTAAAACCCTTTACTCAAAATATTTTCCAAAAATTCAAAAAATTGAAAAGCAAGGGATTGAGACTCCTTATGATGAAATTGTTTCTTGGTTTTTTAACAACAGCGATGATTTTGAAATTTTAGATGATATTGATGAACAAGACTATAAATCCATCCTCGAAAAAGTAAAACCATTATCTGAATTTGTAAAAAAACACATAAAAGGAGTTTCCCAGAATGATCTTTACTTTTGGCAGGAATTTGTCCTGTGGTCATTGGTTGAATATAAAAAACTAAGTAAATACAGGTATGCTGAGGGCGTTCAGTTTAAGGATCCATACGGGAGTTTTATTAGCGGACTTTAATCAATAATTTTATCGACTTCTTCTTCTTCCCATTCTATTATTTCTCATTTCTAACATTTTTTTTCTAATGTTAGAGGTATATTCTTTTTTTGAAATATGTTCACCTTTTTCTGGAGCTGTAATAGTTATTTTTTCTTTTGGGTTTAAGACAATTTCTGAACATAATAAAGTAGTATTTCCTGCACTAACCTCTAGTATTAGGCCAGGAAGCCCACCATATTCTGCAGGACCCTGAGCTATTGGGATTTGTGGTGTATACCAGGCTTCAACAACAATTAATGACTCTTCAGTTTGTTTTGTTTTATCAGAACTTTGTCTAAGGTCACTCCAAGAAAAATCGAACCAATTTAGTTCAGATTTTGGAATCATTGCGGCAGCTTTGTAACAGGTGTAATTACCAATAGTCTTAGTTTCAGTTCCTAAACTCCATTCAATTTTTAATAAATTATCTTTAACTAAGAATCGCTTACCATAAAATTCTTGACTCTGTGTCAATTCATTTTTTTTAATATTTTTATGTAGATCACCTCTTGAGAAATATCCCCCCCATGAATCTGTTGCTCCAGAAATTGCGTCAATTTTTTCTTCTTCTAGGAAAGAAGATTCTTGCATATTAAAACTTAAGATATATTTTTTTTCTAATCTATTTTTTAGACGATTTTGGATTTGTTTTTTTTGGGCTTCACTCATTCTAGCTCCCCAACTTCCTAACTCCATTTTTGATTTTGAGAAATAATATGCTATACCTTGAAACTTTTGTGCGCTAACTTGGATTGTGAAAAAAAATAAATAGAAAATGGTTAATGTTCTGTATAAAGATAATTTCATGACTCAGAGTTATTTAACTAAAGCTACACAAAAAATAAATAAAGATTTAATGGTTTTGTTTTTTTAGGAAAAGATTAACACCATCTAAAAAGGGTAACAGAAGATATTTAGATGAGTTTTTTCTATTGATTAGAACAAGAAAAAAGGAGTATTCTGGGGTTTAATTACAAGTACTATTAATTTTTCAATTTAATAGTACCAAAAATATTTGCATCAATCCACCCAAGGTTTTTATCATTCCCATCTACAATAACAGAGCCAAAAAAGTTTTCTCTAAATTCACTTTTATCATTATCGCAATAAGCAATTGCAAAGCCAATTTCTTTACTGGAAAATAAATTTAAAGTGGTTTGATCCCCTTCTAAAGTATAGGTGTCTGGGAAAAGATAAATTTTAAATTCCCAAATATATATGTCAGAACTTACAACAGACATTTTAGATTCTACATGATTATTAAAAAGCTTAGGAGAATCCTTACCATCTAAATCAACAACATCTCCATTTAAACCAACATGATAAGCAAATGCGTTATGATTAAATTGATGGTTACCACCACTATTATCCTCATCTATAAATATTTCAACACAATCTTCATCCCACCATCGCTCAAATGGGTCTTTAATTTTATCAATCAAAAAATCATCTTTAATTTCTACTAAAAGATATAATGCTTCCCTAGACCAGGATAATTTATATCTACCTGAAAAATCTAATGAGTCTACTTGTTTTCCAATCCACACTTGATCAATTGGTAGCCATGAGGATTTTTTCCAAGTTTTTTCATTGGCGATTCCATCGATAAATATAGTGTCTATATTTTTTGATACTGAAATTTCTTGTTGATTGGTTTTAAGGGTATTTTCCTTTTTTGATTGTACATTATTATTGTTTTTGCAGTTTAATATTAAAAAAATTAAACAAGACATTGATAAAAACTTTATACATTTCATTTCTGTCTAATTTTTTATTAAACCGTTTGGAAAAGTCACAATACTCTCATGACCATTTTCTCCGACTGAAGCTATTCCAAAAAAGAAGTTATCTACAACAATTCCCTCAAGTATGTGTTCTGTACTATTTTCAACATACTTAAAATGATCCCAGGTTGGAGATGTAGTATCTCTCCAATATATTTTATATCCTTTTGCACCCTCAACTGCATCCCATTTAAAGGCAACTGCGGGTTTTACAGCTCCTCCTATTTTAACATTTTTAGGTGCAGGTGGAGCCCATGCTATACTTGCCAAATTGATAGCATTAACAGCGGTTAATTTTTTAGCGTAATCAAAATTCACAAACTTTAATTTATCACCATATTCAATTCCGTCTTCATTCCGAATATCCTGATGTTGTTGTGTGTAATTTTCATGCATTTCCATAATTCTAATTCCAGCAAATCCTGCGTCATTAAATGGTCTATGATGTCCTCCTCTTCCAAACCGATCTAATCGATAAATCATTATTGGATTCATTTCTGGCATGTATGTTTTTGTAGTCTTATAAATAAATCGAGCCAATTGTCTAGAAATTCCATCAACTTCACCCCCATAAAAACGCCTTGCATTTCTTTCGCGATCTGTTTCAGTAACTGGGGTTGGTTCAGAAAATATTCTAAAAGTTCTATTGTCAATAATTCCGTCTACCCCTTTAATATTTCCAATCATGTCATTGTTCATAATTCCAATAATATCCCAACCTTTATCTTTGGCATATTTAGCTAACCCTCGGCCACCAAATAGCCCTTGCTCTTCACCAGATAGTCCGACATAAATAATACTATTTTCAAAAGTATATTTAGATAAAACTCGCGCTGCCTCAAGAGTTCCAGCCATACCAGAAGCGTTATCATTAGCACCAGGTGAATCAGAAGTGTAATCATTAGGGTTAGAAACTCTTGAATCTATATCACCACTCATTATAATGTATCGATTCGGGTATTTTGTTCCTTTTTGAATCGCTACAACATTTGCTATCATTACATCATGAATAATTCTTTTTTTATTTTTTTTCACCCAATCTTTTTGAAAAAATACATTTAAGCAATTCCCACAATTTCTTGAAATTTCATCAAATTCAGATTTAATCCACCTTCTAGCAGCACCTATCCCTCGGGTTTCAGAAATGGTATCACTTAAAGTGTGTCTGGTTCCAAAATTAGCAAGTTTGGTAATGTCTTTTTGAATTCTTTGAGTCTTAACATCATTAACAATGTCATAAATTCTTAGGTCTGTTTGTGCATTTGTAATACTTGCAATCAGTATAATTAAAAAAGTGATTTTTTTCATTGGATTTAATTAGAGATATTTAAATATACAATTTTGAAAATAATAATAATTGAAATGTTTTTTTGCAATTTTTATGTCAGTATTAAAATTCTAAAAACATAATATAATTTGGATTTGAATGAGTTTCAGAGACAGTAAAATTTGCTTTTCCTACAATTTCGAATCCTACTTTTTTATAAAACTTGATAGCTCTAAAGTTTTCAATCCAGACTTCTAACCAAATACCGGATTGTTTCTTTTCCTGTGCTAGTTTTGTGTTAAAATCCATAAGTTTTAACCCTATTTCTAAGCCATAAAATTCTTTTAATAAATATAAACGTTCCATTTTAGTAACTTGTGAATCAGATATGTGTTTAGTTGGGTAATTGAAGATGATTTTTGAATATCCAGCAACTTTTGATTTATAAAATATAAGGTAATATTCAAAGTTGAGATTAATAATTTCTTTTTTAAAATTTTCAACACTAAAGTTTGCTTCAATGTATGACGAGATATCATCTTTTGGAGCACTATGTCCATGTGCTGGAATAAAAGACTCTGTGCTCAATGAGGCTAATAATTGTACGTCTTCAATTGTTGCTTTTCTAATAGTAATCATTAGTGAATTAATATTTTTAGTAAATTCAAAATATAAATTTACTCTTCGTATTCTTTTTTACCAAAAAAAAACCTCTTTACTGATGCAAAGAGGCTATTAACTAGTATTAAAAATTATCGAATTACTTGATTAAATCATAGCTACGTTTGATGAAATTTGTCAATTCTTCACCGTGTAATAGATTTTGTGATAATTTCGCTAAATCAAAAGATTGAGAAATTAAACGATCACGTTTTTTTGCTGTTTTAGTATTTAGAATCTCACCTACAAGCTCGTGATTTGTGTTAACTATCAAATTATACATTTCTGGGAGATTTCCCATACCCATCATTCCACCTCCACCAGAGGCACTCATTTCTTTCATTCTTCTCATAAACTCTGGAACTGTAATTATAAAAGGAGATGCATTTGAATCCATAGCCTCCAATTGAACTGTATAGGTTTGCTTTGGTACTGCATTTTCAATCATAGGTTTGAGTTTTTCCTTTTCTTCATCAGATAATTTTGAAATAATAGTGTCATCTTTCTTAATTAAATTATCAATGTGATCTGCATCAACTCTAGTAAATTTCACTTTATCATTAGAAGTCTCTAATTTTTGCATTAGATGCGATATAATAGGAGAATCTAATAATAAAACTTCGTATCCTTTGTCTTTTGCAGATTGAATATAACTATGTTGAGCGTCTTTATCTGCAGCATACAAAATAATTTGATTTCCATCTTTATCGGTTTGAATATCTTTAGTTTTCTCAAGAAACTCTTGAAATGTGAAGAAAGAATCATCTACCGTTGGATACAGCGCAAATTTTTGTGCCTTATCAAAAAATTTATCCTCTGATAACATTCCATATTCAATAATTACTTTAATATCATTCCATTTAGATTCAAAGTCTTCACGATTATTTTTAAATAGTGAAGCCAATTTATCACCTACTTTTTTGGTAATATATCCAGAAATCTTTTTTACTGCACCATCTGCTTGTAAATAAGAACGCGATACATTTAAAGGAATATCCGGTGAGTCTATAACACCTTTTAACATCTGCAAGAAGTCTGGAACAATACCTTCAACATTATCTGTTACGAAAACTTGATTTTGGTATAACTGAATTTTATCTTTTTGCATATCCATACTTGGACTTAACTTTGGGAAAAATAAAATTCCTGTTAGATTAAATGGATAGTCAACATTTAGATGAATATGGAATAAAGATTCTTCGAATTGCATTGGATACAATTCTCTGTAAAAATCAGAATAGTCTTCAGGTTTTAGGTCTGCAGGTTTTTTTGTCCAAGCAGGATTTGTATTATTAATGATTTTGTCTACTGTTATTTGCTTATGGGGCTCTGTAGTTTCTTTACCATCTTTATCTTTAGTGGTTTTAGGCGTAAATTCAGGATCATTAATTTCTTTAGTTCCAAATTTAATAGGGACCTGATTAAAACGATTGTATTTGTTTAAAAGTTCAGAAATCTTAGATTCTTCTAAAAATTCTGTAGAGTCCTCTGCAATATGTAAAATTATTTCTGTTCCTCGATCA
>Ga0228620_1001252_pt1 | contig 10757 bp, 9 predicted proteins | sample 23DmetaG_FD_186030 | JGI IMG/M metagenome (GOLD analysis project Ga0228620, IMG submission 186030) | Seawater microbial communities from Monterey Bay, California, United States - 23D | ecosystem: Environmental > Aquatic > Marine > Coastal | place: USA: California | collected 2016-10-06 | reverse complement strand
AAGGGTTGGAGGCCCGAGCTTCCCCGTCCGCGCAAGGTGTCGGCGGCGTTGAAAGCCTATGCCAAGCTTGTGATGTCGGCTGACAAGGGGGCAGTGCGCGACGAATCGCTGCTGGACGATTGAACCGGCAACCGTCTATCGGCAGGCGCCATAGATAGTGATGTTGTGCAAGCCGCTCTTCGGAGCGGCTTTTTTTATGTGGCAAGCGAGTACTCGGGCCGGAATCGTGCCGGCCCCCTTGTGGAAATATCGAGTGTCCGAGCCTCGCCCACCGCCACTTGACAAGCAAAGGCAGCACTTTGATCGGCACGACGGATCGCGGTTTTAATTTCGGTGCCGACCAATACTAACGCGCTCTCGCAATCGAGAAAAATACACATTGACGGCCAATATTTCTCCCAAATAAAGAAAATGCTGTGCTGCGTTTTTGTTTTCATTTGGTTGGTAAGAAAATGATTAACTTGGGTCGATGGCATCGAATCTGATCGGCTGTTGGTTTTAATTCTAGCCATCAAATCGATTTTCAAAAGTCTGGAAGAGGCTTGTTCAGACCTTCCCTAGACACCACTACAGGAGCGTGTTATGGCAGAACCGAATGCTACGAGCCGATGCGGCATGTTGAGAAGTCAGGTCAGGCCGGGTGATGTGATGCTCAAGTTGAATACCGGCGGTCTTATTCCCGGCGTTATTTCAAAAACGACTCATTCAGAGTATGTTCACGGGGGAATAGGGGGGGAGGGCGGTACGATATACGATGTTAATGGTGGGTTGCCGGATGATCAGATTAGTGGCAAACGATTGTTGCCTAATGTTTATCGGTCCTCTTTGCAGCAGGATAATCAGATGAAAACGGCTTATCGTGTCTGGCGCTGCACAAATGTACCCATCGTCGATATCGTGCATAGGGAGGCGGCGCCATTTGTAGCGGTCGGGACGAATAGTAGATGGAGATATAACTTCCATGTGGTGACTCGTGTGGTTGGAGCGATAGTGGGAAGTGCCACGAATAAGGTTTTTACCCATAAGAAAAACAGAGAGATTGACGAGCAGAAATTGAACATTGAAAGATTAGTGGTAAGTAATGGCGGCTCATTTATCGATGCTGCGAAGCAAACAAATCGTGATTTCTTTTGTACCGAATGGATTGTGTGGATGTACTTGTTAGCGTCCTATAAGGCGGCACAAGAAGGTCATCGTCAATCGTTACAATTGAATATTCGTCCCTATGAGGCCATTCCCAATAATCTGGCGCAAGCGCTGATTAATTCTCCCGATTTCACGTTAATGGGAAATATTGGAAGCATATAGGAATTGTCTTCCGCAACTGATGGTGGCAGAGCTGATTTTGTACAGATACGGTATTCATCTGATGGTCGAATACCGTATCAAGGCGGTAGGGCGTATAAGTCTTCAAATCGTGACGCGTTTGCGCAATCGATTCATCCCAGATGCGAAGATTGGGTTCCAGTAGTGCCGAAGTCCGCTTTCTCCTTGCTGATTGCATCTTGAGATGAGACGCAATCGCCTTTAGGCGCGTAACATAGCGAACTGTGTCTACCACCGAGGGGCTGTCCGGATGTCCAACAGCAAGCTTTTCGAGCCGATTCAACTGGGAAGTGTGATTCTGCCCAATCGAATTGTCATCGCGCCTATGTGCCAGTATTCGGCCGAAGAAGGCAGCGCGACCGATTGGCATCTGATGCATCTGGGGCGGCTGGCGACATCGGGTGCCGGCCTGTTGATCATCGAAGCCACGGCAGTCGAGCCCGAAGGCCGAATTTCGCCGGACGATCTGGGCTTGTACAGCGATGCCAATCAGCAGGCTCTGGATGGTGTCTTGAAGGCCGTGCGACGGTATACCGACATGCCTATCGGTATCCAGTTGGGGCACGCGGGTCGCAAGGCCAGCATCGATTCTCCCTGGAATGGCGGTAAGCAATTGGGTTTGGATCGCCGTGGCTGGAACACCAAAGCTCCTTCGGCTATTCCCATGTTCGACGGCGACCGTATTCCCACCGCACTCGACACGGTGGGCCTGACGCAAGTGCGAGACGCATTCGTGGCCAGTGCCGAGCGTGCCGTCGCACTAGGCGTCGATCTGATCGAGTTGCATGGCGCACATGGTTACCTGCTGCACCAGTTCCTGTCGCCCTTGGCGAATCGCCGCAGCGATCAGTACGGCGGCAGCCTCGAAAATCGCATGCGTTTCCCGCTCGAGGTGTTCGACGCCGTCAAGCGTGTACTGCCTCCCGCCTTGCCCCTGGGCGTGCGGATATCGGCCACCGATTGGGCCGATGGCGGCTGGGATGTCGAACAAAGCATCGCGTTCGCACGCGAACTAGACGAGCGGCGCTGCCATTTCATTCATGTCTCCAGTGGCGGCGTGGCAGCGAAGCAAAGCATTTCGGTCGGCCCGAACTACCAAGTACCGTTCGCGCGCCTGATCAAGGAGGCGGTCACCATGCCGGTGATCGCCGTGGGTTTGATCACCGAGCCGGATCAAGCCGAAGCCATCGTTGCCACGGGCGATGCCGACATGGTGGCGCTGGCGCGCGGTATTTTGTTCGAGCCAACGTGGCCGTGGCGAGCAGCCGCTCAGCTCGGCGCGAAGGTTCAGGCGCCCAAGCAATACCTGCGTTCGCAACCACGTCGTTACGGCAATTTGTTCGAGGTGTGATTGCGGCATATGCCGATGAAGGAGAAATGCGCAGCGGCCGCTCGGGCGAGCGGACCGTGGGTCCGCGGCCTGAAGTTCCGGCCGAATTGCTGGATCACCTGGTCAAAGGGTCGCTAGGCCGTTGCTGGCACGATAGCCCGACATGACCAACGCCATCGAGGGCCTGAACATGCCATTGTGCAAGATCATCAAGACGCGCGGCCTACATAGTGCACTTAGATATTTAAGGCTCGAGCAGCTCGCTCAGGCTCACCAGCAACGACGGTTTTAAACCTAGACGCTATGTCGGTCATGTACTAATTGCCGGAGCAGGTCAATATTTCAATTGCCTGATATATTCATCATTGAAGCTCTTTAATCTGCTCTGCGTGAAATCCCTGTGTGGTCCTTTCTTGTAAATACTTGGTTCATGTAGCATTCTTACTACGCCATTGAATAACCAGATCATTCTATCTCGCTTAGTTGTAAGTCCCTCTTTGGTGTGAGTAAAGCCAAGCAAAGATTTTAGATAAAGTGGACCTTGATCGGGGAAGCTGGAATTGTTTGTGTCATCAAAAATTTGCATGATTTCTTCATGGACTTCGTCAGACAATTTGCTGTGTATGTCAGCAAGTACATTTTCTATCTTATATCTCTTCTCGTGAGTGAGTAGGCTAGAGCCTTTAAAATCAAGAAATGTCTCAGTGAGTGGTGCTACCGGGACCTTCGCACCCAAAGCTTGGGTTGCCTGCGAAGTTACGAAAGCCCCGGCAGATTTGAACAGGTCATTCCTATCAGCCATCCCTTTGGCTGTATTGACAACAATATTGCCCCCCGCCTGTTTAAGCCCAGTGAGCATTTTCCTGGTCTGAATTCTGACGGGTTGAAGTTTGTGGCTGTGAAAAGCGTTATTCCAGCCAAATTTGATCAATTTATCCGTCAAAAATTTTCCAAATAATGCACCGCCTGCTGCACCAACAGGTGGAACAGGTGCAGTGAGAATAGCGCCCAGGGTCCCAAACACACCCATAGCTGCAAAATTTGCCAGCCGCCCGACCGCGGCTTGGAGGTGAGCAGCTGTCTTCTTGGATGGATTGCTTAAAATCTCCAAGAAGTCATTTGTTGCCTCCAGTGCCTCTGTAGCACTATCCAGCAATGCGCCGTAGTGATTGACTCGTTGAGTACTACCCACAAAAAATATCTCCTTCAGCCCTCTTGGGGAATAATGTTAAAAATGGGAAGTAAATAACGGAGTAACGGATGTGCAGAATAATTTCGCTAGATTTTTCAATGGCGCCGTTGACTTGCCCGCTTCAATATCTCTCCTATCAAAAGGCAATGTCGCACATCGTTGAGGTCCAGTGGTAACTGGCTGCTGTCATTCGTGCCGTGCGAGACCGGCAAGGCATTGCAACCTCTGATAAGCCTTGAGCTTCCCTCAAAATGACCTATCGAGAAGTCTCGCCACCTATGGTCGGCCCAGACAGGTGAAGGAGTTGGTCGCGTACGGCGCAAAGACAAGTGCAGAGCGCGGGCGTGTATTCTGAGGGTGTAGTCATTGATTAGCAGAGGGGCGCTCGCATGCCCGACTTGAATACGCCGATGTTCCCTGGCGCGCCGATGCCGCAGGACTTGACTGTCTCCCTGGATCTGCCGCAAACGCTTGCCTGCGTCAGCACGCCTGCCGCAGTCGTCGCGTTTTGGCGCGAAGCGGGACCCGCGCGCTGGTTTGCCAAGTCGGATGAGTTCGACGAGAAGTTTCGCCAATGCTTTCTGGCCACTCACATGGCTGCAGCGCGGCGCGAGCTGGACGACTGGACGCAGTCGGCCGAAGGCGCGTTGGCGCTCTTGATTGTTTTGGATCAGTTTCCGCGCAACGCTTTTCGCGGCACGGCGCACATGTATGCGACCGATCCGTTGGCGCAAGCCTATGCGTTGGCGATGATCGCCGCAGGGCAGGACCACGAGGTCGAGGTGGCCTTGCGCGCGTTTTGTTTTGCCTTGCGCGCGTTTTGGTTTTGTTTTGCCTTGCGCGCGTTTTGGTTTTGTTATCTGCCTTTGGAGCATGCCGAGGATGCCGGCCTGCAAGCGCGCTGCGTGGCCCTAATGACGCCATTGGGGGGGCAATCGCTGGAGTATGCCCAGCATCATGCCGACATCATCGCTCGTTTCGGGCGATTCCCCCATCGCAATCCCTTGCTGGGACGCGTGTCCACTCAGGCGGAGCTGGACTACATGGCCGCAGGCGGATTCACGGGGTAAATCGCATCGGAGTGCGGCACAAGAAAAAGCGCCTCGCAAGGAGGCGCTTTCGTTCGACCGCAGTTCGCGTGGGCAAGTGTGAGTGCGCGCGCGAACCCGGCGGCCCGATTACTCCAGCGCCATCGCTTCTTCGTCGGTCTTGTCCTTGATGTAGAACGCGGCGATCAAGCCCAGCGTCACACCAAACATCACGTAATAGGCCGGCGACATGGGCGAGCCCGTCACCTTGATCAGCCACGTCACGATGAACTGGGCGAACCCGCCGAAGATCATCACGGCCACGTTGTAGGCCATCGACATGCCCAGCGAGCGTACCTTGGCCGGAAACAGCTCGGCCATCACCGTGCCGAACAGGCCGAAAAACACCGATACGAACAAGCACACGACCACTTGCACCGTCAGCAGCTTGCCGATGGTCGGGCCGTCGGTGAGCCATGCATACAGCGGCCACAGCACGATCAGATAGCCGATCAGCGAGCCGATCATCAGGCGGCGGCCGACGCGATCCGACCAGGCGCCCATGAACGGCATCAGCACGACCATCAAGGCCGCGCCCGCCATCTGCACTAAAAACGTGTCGCGCAGCGGCAGCTTCAAGGTGACCGTCGAGAAGGTGACGAGGTAGGTGAAGGTGATGTAGATGGACACCGTGGCAGTCACGACCAGACCCATGCCCACCAGCGTCTCGCGCTTGTAGCGAACCAGCATCTGGCCCAGGGTGGTTTGAGCGACTTCGCCCGATGCCTTGCGTGCTTGAAGTTCCTTGAACACTTCGGGTTCTTCGACGTAGCGGCGGATATAGATGGCGACCGGGATGATGAGCAGGCCGAAGGCAAAAGGAATCCGCCAGGCCCATGACATCAGTTGTTCGGTGGTGAAGATGTCGGTGATCAGCGTGCCGATGGCCGCACCGATCAACAGGGCGGTCATTTGACCAGTCATCTGCCACGACCCGTAAAACCCGCGCTTGCCCGGTGGCGCCATTTCGATTAGCAGTGCGGTCGAGGTCCCGAATTCGCCGCCGGCTGCGAAGCCTTGCAGCAGACGCGCGATCAGGATGACCAGCGGCGCGGCGATGCCTACCTGCGCATAAGTCGGCGCAAAGGTGATGAAGAAAATCGCCACCGCCATGATGCCCGTCACCAGCACCATCGCGGCCTTACGGCCTTTACGGTCGCCGTACATGCCCAGCACGATGCCGCCTACCGGACGCATCAGAAAACCCACGCCGAAAATGGCCAGGGTCAGCAGAATCTGGTTGACCGCGCTTTCGGGATTGTTGGGGTCGGCCGGAAAAAACAGTTTCGCCACGATGGGCGTCATGAATGCGAAGACCAGGAAGTCATACCATTCCAACGCATTGCCAATAACGGCCGCCAGAATATTTCGCCGAGTAACGGTTGTGGTGGACACGAAGGGTTCCCTCAGAAGAACAGATACAAATGAACAATTACATACAGTGCGGAGGTTACACTGAACGAGTTTTCAATGGCTTACTAAATTTCATGAACTCTCGTGCCTGGCTGAAACATCTGGTGGCCTTCGATACCACTAGCCGATTGTCGAATCTTGCGTTGATCGAGTCGGTCCGCGACGCGTTGAAAAAGCAGGGCGTCGATCCGCAATTGATTTATTCGCCCGATGGAAAGAAGGCGAATCTGTTTGCCACGCTGCCGGCTCAAGACGGCGAAACCCAGGGTGGCATCGTGTTGTCCGGCCATACCGATGTGGTACCGGTGGATGGCCAGTCCTGGACCAGCGATCCGTTTAAGCTGACCGAGCGCGGGGCTAAACTGTATGGCCGGGGATCGGCAGATATGAAGGGTTTTATCGCATCGTCCCTGGCACTGGTGCCCGAGTTTCTGGCGATGCCGCGCCAGAAGCCGATCCATCTTGCCTTGTCGTACGACGAGGAAGTCGGCTGCGTGGGGGCGCCGGTCATGCTGGCCGAACTGCGCCGCCAAGGCATTCGCGCCGACGGTTGCGTGGTGGGCGAGCCCACGGGCATGCAGGTGGTGGTAGCGCATAAAGGTATTAATCTGTTCACGTGTCGCGTGCATGGCAAGGCGGCCCATTCGTCGCTCACGCCGCGCGGCTGCAACGCCATCGAATACGCGGCTCGCCTGATTTGCCGGATTCGCGATCTAGCCGATCATTACAAGGCGCAGGGACCTTACGACCAGCTCTACGACGTGCCCTATACCACCGTGACGACCAACCGGATTCAAGGTGGTATTGCAGTCAACACGATTCCAGACGCCTGCGAGTTCCAGTACGAGTTCCGCAACTTGCCCGGCATGTCGGCGCAAAGCATTCAGTCCAAGGTCGAAGCCTACGTGCGTGACGAACTGCTGCCGCGCATGCGCGAAGAGTTTGCCGACGCGGGCATCGATATCGAAGTGGGCGCGTCGGCCCCGGCGCTCGAGGCGTCGGAGCAGGCTGCCATTACTCAATTGGTGCGGGCGCTGACCAACGATCAGGATACGCGCAAGGTGGCCTATGGCACCGAAGGCGGTTTATTCCAGAACGCGGGTATGCCGACTGTGGTGTGCGGCCCTGGCCATATCGAGCAGGCGCACAAGCCCGATGAGTTCGTCGCGATCGATCAACTGGTGGCTTGCGATAACTTCCTGCGCAAGTTGGGCCAGTCGCTGGTCTGACAATTCGTCCGACGACGCCACTGTCATGTCATCCGGCGGGCACGAACCCATTCAGACGCCCAGTTCGATCTGGGTGTTCGGTTCGACTAAAGCGCTCGGTTCGATCAGTGCGTTCACGCACTTCATCCGCATGTCGAGATCCAGGCTCGCGATTGGCTTGCTTGGGGCGTTCCTGGCGGGGGCGATGGCTGGCTGTGTCAGCAAGTCCCAGCCTATGGGACCCATTCAGGGGACGCCTCGGTTGACGGATCGGGCGCTGGTGACTGCTGATGGCGTTGCGCTGCCAATGCGTCGATGGCTGCCCGAGGGGGCGCCGCGCGCGGTCATCGTTGCCTTGCACGGTATGAACGATTACAGTTTGGCGTTCGATGGGCCGGGCCGCTATTGGGCTTATGCCGGCCTGGCGACCTATGCGTTCGATCAGCGAGGGTTTGGCGCATCACCGCAAGGCGGAGTGTGGGCTGGGGCCGACACGATGGTGGCGGACCTGTCTGGGGCAGTCGATGCCGTGCGGCAGGTTCATCCGGCCGTGCCGGTGGTCGTTTTGGGTGAAAGCATGGGCGGCGCGGTCGTGGCGCACGCGTTGACTCGAGGCGCGATACATTCCGTGCGATCGCCGGTCGACCCCGCCCCATCCACCGCACTGGCCGATCGGATCGACGGCGCAGTGTTGTCGGCACCGGCGTTATGGGGGCCTGCGGCCATGCCCTGGCCCGCGCGGCTGGCATTATGGTCGGCGCGCCATACGGTTCCCGGTTGGATCGTGCGCCCGCCGCGCGGTCTGCGCATCGTTCCGTCAGACAATATCGCAATGCTGCAAGCTTTCGGGCGCGATCCGCTGGTGCGCAAGCACACCCGGATGGATACCCTGGCGGGCCTGACCGATCTCATGGCAGCGGCCGATGCCGGTATCGGTTCATGGCCCCCCAGCCTGCCCATGCTGGTGTTGTTTGGCAAGAACGAGCAGGTTCTGCCAGCCGAAGCCGTGCGACGCGCGCGGGCTAGCATTGATGCCCGGCACGGTGCGAACCCGGTTCAAGTGAAAGTGTACGAGGCGGGCTATCACATGCTGCTGCGCGACATCAATGCCCGGCAGGTACTGGACGACTTGGCAGCTTGGGTGCTGGCACCTGGAAAACCTCTGCTTTAGCCGATTTCGGCGCTGGACAATGCCGGGGCAGCCAAGCTGCAAGGCCCTGCATTGCCGTCCTGGTCTGATCTTGTAAGAGTTGCATCATCTCTGCAACATCAGCAGATTGATCAAGCCTTTATCCCTAGTGAGATTCGCCGAATAGCGGTGTTTTTTGGCCGCTTATCGCATAGATATGGGTAATCCCTGGCTCCCATACTCCGCTCGAATTCTAAGCAAGTGTTGACACCGGTCGGCATTTTTGGGCCTGGAATGTCAGATAGGATTCGCTATGCAAGCGCTATACCGTGCGGGTACGCCGTTGCCCACGCGCATGATCTTGACCGTTTTGTCTGTAGCCTTGCTGGCGGCATGTGGTGGCGGTGGTGGTGGTGGTGGTGTTGGCGGTATGTCGATGATGCCACCGGACGTCGCGCGGTCGGTTGTCGTCCCACCCAAGAAAGTCATGCCGCCTGCATTCGTGGATAAGCCGGGGGCTCGCCCCCTGCGCGATCCCGCTGCCTATACCGCGGCCGGCGTCAAAGTCGGTGTGCTGGACACTGGGTTCGACAACGCGCCGCAATTCGCCCACCGCGCCGCGGTCGAAACTCAATTGCAAGACACGATCCGACCGCAGGATGCCATCGCCGGTACCCACGGCTCGCGCGTGAGCCGACTCATCGGTGGGCGCGACGTCGGCGACGGATTCCCGACCGGTGCGGCCTACGACTTCCTCTTATACCAAGCTAATCTGTCCCGTATCGTCATCGCCGACGTGCTGGGCGACAGCCTGACCGCCTTGGCCGATCGCGGCGTCAAGATCGTCAATAATTCGTGGTCGATCAGCGCAGGGCCGGAAAACCATCTGCCCAATGGCGCTAATGTGGCGGCTAATTCCGCATTGGTGCAGGCGTTTTTCCCGCGGATGCGCGATGCTGTTCTCGTTCGAGGACAACTGATGATCTGGGCCAATGGCAACGAAGGCAGCGACCAGCCCTTTTTGTTCGCTGGCGCACCGTATGTCGATCCTGCGCTGGAGCGAGGCTGGATCACCGTCGTCCAGTTGCAAGACGGCCGTCTGACGCCCGGGTCGAACGCCTGTGGCTTGGCTGCCAATTGGTGCCTGGGTGCGCAAGCCCCTGCGGGCCTGTCAGGCACGTCGTATTCGGCACCCCGGGTGACGGCCTCTGCGGCTCAGGTGTCGCAGGTCTTCCCCTGGATGGACAACAGCGCGTTGCGCCAGACGATATTGTCGACCGCCGACGACCTGGGAACGCGCGATCGCACCGGCTGGGGTGAACTGAATGCGACCCGCGCCTTGCGCGGCCCGGCCCGTTTCGATCGTCGCTTGACGCAGGGTGGTGACTTCGAGGCCAGGTTCGATGCTCACATTTCGCATTTTCTGAACGACATCGCGGGTGATGCGGGATTGATCAAGTCGGGTACTAGCACGCTGGCGCTCTGGGGGAAGAACACTTATAGCGGGACGACTCGTGTCGATGGCGGCACGCTGGCGCTATACGGCGGGCTGGCGGCACCGGTGGCTGTCGGCCCAGGCGGGTTGTTCATGGGAGAGGGCGCTCGGGTGGCGGCAAGTGTGGCCAATTCGGGCACGGTGCAGGTCAATGGTGCCGGTCTTCGAGTCGATGGCGATTATGCAGCGGTTTCGTCCGGCGCGGTGTTGGCTACGCAATTGGGTAGCGTCATGACCGTCGGCGGCACAGTGCGCTTGAACGACTCGCGGCTGATTGCCTTGAAACCCGCAGACACGTACGTCGTCAAGTCGGTCGAGAACGTGTTGAACGCAGGCTCGGTCGAAGGCGTATTTGGCCAGGTCGATGGCGAGACCGGCCTGCTGTACGAGGTGAGCCCTCGCTACAGCGCCGACCGGGTCGATCTGGCGGTGACCCGCCGCAACGTCGCCGCGACGACGCAATCCTTGTATGCCCGGCAACCCGCTCGACTGGCTGCGGGCGAGGCCGTCGAAACGGCATTCCAGGCTGCCGATCGGGCAGTAGTCGATCGCTCGGGCGACGTGACATCCGCAGCC
>Ga0228620_1001238_pt1 | contig 10828 bp, 11 predicted proteins | sample 23DmetaG_FD_186030 | JGI IMG/M metagenome (GOLD analysis project Ga0228620, IMG submission 186030) | Seawater microbial communities from Monterey Bay, California, United States - 23D | ecosystem: Environmental > Aquatic > Marine > Coastal | place: USA: California | collected 2016-10-06 | reverse complement strand
TTCCAATATCTACTTCATTAGAAACTATTAGATTTTTACTAATATCAACTGATTCAGATACTAATGAATTAGATACTAATGAATTAGATACTAATGAATTAGAAACTATTAGATTTACTGTATTGATTGTATCATTAAAAATACCATTTCCACTAACGGATAAATTCTTTCCAATATCGACTTCATTAGAAACTATTAGATTTTTACTAATATCAACTGATTCAGATACTAATGATTGAGATACAATTAAATTTTGTACTTGAATTGTATCATTAAAAATACCATTCCCACTAACTGATAAATTATTTCCAATATCTACTTCATTAGAAACTATTAGATTTTTACTAATATCGACTGATTCAGATACTATAATTCCTTGACTAAAAGAAGCATTTGAAGATACAGAAATATTTCCAATTATTTCTAATGTAGATTGTGGAGTTGTAGTATTTATACCAACTTTATTATCAATATTTAATAATACTTTTCCAGTTTTAAAATACAAATCACTATTATAAGAATATATATTATTACTACTTGTATTAATATTATTTTTAACTGTTTCAGATATATTATTTAATTCTATATTTGATATTAAATTTTCTTCAAAATTATCATTATTAATAGAAGGATATAATATATCGGTTGATATATCTGATATAATATTTAATCCGTTCGGATGTTTACTATAAGTCATCCAATCAGATAATAAAATATCTTCAATATTAAATATTTCAGTTCGTGTAGAATCATTTAGTATTATTTCTGTATTTATAAAATTTATAATATAAGAAATATCATGTCCTTTTAAATCTATTTGTGATTGTATTCCCGGGGGTATAATATTTAATTTTCTTTTTATAACTTTAAATTCTCCTGTATCATCAATACTTAATTTATGTTGATCTCCTATCCATATAGAATTATCGGATAAAAATAAATGTCGTATTTTATATTCAGCAGAACCAATATCATATGATGCATTTGATTTTGGTAATAAATGACCAGAATTTGTTATTTCAAATTTATCTATATTATTTGTTTTAAATGTAATTGTTCCATTTGTATCAATAAAGACCGAACTATTATTTTTAGATATATTACTTGATAATGATTCCCATGAACTTCCATTATAACCTTCAAATCCCTGATTATATCTCATCATTCCAGAAATAGGAGTACCTGAAAAAGTATTTGAAACAGGGATTTGGATTGCATCACCTATAATATCTAATATACAATTTGGATTATTAGTTCCAATACCTATATTTCCACTTGAATAAAATATATTATTAGTATTAGTCGGAGTTTCATTCCATAATTTAGTACCCGAAAATAATATATCATTTTGATAAAAATTTCCATTTTTAATATTGATATTTCCTATAATTTCTAATTCCATAGATGGTATAGTAGTACCAATACCAATACTTTGAGAAACAGCTAAATTACCTTGAATATCTAATGTAGAAGTAGGAGTACTAAAATTATATCCAATCCCAATATTTCCCGACCCTGTTTTATTTGAAATAATCATTCTTTGTTCACCTTCAGTGAAAAAACGTAATTGTTCTTCATTTATATGATTTTCTAAAAAAAATTGTGTGTCGTTATTAGTACTAGTATTATTATTAGAACTAAAACCATACATTAATGGTAATATTCCATACATTATTATAATATATATAATAAAAATATAAATATCTAATTATAATAATTTACTAAGTTATTAAATTATTTAAATTTACTAAGTTATTAAATTATTTAAATTTACTAAGTTATTAAATTATTTAAATTTACTAAGTTATTAACAAAATTAGTTAATGTTGTTATTTGTGTTTCTAATAAAGTATTTTTGGTTAAACTATTCCAAGAACCATTTAAATATCCTTCTATATCTGTTCCAGAATAACGAATTGTACCAGGTGTTTCAATAACAGAGTTTATTGTAGAATCTCCTAAACTTATTCCCGAATTAAATATTGCATTTCCACTAACCGTTAAATTATTACCAACTCTAAAATTATCATTTATGTTAGTAGTTGTAGTTGTAATTGTACTTTTACCATGTAAAGAAATGAATATAGTACCTCCTTCTGAAATAGTATCATTTGCTTTAAGTTCTAATTGTAATTTATTATTTGCATTTATAGTTAAATCATTAATAAAAACTAATATAGATTTATCATATGAAGATGTATTATTAATATTAATTATTTCGGTTTGTATTATACTTTCATTAACATATATATTTAAAGAATATGATAAATTATTTATATTTAAATTTTGATGGATAATATTAATTTCTAGAATATTATAAATACTAGTATTTGCTATAACTTGATAATTTTTTGTACATACCTTAGATATTGTAGTTTCTTCTAAATGTAAACCAATAATAGATTCTAAATAAGTAAAATTTTGGGTTATATTATTTAATTGAAAGGTGTTTGTTGCTCCACCTCCACCTCCACCTCCACCACTAGTTAAACTATTCCAAGAACCATTTAAATATCCTTCTATATCAAAACCAGAATAACGAATTGAACCCGATGTTTCAATTGCAGAATTTATTGTAGAATCTCCTAAAATTATTCCTGAATTAAATACTGCATTTCCATTAACTGATAAATTTTTCTCAATTTCTATATTTTTTTCAACTGTTAAATCTTGTGTAGTTATTTTATCATTAAAAATAGAATTTCCTTTAACAGTTAAATTTTTATCAATTTCTAATAAATTAGAAACATTTAAATTTTTAGTAATTATTTGTTCTTTAAAAATACTATTTCCATAAACAGTTAAATTATGTCCAATTTCTAATGAATTGGAAATATTTAAATCTCGTGTAGTTATTTTATTATTAAAAATACTATTTCCATTAACAATCAAATTATTTCCAATATGTAATTCATTAGATACAGTTAGATTTTTTGTAGTTATTTGTTCATTAAAAATACTATTTCCACAAACAGTTAAATTATTACTAATATCTACTGAATCCGAAATTATTAAATTTGGTACATAAATTGTATCATTAAAAATACCATTTCCACTAACAGATACATTTTTTTCAATTATAAAATCATTATATGAATTAAAAAAAGAATGACCAATAATAATTATTTTATTACCCATATTTTGATGATTACCACAATTATAATATAAAATATTTGGAGCATTATCAGGGACATTAAATATTACATAATTTAAATTTGTACCATTATTTATAACACCACTATCATATTTTAAATTATGAGAACCAGAATTACCAGTACCACCTAATTCACTTGTTGTAATATAAAAAGGATGGGTTAAATTAGAATCATTATTTAAGTCAAAAATATATGTATTACCCTTAATTAAATATAATATTGGTTTTATAATTCCATTTAATAAATATTTTCCAGGTTCAGTAGTAATTTTAAAAGTTTTAATATAATTATATGTTGATATTTTATTAGTTGATATATTAGTATTATATAAATCGTCTGATATATTTATATTATTTTTAATATTTAAATTACCCGATATATTTATATTTTTTTGTATATTTACATCTAAATCAAGATTAGTATTTCCTATTACATTTAAATTATTAGAAATTATAGTTGGAATATTAAATATATTAACATATTCAACTAAATTTGCCATAATATATAATTATAATATATTAAAAAATATAATATTTATATATTATACTATTTATATATAATACTATCTAAAAATTTTTATAAAGATAGATAAACAAAATAGTCAGAAATTAAATAATAGCAAATCTGATCAATATTATCTTGTGATAATTTACAATTTATTCTTTTACAACATAATATAAATGTTTTACATAAATTTTTTAAAGATATTTGTTTGGAAAATTTAAGTCCTTTAATTGTATTAAATGTTATTATAATAGGATTTATTATAGTTATTTGATTTTCATCAGAATTATGTTCATAATCATAATACGTACCATATTTTTGTATAGAATTATTTTTTTCTAACATTGAATTAGTACTTGCATCATTTAAATTACATATACGAGAAGATAATTTATCTTTTTCTGTATTAATAAATGATAAATATGTTTCAAAAGATAAAAATCCATTATAAGTATATATAAATATTTCACCTGTAATTTCATTTCTAAATAACGCAATGGATGATTTCATAATATTTATTAATAATTATTTTAAATAATAAAACAATTTTAAAAATGTTTTAATTAAATTAAAACATTTTTAAAATTGATTTAATTAAATAAATTTTATGTAATATATTAAATATACATTAATATAATGAACACTACTTTAAACAAATCTTCATTATTTCAAAAAAAAAGAATAATAAATGAAATTAATAAATTAAGAACAAAATATACTGTTGATATAAATGAACAAGATAATACATTATTAGTACGTTATAATAAAAATTTTACATTTGTAATTCAAATTTATAATTCATATCCTTTTATGCCTTGTAATTATGGTATAATTATACACAAAATAGTTTTATTAAGTTCTTTAAAAAATAAATTACCATTTGATATTATTAATAATATTCAAAAACATATTAAAAAAGAAATATATATTAAAAATATTAAAGAATTATTTATTAATAATTATTCAGATAATAATGATTTAAATAATGATACTAGAATTAGTAGTGTATTTAATTATGATGATATTATACAAGAATGTACCCCAGCAACATTTATTGTAGAAGTACTTGAAAAAATTATTGAATTATTTATAAAATATAAATTATTTACAATATTGTTTTAAATATTTTTTTGCTAATTTTAATCTATTATTATTTAATTTAATACATAATGAAATTCGTGGAATAATTCGTCTAATTACTTCTTCTGTATAACCATAATCTTTTAATTTGATTCCAATCCAAAATATAATTTTTAAAAAATTAAGTTGTGTTTTTTTCATTTGTTCAGTAATATCAGTTGATTTTTGTATCTCAAATAATATTTTTGTTTGCATATCTGGTGTATCATAATCATCAATTAATTTATAATAAGGATTATAAATATTATGTATCATTTTATATATTTACTATAAAAAAAATTTTTTTTAACATAACATAAAAATAAATATATATTAATTATAATAATTACATAAATAATGCCAAAAAATAAAATTGGAGGTAATAAAGCAAAAAAAAATAAAAATGTATCAATAAATAAAAAAAGAGAATTAATATTTGCAGAAGATGGAGAAATATACGGAATAATATTAGATATTTGTGGTAATTCTCGTATGAAAGTATATTGTAATGATGGTATAGAAAGAGTATGTAGTATTAGAGGTAATATGCGAAAAAGAGTATGGATGAGAAAGAATGATTATGTTTTAATATCTATTAGAGAGTTTGAGAAAAATAAAGGAGATATTATATATAAATATAATCCGGATGAAATTATATCATTATATAATTATAAGGAATTAGATTCATCTATGAAAAAAACAGAATTAAATATATTAGGAAATATAGATATTAATAATAATGAGGATGACATTGAATTTAATGACGATATTGAAAATATAGATGAGGCAGATATTGATGATATATAAATATTATAATAATGGATATTTATACTTTTGATATACAATATTATTTGTAGGTAAATGAATATAATAAATATATATGTAATTACCTTTTGTTTGTGTTTTTAAATATTTATATTCATATTGAGTCATAAATATATTAATTATATATATATTAATTTTTTTTAATAAAATAAATATTATATATATATATTATGAAAATATTAATTACAATATTAATTTTATTTTTTCCAGTATTAGGTGAATTTTTTGCAAAATTAATAACACGAGATTGGGATGATATTACAGATTTCTTATTAACAATACCACCATTTAATATAATATCAGCAATAAAGCAATATTATGGAAAAGAAAATATTATAATTAATTATAATTCTATATTAATAAAAGTAGGAGGAATATTTATAATAACAATTATGGGTACTATTGGATTAATTTATATGTATTTGAATGATAATAAATTAGTTACAATTGATAATATTAATATATTAAATGATAATGACAATGATGATGACATAAATGAAACTAAAATAATAAAAGGAGGTAATTATAAAATAAATAAAACATTTTTTAATAAATTTTATATCTAATAATATAATAATATAATAAATATGTCAATTAGTACTAAAACATTAGATGAGCGTTTAAGTGAATCTGCAAAGATAAAAAAAAAATATCCAGATAAAATACCAGTTATAATAAAAAAATCATCAATAGAAAAAAATTTACAAGAAATTGATAGAGAAAAATATTTAATTCCTTTTAATTTATTAGTATCTCAATTACATTATATAATAAGAAAAAGAATAAATATTAATGCCGAAAAAGCAATTTATTTATTTTGTAATAATAAATTAATATCTACAAGTGATACAGTAGGAAATGTATATAATATAAATAAAAATGAAGATGGATTTTTATATATAGAATATACAGCAGAAAATACATTTGGATAATTATTTAATCTAAAATAATATGTAATTTTTTATAATGTATATTACAATATTTAGAATTATTTTTACAACTTCTTTTACATCTAGTGTTTGAACGTGTTTCTGCAATACATCTTAAATTATCATTGATTGTTTTTTTTACAATTTCAGTATTTGTAGATGTATCTAATTGTTTGCTTGTATTTTCTTCTGATTTTATATATTTTTTAATTAATTCTTTATAATCTAAATTATAATCAGATGAAATAATATTTAATACTTCTTTCATTTTTTTATTAATAATATCTAATAAAAATTTATTAACTTCTTGAATATTATTAAATTCCATAAGTATTAATTATTATATATAACTAATTTTTATATAAAAAAAATAAAATTTATTGAAATAATATTAATATTTAGAATGTAAAGAAAATATTAGAGAAGATATTTTATGATGCATTTTTATATTAGATAAATGTTTTTTTTTTGAAGTTATTTTATATTTTATATTATTAATATTTAAATAAGATAAATTATTAATTGTATTTTCATTATAAATATATTGTAAAATTAAATATAAATCTACTAAGTAATTTACGATTATTGTATATTTTTTATATATAAATGTAATAATATAATCTGTATTTTTTGTAATATACGTATATATATTATTATCTTTATTTACTATCATAAAAATATCAGGATTAATTCTATTATATGTTTCTGAATTATAATATATATTAATATATTCAGACATTTTAAATAAATATTATTAAAGATTTATATAATTTATGAGTATAATTATATTTTTAAATAAAAAAAATTTAAAATAAAAAAAATCTATCATTACGATAGTTTATGCTAAGAGTGGGATTCGAACCCACGCATCCGAAGATATCAGATCTTAAGTCTGACCCCTTAGACCAACTCGGGCACCTTAGCAAAGAATGCTCCCACTGAGATTCGAACTCAGGACCCCCGCATCATAAGTACGGTGCTCTACCAACTGAGCTATAGGAGCTTATATATTATCTATCTCCATAATAAATTTAATAAGTATTTATTTAAATCGCTGTGAGGAGAAATATATATAATTTATAAGAAAATTATATAATCATATAAGTAATATTTACTTATATTATTATTATATTAAATAGTCTTTAAGTACTATTTATTAAATATTTTTTTATTATATTAAATATTTTTTTATTATATTAAATATTTTTTTATTATATTAAATATTTTTTGTATTTAATATAATCCACCTACAATATTATTGATAAGATTTATAATTATATTAAATTATAATATATCACTATTTTCAAATTTTATTTATAATGATTTTATAAAAATTATTGTTGCTGTATGAAAATAATAATTATATTTTAATTAATTACTTATCAAGAAGTAGCCCAGCACCTATCTTCTATAAAATTAATATATTATTTTATTTTGCTGTATGAAGATATATTATATTTTCTACTTATTATAATATAATATTTATTTTTTAAGTAGTACACAAAAAAAAATTTTAATGGAAAGGTATATAGCCCATTAGGGCACATTTCCATTGTCATCAGTAATTGATGATAGAATCCGATTGAACATTCTTTTGAACAATGATATGCACATTGTTAGGTACAATGTGCTTATTGTAAAAATAACTTTAAAATAAAAATCAATTTTATTTTTAGAGTGTATTTATTGTGTAATAAAAAATTAAAATAATTATATTAATAATTAATATTATTATTATGAATAGTAATAATACATATACATTAATTAATACTATTTCTACAAATATTTTCTTATCCGGGAGTATAAATAAAATTTTACCAATAACAAATAATACTTGGGTAGATGATACATCTATTTCGAATTGTCATAAATGTAATAAATTATTTACATTTTTTGTAAGAAAACATCATTGTAGAGGATGTGGGCGTATTTTCTGTTATTATTGTACTAATAATTATATTAATAGTGATATATGTAGTAAAACTAAGTTAATAGACAAATATACATTTTTATCAAATATTGAATCAGATAATAAACAAAAAGTATGTATTATATGCTATAAATTATTTACAAAATTAAATAAAATAAAAAAATATATTACATTATTTCAATTATTACCAATAGATATAATTACAATTTATAAATTATCATTAGTATGTAAAATATGGAATGAATCTACATTAATTTATTTATTTAATTTTAAAGATATTCAATATATATTACCAACACAAACATTAAGTATTCATCATAGTAAATTAATATGTAATAATTTTAAATATATTATTGGACATAATAAATTAATGACTCAATTTATTAAATTATATAATTGGAATAACTTAGATACGACAGTAATAAATAATATTATATATAATATTAAACAATCAAAAAATTTAAATTGTAAATATTTATTATGTAATAAAAATTGTTCTTCTGATTTTTCAGATTCAAATATAATTGATATATTACTTAATATAAATAATATTCAAATTAGAGAATATATAATAGAATATTTATATAAAATCACAGATGATTATTTATATTGTTATATACCATTATTAGTAGATTGTATTAAATTAGATACAATTAATAATCCAATTATTTGTAATTATTTAATTGGTAGAGCAAAAAATAATTATTATATAGCAATTAATGTATATTGGGAATTAATATATTATAGTATTAATAATTATAATATTGATTTATTTATAACTTATTTTATAGGTAAATTAAAATTATATAATATAGAATTAGTTCAAAAAATACATAAAACATATAATTTTTTTAGTACATATACTAATAATTTTACAAAACATTCTAATAATATAAATAATATTTTACAAAATGAAAATATTTATTCTCCATTTCATGATTCTGAAATAAAATTAAATAATATTAAATATACAAGTATTATACAAAAAAATAGTTATACAAAACCATTAATAGTTCCATTTAACAAAAATACACATAAACCAATATCAATAATGTATAAATATGAAAATTTAAGAAAAGATAAAATAATAACTAATATAATTAAATTAATTGATTTATTATTAAAAAAAGAAAATATAGATTTAGATATTATTAATTATCAAGTTTTATGTATAGGTAATAATAAAGGAATAATTGAAATAGTTGATAATTCTATTTCTTTATATGAAATTATAAATAGTAGAAAAACAACAATATTAAATTATATATTAGAAAATAATGCTTCTGATACAGTTAATAATATAAAAAAAAGATTTATAAAAAGTACAGCAGCATATTGTATAATTACATTTTTATTAGGAATAGGAGATCGTCATTTAGATAATATAATGATACATAATAATGGTACTTTATTTCATATTGATTATACATTTTTATTAGGAGATGACCCTAAATTATATGCCCCAATTATAAGAATAATTCCTGATATGGTAGATGTTATCGGAGGAGAAAATAGTTATAATTATTTAGAATTTAAAAAAATATGTAATCAATGTTTTAATATTTTAAAAGAAAATACAGATATAATTACTCAAATATTATATTTATTAACATTAATACCTGATACAAACACAAATATTAATAAATTAGAAAATGAAATTTTAAAAAGATTTAATCCTTCTGGATTACAACAAGAAACAGATATACAATTAAATACAACAATTGAAAATAGTAAAGAATCATATAATCAATTTATTGATTATTTTCATTATTATAGTAAAGAAAATACTTTTTCAAATATATTTAAATATACTAAAAATCTATTTACATAATAATTTAAATAATTATAAATAATTATAAATTTTAAAATTGATTTATTTTTTTTAATAATTTTCGAATACTAAATTTGATTTTATTTAAAATAAAATATAAATTCCAATTATTATAACAACCCCACACCGCCATATGACAACAGAAAAGGAAATCCAACAATGTACACCATTCATTTATTTTGCATGTAATAGTCGTGTATTAGAATATATGCTGGATAATAATGTAAATGATAAATATTTGATGTATCTATCTATGACTAGTAAAGAAATAAGAAAAATATTAAAAAAAATTTATAAAATCGTGCAAATAGAAATAAAAATGAATTCGGGAAAAAAAATATTGAAAGTTCATTTATCTTCAGAGGTATTTGATAAAGTAGAACAAAAAAATTTATTTGAATATAGAGATAGTCATGGAAAGTCTATAATTCATTTACTTGCTGAAGCTGGTCATTATGAATGTTTGGAACAATTGTTAAAAGAATACCCTGAAATTAATATAAATGTTAAAACTAAAGGTCCAAAAAATAAACAG
>Ga0228620_1001236_pt1 | contig 10850 bp, 14 predicted proteins | sample 23DmetaG_FD_186030 | JGI IMG/M metagenome (GOLD analysis project Ga0228620, IMG submission 186030) | Seawater microbial communities from Monterey Bay, California, United States - 23D | ecosystem: Environmental > Aquatic > Marine > Coastal | place: USA: California | collected 2016-10-06 | reverse complement strand
AACAATTTAGTGACAGAAAAAAAAAGTAAAAGACCTATTGAAGCTCTAGCTGAAAATGTGTAGTATTATTTATATGAGTAAGAAATTGAAAGATAAGATTGAGAGAAATACCAAAAAGTTTTACGCGACTAATGAGAAGTACGGTATTTTTACTCCAGAAATATTAGAGTTTTTGGGTGAGAGTTTTATCACTGCCCCAGCATCCACCATGAAATCATTACACAATGCGTTTCCTGGTGGGTTGTTGGATCATATTATTACTACAACAAAATATGCTGTAGACATCAACCTAACATTACCAGAAGAATTGAGAGTAGAGAATGAATCTTTAGTAAAAGTTTGTTTTCTACATCAAATAGGTAAAACATTCTTATATAAGATGTGTGAATCAGAATGGCATAGAGTAAATCAAGGGAAGATGTATGAGTTTAATGATGAACTAACATCTATGAAAGTTGGTGAAAGGTCAGCATATTACGCACTCAGATATGGTGTAGAGATGAGTGAGAATGAATATCAAGCAGTTATAAACTATGATAAGTCAGATGAGGACAAACAATCAAAATGGCATTCTTGTACTTTATCAACTATAATCAAACAAGCTAATGAATTAGCAATAATAGAAGAGAAAAAATTAAATGATGGATACTAAAGAATTACTAACAATGATTGAGAACTTTCAGAATATGTCAAAAGATATAAATGGAAGTGAAGATTTAGAATTAAATCAATATGTAGAAGAATTAAAAAAGATTTATAATTTAGATGAAAATGATGTGGAAACACCTACATATACAGAAATGTTAAATAAAACAACAACAAAATTTATCAATAACTCAAACAATGAAGATCCTACCTATGCAAAAGAAGGTGATAGTGGATTTGATTTAAGAGCATTTATTGACGAACCTGTAACATTAAAACCATTAGAGAGGAAACTTATACCAACAGGACTAAAGTTTGAGTTATCACCAAATACTGAATTACAAGTTAGACCTAGAAGTGGTATGGCTCTAAAGCACGGAATATCTGTGTTAAACACACCGGGTACTGTAGATGAGGGTTATAGAGGTGATGTAGGAATTATTGCAGTAAATCTTAGTAATGAAGAGTATACAATAGAACCAGGTGAAAGAATTGCACAAGCGGTTATTATGAATGTTGTTGGACATAGATTATCTAACTTAGAAAAAGTAGAAAACCTAACTGAAACAGAAAGAGGTGACACAGGATATGGATCAAGTGGGAAAAATTAAAAACCTATTAAATAAATTAAAATGAGATATCAATCAGAATTAGATAGAATAAATAAATCAAACGAAAACAATAAGACTGAAAAGGATATTGTTAAGGATTATCTAAAAAAACTTAAAGTAGAACTTGCTATGTCTAACTATAATGATGGGTGGTATGTTAAGTGGGTTGAAGATAAAATTAAAGAAATAGAAAGTAGAAATGATTAGTGTAGTATATTCAACAAGGGAAGATAACCAAAAACATATTGACCATATTAAAAATACTTCTGGTATCCACAAAGGAATAGAAGTAAAACAATATATAAATAATGGTGAATATTCACTTACAGAGCTTTATAATAAAGCATTAAAAGAAACCACAAATAATATTGTGGTTTTTTGTCATGATGACATAATATTTGACACTAAAAATTGGGGTAAGAAGTTACTAAAGGTAATGGAGAAAAATCCTGAATATGGTGTTGTTGGTATTGCGGGTTCTAGAGAATTACCTTCATCTGCAAAATGGTGGGAAAACCCCAATCACATGTATGGGCAAGTATATCACCAAAAAGATGGTAATAGATGGTTATCTAAATATTCTCCAAAAAAACCATTATTTTTGGATAATGTTGTAGTTGTGGATGGGTTATTCTTTGCAGTCAATAAAGATATCATAAAAGAAACTTTTGATGAGAGTGTTGAAGGGTTTCACTTCTATGATGTTGATTTCTCTTTTAGAAATTATATTGCAGGTGTTAAAGTGGGTGTTACTTCAGATATAGATGTTACCCACCTTTCAATAGGTGAAACAAACCAACAATGGGATGAAAACAGAAAACTATTTGCAGAAAAGTATAAAGACAATTTACCAACTAAAGCAGAAAAGGTATTTAATAAACACAATAAAATGAAGGTTTTAATTGGTTGTCTGTTATTTAATGATTATACGGGTTCTGAATTACATGTTTATGAACTAGCAAAGGAATTAGTTAAACAAAATTGTGATGTTGATATAGTTTCTAATATCGGACCTAAAATGGTAGATAGGGTTAAAAAGTTTGGAGTCAATTGTTATCCAATACAAGAACCACCAGGTTTTAAGTTAGGTGATGGTAAATGGGGGTTGAATACACCTCAAGGTAACACAATTTCTCAAAAAGGGCAATTATACAAAGTAGATGAAAAAAAATATGATGTTATTCATATCAACCATAAACCTATTGGTGAACATTTAATAAAGTTATACCCTAACTCACCATTCATTAATACAATACATTCAGAAGTTATACCTAACTTAGAAGAACCTGTGGTAGATGAAAAGGTAAAAAAATATATTACAATAAGAGAGTCTATTACTGACTACGTATGTGATGGGTGGGATATCCCAAAAGAAAAGGTAAGTGTTATTTATAACCCTATTGATAGTAATAGGTTTAAGTTATATGATAAGGTACAAACTAAACAAGTAACGTTATTTGTTGGTACAATAGATTACCTTAGAAAAAATACAATATATGATTTAGTGGAATATACTAAAGAAAACAATAAACAACTTTGGTTAGTTGGTGTGAATAAATCAGATTACTTAGAAGATTTAATTAAATATGAACACGTAACTCACCATTCTGCAACTTGGGACGTTGAAAGGTATGTAAAGGAATGTGATGAAACTGCAAGTATCCTTATGGGAAGAACAACTATAGAAGGTTGGCTATGTAATAAACCAGGATGGGTATACCAAATAGACAAAGAAGGTAATATCACTAGTAAAGAAAAGATAAATGTTCCTTCAGATGTGGATAAATTTAAGTCAGAGAATGTTGCCTCTGAAATTATAAAAGAATATAAAAGTGTAATATGAAATTAGTAATTAAGTTTCCAACAAGAGGTAGGTCAAGTAAGTTTTTATTTGCAATAAAACAGTATATTGATTATCTAGATGATAAGTCAACTCAAATAATAGTGACATGTGATAATGATGATGAGGATATGAAACAACCACATATTAAAGAAGTTTTATCTAAATATAACAATATAACTTTATTGTTTGGGGATAATAAAGGTAAAATAGATGCAATAAACGCTGATATAGAAAATATTAACTTTGATATTATTTTATTAGCTTCTGATGACATGTTACCAAAAGTAAAAGGTTTTGATACAATTATTAAAAACGAAATGATTAAAAATTTTTCTGATACTGATGGTGTTTTATGGTTTAATGATGGTCATAAAAAAAACACATTAAATACCTTATGTATTTTAGGTAAAAAATATTATGAAAGGTTTAATTATATATATTACCCTAACTATATTTCAGTTTGGTGTGATAATGAGTTTATGGATGTTGCAAACATCTTAAATAAACAAAAATATTTTGATAAAGTAATAATCGAACACCAACACCCTGATTGGGGTTTCGGTAATAGAGATGAAATTCATATTCTAAACAGTAAGCACGAAAAACACGATAGGGAATTATATAATAAAAGAAAATCACTAAACTTTGAGTTATGAAATTAGATGTTTACATACCTACATATAAACCACATTTTAAATACCTAAATAAAGTGGTAGATATGTATTTAAATTCTACAGAAAAACCTGATAATATTGTTATCAGCGTATCAGATTATAAAGATATGGATAAAATTTTATTTGATGAAATAGAAAAAAAAGAAAGGGTTAAAGTAATAAAAAATAAAGGTAAAAAATTAACTGCAGAAAATTTATTAGATTCAAAAAAAACAGAATCAGATATTATTCTTTATCATGGTTCTGACGATTATCCTCACCAACAAAGAGTTGAAGTAGTAAAATATTTTTTTGGTGAGTATGACATTATGCATTTACATCATTCGTACCATAAATGTAATGATTCAGGAACTATGGGTAAGTATTGGGATTCAGTAAATCAAAAGTGGGGTAATACAACTAATATGGGAGAAGATCACCCAAAGTTTAATTTAGAAGAGACTAATATCTATACAACCGAACCAATATATAAAAAATATTTTCCTGATGGTAAATTAGAGACAGGTTCTAAAAATCAAAAAGTTTTTGGGTACACCTTTGATGTTTTTAAACAATCTATGGCAATGGGTGCTTGCGCAATTAGAAGAGAAGTTATGGATGATATAAAATGGTCTAGCACTAATTATATGTTTGCACAAAATAATGTAGGTGGAAGAGGTCAAGACTATGAGTTTTTTATGAGAATGGTTCATAAATACAATAAAGGTTTACTAATATCTTTCCCACTATACTATTATAATACACCTAGTTATAAATAAAGAATATGGATATTTCAATTTTAATATGTACTATAGAAGGAAGAGAAAAACCTCTAAGTGAGTTACTAAATATTCTCGATAATCAAAAAAATGAAAAAGTAGAAATTTTATTAAATAAAGATAATAGAGAAAAAACTGTAGGTAAAAAAAGAAATGAACTTATAAATCAAGCAAAAGGTAAATACATATGTTTTATTGATGATGATGATATAGTTTCAGATGATTATATAAGTAAAATATTATATTCTATTAATAATTCTAATCCAGACGTTATTGGATTAGAATTAGATTATATAGTAAATGGTGTAAAAAAAGGTAGGGCATACCATTCATTGAAATATAAATCTTGGTATGAAGAAACTAATAAAGAAATACCAAATCAAATGAAATATTATCGAAACCCAAACCATCTAAATCCTGTCAGAATAGAAATTGCAAAAAAAGTTATGTTTCCAGAGGTAAATTTTAGAGAGGATTATGATTACTCAATGAGAATGTTACCTCACTTAAAAACCGAAGAATACATAAAAGAACCGATATATACATATCAATTTAAAACAAATAAATAAAATAAATAAAATGAAGAAAATAATATCTTTTTCTATATGGGGTAATGAATATAGATATTTGGGAGGGGCTTTACAGAATGTTGAATTAGCTAACCATTATTATCCTGATTGGGTTTGTAGATTTTACATCGGTGGGTCAACAAATAGAGATTTTATTAATAAATTAGAATCTTTTAGTAATGTAGAAATTATTAATATGTCTGAGATGGGAGATTATACAGGAATGACTTGGAGATTTTTAGCTATTTCAGACCCAGAAGTGGAAATAACTATCATTAGAGACGCAGATAGTAGGTTACATGAAAGAGAAGTTATATTAGTAAATGAATGGATTAATAGTGACAAATCTTTTCATATAATAAGAGATCATAAATTTCATACTGCAAAAATAATGGGTGGTATGTGGGGTTCTAAAAAAGGTATAATACCCAATATGGGAGAATTATTGGAGAATTATCAATTAGGGGATTACTGGCAAACTGATCAAAATTTTTTAAGGGATATTATCTACCCCAAAGTAAAGAATATCTCTATGTCACATGATTATTTCGGAGTTATAGATAATAAACCATTCCCTACTGAATTACATAATAGAGATGAAAATCATTTCATTGGTCAAGCGTATGACGGTGATGGTAAAGTGTTAGATAAGAATATATACTTTAGTGATTATATAAATAATAATATTAAACTATCTAATAATGAAGAATTTAAAAGATAAGTATAGAGTAATAACCAGTACTAATGAGAAAGAATTATATATTAATTTTTGGCCAACAATGGCATTAAATTGGAAATGGTATGGATTCAAAAAAGTAGTATGTGCTTTTATTACTAATAGAGGTTATGATGATCCTTTAGTTAAGGAAATGTCTAAATATGGTGAGATTGTAATTTTTAAACCTTTAGATGGTATTGAAGATTCTATTCAAGCTAAAGCGACTAGAATGTATTTATCCACTAAATATGAAGAGGATTTATGTATGATAGGTGATATAGATATGTATATCCTTAATAAACAAGAAACTTGGGATAAATGGTTTTCTAAGATAGAAGAAGATAAATTATTATGTATTTCTGCAAATAAAGGTGGACCATATAGTGGTAGTGATATAGGTAAGTTTCCTATGGCTTTTACGTCTGCAAAAAGTAGTATATGGGAAGAAATAGTTAACCCTAAAAAATTAAGTTATGATGATTTATTTAAGAGTTGGTATGACTTAAATATTTGTGATAATATGGAATCAGTAAATAAACCTTTTAAGAATTTTTCTGACGAATCATTATTAAGGGCTTTAATATGTTTATGGGGTGATTATAATAATAAACACGCCTATTACCACCCAAAAGTCTTAAATATTGAGAGGGATGACTGGAATGGTTTGGCTAAAAGAAGAATAGATAGGTCTAGATGGTTAATTGATAGTGAAAAACTTAATAGTGGTTATTATTATGATTCACAACCAGTTAGACCATTTAATGAAAATATAAATAATATTAAACCCATTTTAAATTATATTGGTATAGATCAAAATAATTGGTTATTAAAAAATTAATATATGATAAACTTAAATAATAAATTATTAAATGTAGTCGTTGATAAAATTAAAGATGATAATATTACAACTATATTAGAAATAGGATCTAGGGATGGTAATGACTCTAATTTTTTATCTAAAAAATTTAACCTTAAAAATGAAAATGTTCATATAGTAGAACCTAATTACATATCTTTTAATAAAATAAAAGAAAACTATAATAAATTTAATTTATATAATTTAGCAATTAATAGTTACAATGGAGTTTGTGCATTTAATAATATTGAAGATATAAATGTTATTGGAGTAAGTTCAATAAGGGATAGAATTGATAATTTCTATGAAAAAAATGATACATCAAAGGTTGAAGTTAATTGTATTACAGGAGAAAAGTTATTATCATCTATATCTAATAAAATAGATTACTGTCAAATAGATGTCGAGGGTATGGGATATGAAGTATTAGAGAGTTTTTCAGACTCAATTAAAAATATTAAATACATTTTCATAGAGTCAGAACATAAAATTGTTTGGGAAGGTCAGAAAGTTTATACTGATATTGAAAATATACTTAATAAGACACATAAATTAATATATACCGACTATAAAGAAGGTAATTTACAATCCAACACAATGTGGGTAGAAAAGAATAATAATGTGGTAGTAATATGAAAAAAGTTTTAATAACAGGAATCAACGGACAAGATGGTTCGTACTTAACAGAGTTTTTATTAGAAAAAGGTTATGAAGTATGGGGTACAGTAAAAAGAAACTCTGTATCTGAAACACAATCTACTAGAATAGAACATCTTCGATCATCAGGTAAAATAAACTTAGAGTATGGAGACTTAACTGATATGGCTTCATTAGTAAGAGTACTACAAAAAGTACAACCAGATGAGATATATAATTTAGCTGCACAATCACACGTTAGAATTAGTTTCGACCAACCAGTATATACTGCAAATGCTACCGGTATCGGTACACTTAACTTATTAGAAGCAGCTAGAATGGTTTCACCTAACTCAAAAATATATCAAGCATCTTCTTCAGAGATGTTTGGAAACTCAATAGATGATGATGGATATCAAAGAGAAACAACTCCTCTTAATCCTGTATCACCATATGGGTGTGCTAAAGTATTTTCATATAACATATGTAGAAACTATAGGAACTCATATAATATGAAGATATGGAATGGGATATTATTCAATCACGAATCACCGAGAAGAGGTACTAACTTTGTAACTAATAAAGTTGTTAAAGCAGCAGTTAGAATTAAATTAGGTTTACAAGAAAACTTACACTTAGGTAATTTAGAAGCAACAAGAGATTGGGGACATGCTAAAGATTATGTTGAAGCAATGTGGTTAATGTTACAAGATGACACCCCAGACGATTATGTATGTTCAACAGGGGTATCACATTCAGTTAGAGATTTATGTAAATATACATTTGACTCTTTAGTGTTAAATTACGAAGATTATGTAGTTGTTGATGAGAAACATATGAGACCAGAAGAGTTAGATGACTTAAAAGGAGATTCAACAAAACTTAGAAATAAATTAGGTTGGGAACCTAAATATTCATTTGAGTCTATGATAGATGAAATGGTTAATTATTGGTTAGAATATTATGAGTAAAAAAATATTAGTGACAGGTGGAAATGGACTTGTCGGTTCGCAGTTTGAAGGAAATGATTATATAAAGTATTCATCTAAACTTTTTGATTTAAGGAATGCTAATCACGTAGATTCTATGTTTAGAAAACTACAATATGAACCATTTAGGTTTGATGGTGTAATACATACCGCAGCAAAAGTTGGTGGTGTTGGTGGTAATATGAAATATAAAGGTGAGTTTTTTTATGATAATATTATGATGAACACCAATGTTATTGAATCTGCAAGAAAACATAATATAAAAAACTTAGTATGTTTCCTATCAACATGTGTTTTTCCTGATGATGTTGAATATCCGTTAACAGAAAAGAAGATACACTTAGGTGCTCCACATACATCTAATGATGCTTATGCCTATGCTAAACGTATGGCAGAAGTTCAGATTAGGGCTTATAGAGAACAATACGGATTAAATTATAAAACAGTGATACCAACCAACATATATGGTATGAATGACAACTTTGATATTGAAAATGGACATGTTGTACCATCATTAATACATAAATGTTATATTGCTAGAGAAACTAATACACCATTAACAATATGGGGTAGTGGAACACCACTTAGAGAGTTTATATATAATAAAGATGTTGCCAAATTGACAGAATGGGTTTTAGAAAATTACAATGAAAATGAACCAATCATATTATCAACATCAGAAGAAGTATCTATTAAGGATGTTGTTGGTATGATTATTGAGTTAATGAACTTTAAGGGTGAAGTTAAATGGGATAGTGATAAACCAGATGGTCAATATAGAAAACCATCAGATAATAGTAAAATAAAACATTATCTACCTAATTTTGAGTTTACACCACTATATGATGGGTTAAAAGAAACAATAGAATGGTTTGAAGATAATTATGAAAAAGTAAGGGGTTATAAACAAATAAAATTATAATTTACTATTTATATTTAGTAGACTATACTAAAACTATAATAAAAGATAATTATTACTTAATGAGTAGAAAAAGTAGAAGAAACAAACAACTATCCGAAGAGGAACTGAGGGAAGTCGAAGAATTTGTATGGAGTAGAAATATCGAAGAAGACAAGTTCTTACAAACAATGTCAATAAACACTAAGTGTAAGACAGAGAATCAAAAGAAATTAGTTAATTCAATCAAACAAAATGAGATTACAATATGTAGTGGGTTACCGGGTTCTGGTAAAACCTTCCTTTCTTGTTCTGAGGCATTAAAATTAATTAAATCTAGACCTAAGTATAAGAGAATTGTTTTAGTTAAATCTATTACTCCACTTAAAAATGAAGAGATTGGGCATTTACCAGGTAATTTAGAAGAGAAGATGGCACCAATTATGGAATCATTTACTGATAATATCAGAAAGTTGATTGGTAAGACTAGAATGGAGAAACTTATTGAGTTAGGTGTTATAGAGATTGTACCAATTGCATTTGCTAGAGGTAGAAGTATTGACAACTCTGTTATCTTAATTGATGAAGCTCAGAATATCTCTTTAGATAATATCAGAACACTTATGACTAGAATTGGAGATAACTCTAAAATGGTTATTATGGGTGATGTTAAACAAAAGGATATTAGAAACAAAAGAGATAGCTCATTAGAAATTGTTTTAAGAAGATTTGACAATGTTGCAGGTTTCGGTTGTGTTGAATTAAGAGATCCAAATGATGTTGTTAGAAACCCTATCATTAAACTTGTTGAACAAGTTTTTGATGATATGGAAGATAGTAATAAGTAGGAAAGAAAAAAAGTTTTAGAATGAAAGTAGGAATCGCATTAGATGGTGTGGTTAGAGATTTTATGGGTCAATTAGAAAAGACCTATGATAAATATTTCCCACAAGAATTAGAAGAAGGTGAAGAGTTGCCTGAAAGAAAGATAACGTCTTTCGATTTATTAGAGTATTTCACATTTACTGGTGGAACACAAGAATTAAATGAGTTTTTATATGTGGACTCAGCATTAGAGGTATTTGGACACGCAGGTGAATCTAAATTAAATGCTGTTGAGCACTTAAATCAAATACATAATTGGATTGAAGATGAAGGTCATGAACCTATCATCATATCTAAGGAGTTAAATAACAGTAAACCATCAACACTATTCTTTTTATCTAAGTTATCTGGTAAGTTTAATAATATTAAGTTTGTTAGAGACTATAAGAATAAATGGGATCATGTTGATATACTAATTACTGCTAACCCAAATACATTAGAATCTAAACCACAAGGTAAAATATCTATTAAGGTTATAAATAACTACAATAAGAATTGTGAGTCAGATTATACCATTATAGACTTAAAAGAAATACTGGACGATAAGACTGTCCTAAACAAAGTATTAAATACTCAAACAGTGAGTTTTACAGAGGTTACGGAGTAATCTTTACAAATTATTATTACATACTAAAATTATACATATGGAAAAACAATATTTAGATTTTGCAGGCAACGAACTAATCGTTGATTTTGAGAAATTATCAGAAATAGTAAGAGCAAAAAGTCCATTTCTAAGAGATGATGATGGCAAACTTATAAAAGACG
>Ga0228620_1001220_pt1 | contig 10919 bp, 10 predicted proteins | sample 23DmetaG_FD_186030 | JGI IMG/M metagenome (GOLD analysis project Ga0228620, IMG submission 186030) | Seawater microbial communities from Monterey Bay, California, United States - 23D | ecosystem: Environmental > Aquatic > Marine > Coastal | place: USA: California | collected 2016-10-06 | reverse complement strand
AGCCCGGCAGAGGTGCCATTGGGGCTTTTGCGTCAGATGGCCGCTTATGCTGCGGTTATCGCCCGTACCTATCCTGACCATCAGATAATCCCGGCGCTGCTCTGGACCAAACAGGCGCGTTTGATGCCCTTGCCGGACGCGCTCTTGGCAAACGTATTTTCCGAGCCATCCCTTGACCTTTAGGGGCGCGATGCCTAGGTTCCCGCTATCAGAAATGTGGTTTCAGGAGATACGAAAATGGCTACAGTTGCCGTCACAGACGAGACTTTCGACAGCGAAGTAAAAAACTCTGACGTTCCTGTCGTGGTTGATTTTTGGGCGGAATGGTGTGGCCCTTGCAAGCAAATCGGTCCGGCGCTGGAAGAGCTGTCGGTTGAAATGGCCGGCAAAATTAAAATCGCCAAAGTCGATGTGGATACAAACCCAAATTCCGCCGCCTCCATGGGGGTGCGGGGTATTCCGGCGTTGTTTATTTTCAAAGATGGCGAAGTGATTTCGAACCGCGCTGGCGCTGCACCGAAAGCCGCACTGCAAAGCTGGATAGAAGATAGCATTTAAGCTCTCTGAGATGCTGTGATGTCGAATTGGGCACCTTTGGTGCCCTTTTTCGCACCAAACCCGAACTTTATGCATGCGCGTTAATGCAGCGCATATCACCGATAGCGCAGAGCGTAAAAAAGGAGAGGCGTATGAGCCAAAGTGATTTTCCCGGATGGCATGGCACCACGATTATCGGCGTTAAAAAATCGGGCAAAGTGGTGATCGCGGGGGATGGTCAGGTTTCGTTGGGGCAAACGGTGATCAAAGGCACAGCGCGCAAAGTGCGCCGCTTATCCCCCGGCGGTTTTGACGTGATCGCAGGTTTTGCGGGTTCAACCGCTGATGCGTTTACGCTTTTGGAGCGGCTTGAAGCAAAGCTGGAAGCCGCGCCTGGACAGCTAGAACGGGCTTCGGTTGAACTGGCCAAAGATTGGCGTACGGATAAATATCTTCAAAAGCTGGAAGCGATGTTGATCGTCACCGATGGCAAAAAGCTTTTTGTGATCACGGGCGCCGGTGATGTGCTTGAGCCCGAGCATAATATTGCGGCGATCGGCTCGGGTGGCAATTTTGCCTTGGCGGCAGCGCGTGGCATGATGGATAGCGATAAAGACGCAGAAACAATTGCCCGCGAGGCGATGGCGATCGCCGCTGATATCTGCGTCTACACGAATGGCAAATTGACGGTCGAGGATCTTTCAGAATGACCCTTATCCCGCCTGAAACGTTGCGGTCAGCCGTTCAGGCGGGTATTTTAAATGAAGCCCAGGCGGTACGTCTTTCGGTACATCTTCAAACAGAGTTTGGGTTTCGCGCCGCGTTGTCGCGCGATGATGAGCCCTTTGAATTTTTTAGAGGGTTTTCGGAAATTTTTGTCACTTTGGGGTTAAGCCTGCTATGGGGCGGTGCGCTGGGACTGATTGGACTGTCTGTATCTTGGATGTTTGCGCATTTTTGTTGTTTGGTTTTATGCCTAGGCCTGGCGCGCTATTTCACGCTGATACGCCGGATGAGCTTGCCCAGCATCGCTTTGGCGCTGGGCGCCGCGGTGAATGGCAGCGCGGTGTTTTCAATTGGTTTTTTCGAGCTTGGAAGCTTTGAAAAAGCGCCTCTTATGGCGCTGGCAGCGCTTGGTATGGGGGGCATGGCTTTATATTTTAAAGTTTTCAAACTGCCGTTTGCGATGTTTTTGTTTGGCCTGTTCGCGATGCTGTTGAGCTATAGCGTGGCGCTTGACCTAACCGATATCTCCCTTGCGCCCGCAAATTTTCCGGAAATGTTTTTCAATTTAGGCATCGGTGCACCGGTGGCCTATGCCTCGCTTGGTCTTGGCTTTGCAATGATGGCGCTGGGGCTTTGGTTTGACATGCAGGATCCGCACCGCTTGGGTCGATTTGCGGCAACTGGATTTTGGCTGCATATTCTTGCCGCGCCGGCCTTGGTGAATACGGCAGCTTTCTCCCTTTATAAATTGGGCGGGACAACGGGTTATCTTTCGATGGCGGGTCTGCTTTTATTGGTAACCGTTTTTGCGTTGATTATTGATCGCCGTTCTTTTTTAACAGCGGGCTTATTCTATTTTATCGCCGTGATTGTTTGGATCACAAACCAAGCGCTGGGAGAGGCATTTGGCGGGGTATCGATTGTGTTTATACTCGGCGTGCTATTTACGGCATTGGGCACTTGGTGGGTGCAAATGCGCGGCGCAGTGTTGCGTGCCTTGCCAGAGTTTCCCGGCAAATCTAACCTTCCCCCTTATCGATCAGAGGATTAAATGACTGACTTAACTCCGCGTGAAATTGTTTCAGAACTTGACCGTTATATTATCGGGCAACGCGATGCGAAGCGCGCCGTTGCCGTGGCGCTGCGCTCTCGCTGGCGGCGCAAACAACTTGATGCCAGCTTGCGCGATGAAGTTTATCCTAAAAATATCCTTATGATCGGGCCAACCGGCGTGGGTAAAACCGAAATAAGCCGGCGGCTTGCCAAACTGGCGAAAGCCCCTTTCATAAAAATTGAAGCAACCAAGTTCACCGAAGTGGGCTATGTGGGGCGAGATGTCGAGCAAATCATCCGCGATTTGGTTGATTCTGCCATCGCGATGACGCGCGCGCAGATGCGCGATGATGTGCGCGCAAAGGCCGCTCAGGCGGCGGAAGATCGGGTAATAGAAGCCATTGCCGGATCCGATGCGCGTTCTGCCACGCGCGAAATGTTTCGCAAAAAGCTGCGCGCTGGCGAGCTGGATGATCAAGAGATCGAACTTGACGTTGCCGATACCAGCACGCCCACACCCATGTTGGATATTCCCGGTCAGCCCGGCAGCCAGATGGGCATGATGAATATAGGCGATCTGTTTGGCAAAGCGTTTGGTCAACGCACGGTGAAGCGCAAAATCAAAGTGTCTGATAGCCATGATCTTTTGGTTGGGGAAGAGGCGGATAAACTGCTAGATGATGACAGTGTTACCCGCGCTGCGATCGAAGCGGTGCAAGAAAATGGCATCGTGTTTTTGGATGAAATTGATAAAGTCTGCGCGCGCAGCGATGCGCGTGGCGGTGATGTCAGCCGCGAAGGTGTACAACGCGATTTGCTGCCTTTGATCGAAGGCACCGTGGTCAGTACGAAATATGGCCCGGTCAATACCGATCATATCTTGTTCATTGCCTCGGGCGCGTTTCATGTGGCCAAACCGTCGGATCTGCTTCCTGAATTGCAGGGCCGATTGCCCATTCGGGTTGAATTGCGCGCGCTCAGCGAAGAAGATTTTGTGCGTATTCTCACCGAGACCGATAATGCGTTGACCCTGCAATATACCGCGCTGATGGGGGCCGAAGGTGTTGTGGTTAACTTTACCGAAGAGGGGATCGCCGCGCTGGCAAAAATAGCTGCGCAAGTGAACCTGTCGGTGGAAAATATTGGTGCGCGGCGGCTTTATACGGTGATCGAGCGGGTGTTTGAAGAGCTGTCGTTTGCCGCCCCTGACCGCGCCGGTGAGACCGTTGAGGTCACGGCTAAATTTGTGGAAGATAATTTGGGTGATCTGGCCAAAAGTGCCGATCTTAGCCGTTATGTTTTGTAACGCTGCTGGTTTGACCTTGCAGAGCGCTTTGATCCGTTGAAAGCGGGCATGCATACGTGCTGTCCTGCGTGAAAACCACGGCTGTGTGAACCCGCGCATCTTCAAAAGAGCGGTGCGTATGGGCAGTATCGCCCCGCATAGTGCTTGGATGGTTGGACCGTCTGAGCGGGCAATCAAGATTGAACGCGGCCTGAATATACGCGGAAATGTCAGTGCGATTGCCAAGAAAGGGTGAGGCCAGATTATAGGTGTCGTACAGGGCATGACTGCGCGTTGCTTCGTGCCAAGACCCGTTCAGCCTGAGCCGGTCAAAAATCAGCCGCTACGCCGCCAAAATAAGCGCCGGGTTGCGCGGCTGCCAATAAACGCGAAAACAGATCAAAGCCTTTCTGGTTCGATTGAATTGGCCTGATGAGACGCACCAGCCTTTTCTGATCGCTTCCAGCACCATAATAATCGCAGTTTAGTCAGCGCCTATTTTTTCGGTAAGATTTTTCGAAAAGTCGCCTCTTTTGCGGGCGAGCGCTCATCGCCCCTGCACAGCCTGAAGCTGCGCAACGACCGGCGGTTTAGAGGTGGGCGAACCTCTTTTACGTTTAAAAAACCGGAATCAAATGTTTTTATTTATTTATTTTGCTTGCTGAAGGCTGGTGGGGCTGAGGCCACATTTTTTGCGGCGCGATAAACAGCGTGCGCGTGTGGTTCTGATGGCGCGGCTCTGCGGCTTTGGTGACTTTTAGCCAAAGCAAATCAGTATCAGTTCGGTATATTTGTTCATTTGAGCTTGCAAAATGTTCATATGGTCAGTTAAACGCTGCGTATGGTCTTCACATCCCGCCAAGAATCTTTCTTATCGCTCTTGCGCCAGCAAGGAGAGGTAGAAGTTGAGCTGTTGGCGAAAGACTGGAACATCGCCACGCAAACAGTACGGCGTGATTTGGGCGTCTTGTGCCATGCCGGCCTAGCGCTGCGTACGCATGGCGGCGCAAAACGTATCAGCGGAGCTTCGGTGATGGCTTATGAAGATCGCCGCATGGTGCATTTGAAGGCCAAGCAAGCGATCGCGGGCGCAACCGCGAAGCTGATCCCCAATGGCGCCTCAGTGGCGCTGAATATCGGCACCACAACCGAATTGGTGGCAGAAGCCTTGCGCCAGCACCGCGATTTGACGGTGTTGTCGAACAACGTGAATATGGTGCCTATTTTTCGCGGATCAGGTTTGAAATCCTTGCATTTAATCGGTGGTGAGGTGCGCATGAGCGATGGCGCGATCATCGGTAGCGAGGCGGCGCGCGCGATCTCGCATTACAAAGTGGATTTTGCGATTATTGGAGCTTCGGCTTTGGATGAAGAGGGCGCCATCCTAGACTTTGATCATCATGAAGTGGAGGTGGCGCGGGCAATCTTAACCCATGCGCGTTGTAAAATTCTGGTGGCGGACGGGTCGAAATTTGGCGTGCCCGCGCCGTATAAAATCTGCGATGTGGATCAATTGGATCATATCGTTTTAGAGTCAGCCCCGCCGAAGGCTTTCGTTCAGCGCCTTAACGCGGCCTCAACCGCTTTGCATATTACACAGGAACAAACATATGTCTGAAACACGCAATCCAGTGGATCTTTTTGTGATTGGTGGCGGTATCAATGGATGCGGGATCGCCCGTGATGCTGCGGGGCGCGGCTATTCCGTTGCATTGGCTGAAATGAATGATCTGGCCTCTGCCACCTCTTCGGCCTCGACCAAATTGTTTCATGGTGGCTTGCGCTATCTTGAGTTTTTAGAGTTCCGCTTGGTGCGCGAGGCCTTGATCGAACGCGAAACCTTGCTGCGCGCGATGCCTCATATCAGTTGGCCGATGCGGTTTATTCTGCCCTATGACGCCTCGATGCGCTTTGACAGCGAAACCCCCGTCTCGCGGTTTTTGGCGCGTATCATGCCATGGATGAAGGGCCGCCGGCCTGCATGGTTATTGCGCTTGGCTCTTTTTCTTTATGACACTTTGGGGGGACGAAAAATTCTGCCGGGAACAAGCCGTCTGAATTTGCAAACAGATCCTGAAGGTGCGCCGTTGAAACCCTTTTTGAAACAGGCGTTTGAATATTCGGATTGTTGGGTGGAGGATGCGCGTTTGGTGGTGCTGAACGCCCGTGATGCGGCGGCGCGCGGCGCAAAGATTAATGTGCGCAGCAAAGTTGTTGCGGCGCATTATGCGGATGGGCTGTGGCATGTTCAGCTGCAAAGCCAAGATGGGGCGCAGCAAACCCTAAGCGCTAAAATGCTGGTAAATGCGGGCGGGCCTTGGGTTGAAACGGTGATAAACGGCGCCTTGCGCTTGAACAGCCGCGATAAGGTGCGTTTGGTGCGCGGCAGCCATATCGTGACCCGAAAGTTATTCGACCACGAGAAAAGCTACTTTTTTCAAGGTAAGGATGGGCGCATTATGTTTGCCATCCCCTATGAAGAGGATTTTACGCTGATTGGTACAACCGATGCTGATCATTCTGATCCAGGGCAAAAACCCGAATGCTCTGCAGAAGAACAAGCCTATTTGTTGAATTTCGCCAATCAGTATTTTGCTGCAGAGGTCACTGCAAAGGATGTGGTCTGGCGCTACGCCGGGGTGCGCCCGCTTTATGACGATGGGGCCAGTTCAGCCACCGCGGCCACGCGTGATTACGTGTTGCGGGTGGATCGCAGCGCCGGTGGGCCCGTGCTAAACGTGTTTGGTGGAAAAATCACCACATATCGGCGCTTGGCGGAATCTGCGCTGGAGTTGGTGGATGCAGAATTTGGTTCAACCAGCGCCAAATGGACTGCTGGTGTGGCCTTGCCAGGGGGTGATTTCCCGGTCGATGGTGTTGCGCAATTGCGCCGCGATTTGGCAGAGGCTTTGCCATTTCTGCAGGCGTCAACCATTCGCCGTTTGATCCGGCAATATGGCAGCGAGGCGCAGCAGATTTTTGCCGAGGCGGCCTCGGCGGAAGCGCTGGGGAATGATTTTGGCAGCGGCATTTATCAGCGTGAACTGGATTGGGCCATTGCGCAGGAATGGGTCCATGGGGCGGATGATTTTCTATGGCGCCGCTCAAAGCTTGGGTTGCGGGTCTCGCCTGATCAGCGGCAGGCGATTGAGGGGTATATTGCCGCGGCACTATCCGCCAAGGCGCGGGTTGCTTAGCTGCTAAACGCCGCCGCCGCAGGCTTATCACGCGGCAAGTCCATGCGGCTGTTATGCGCTGCGTGGCGCAACCCCGCCGCTGTAAAACTGCAAATGCTTTCCAGCCGACCCAATTCAGGATACGAATGCGTGAGGGGATAGCGCCGGCCAATTGGCCCTTGCGCAGCGTATTAGGGTGAAAACACATGTCGGAAAAAGCCCATTGGGATCAGGTGTGGCAGAACAAGCCAGCTGAACAAACCAGCTGGTTTCAAACCGCGCCAGCGCTGAGTGGTGATTTTATCACGCGCGCGGGCATCGCCAAATCTGACCCAATTATTGATATAGGCAGCGGTGCCTCTTGCCTGATTGATTGGATGATAGCGGCCCGATATAGCAACATCACCGCGTTGGATATTGCCGCTGGCGGGATTTTAAAAACCAAAAAACGCCTGGGCCCCGCGGGCGATAGCCTCAAAATCATTGAGGCGGATATCCGCACTTGGTTTGCCCGTGAACAATTTATGCTGTGGCATGATCGGGCGGTTTTTCATTTTTTAACGCGTGAAGAGGAACAAGCCGCCTATGCCCGTATTCTGGCGGATGCGGTTGTGCCGGGGGGGTATTTCATCTGCGCAACATTCGCGCAAGATGGGCCGCTTAAATGTTCCGGTTTGCCCGTACAGCGATATAATATTCAGGCTCTCAAAAAGCGGTTTTCGGTAAATTTCCAGCTTCTGGAAGAGTGTCAGCAAGCGCATATCACCCCTGCGGGCAAGGCCCAAAACTTTCAATGGTCTTTCTGGAAAAGGCGCGCCTCGCCACAAAATAAGGCGCTTTGAAGAAGCGATCTGACGGCAAACTTGGGCTTGTTTCTAACGGAATTTAAGGCTCTTATAGGCTTGTCAAAAGGAGCGGTTGATGACGGAGATAGCGGATTTAAGCGGAATTTTAATGGCCGAACCGGTAACGGCGTTTTTGAGCAATCTGGCGGCTGCGATTGCAGCGATTGTAATCACGCTATTCGCCTCGCGGTTTGTGAAATCTTGGATTGCCAAACTGGGCTTTCGCTATGAGCAACTTGATGACACGTTATTTGTGTTTCTCAGCAAATTTGCACAAGTGGTCGTTCTTGCTGTCGGAAGTGTTTTTGTTTTAAATAGCTTTGGCGTTCAGACCACGTCAATCGTAGCGCTTTTGGGGGCGGCGGGTTTGGCGGTTGGCTTGGCGCTGCAGGGCACTTTGTCTAATTTTGCTGCAGGGATTATGCTGATTGTATTTCGGCCCTTTAAGAGGGGCGATTATGTTTCGGTTTCCGGGCAATCGGGTACGGTGAAAGAGATTTCTATTTTCACCACCGAATTGGGAACCCCGGATAACTTACAGATCATCGTTCCCAATGGCCAAGTTTGGGGCGCTCCGATCACGAATTTTTCTGCCTATGGAACACGGCGATTGGATGTGACCTTTGGCGTTGCCTATGCCAGCGATTTAAAACAGGTCGAAGAGGTGTTGGCGCAGGTTATCGCTGCCGATAAGCGTATTCACCAAGATCCAGCGCCGGTCATTAAAGTGAGCAACCTAAACCAAAGTTCGGTTGATTTCGTGGTGCGTATTTGGTGCGATTCAAGCGATTTGTGGACTTTGCGTCTGGACCTAAACCGCCAGGTGAAAGACAACTTTGATGCACAAAAGATCGAAATTCCCTTCCCCACAACCACGATTGTGCAGCAGGGTTCGCAAGAATAAAGCGGCTTTCTTACTTTATGGTCTGGCGGGTCGGTGGCAGTTTTATGAATGCCAAGCCTTTAGATGAAGCTGATGGGTTATGAGGCGAATGGTACAACGCTGGGCGTCGAACCGCGTTGGTGTTGCTTAAGATTAAAATTATATTTGCGTTCTTAAACGCTCTGGGGCGTTGATATTGGCGCGCTATGACTGTTGTTGCAGAGGTTGAAAACGGTTTGATTCCTAGTTTGGTGGATCAAACCCAACGCGTCCTGGGATTGCTTAATGTGACAGAAGCGACCTCGAACGTCGTTTTTTTCTGTTTATGTGGCGTTGAATTAGGTAGCGTCTGAAATACAAAGCTGGTCTTGGTTGAATTGTCCAACCAGATCACAGGAATAAATGTCTAGGGAGTTTAAGATGACAAAAATAAATAATAATTACGAAAAAGTGCATCCCGCAACGAAAATGTATGCGAAAGAGTTTCAGAAAGGTCAGCTCAGCCGGCGTGAGTTCCTATCCAGAACAACCGCCTTGGGGCTTACAGCATCTGCTGCCTATGCGTTAGGGGGGTTAACGCGGCCTGCTCAGGCGGGTGGTCATTTGCAGCAGGGCGGAACAATGCGCATGCAGATGGATGTTATTGGGTTAAAAGATCCGCGTACTTTTGACTGGACGCAATTGGCACATTTTACCGGCGGCTATTTGGAATATTTGGTTGAGTACAATAACGACGGGTCAATAACTCCTAACCTATTGGAAAGCTGGAGCGCAAATGAGGACGCTTCAAAATATACGCTGAACGTTCGCAAAGGTGTGAAATGGAATAACGGCGACGATTTTACAGCCGAAGATGTGGCGCGTAATATCGAGGGTTGGTGTGATAAATCAGTTGAAGGCAATTCAATGGCTGGCCGTATGGCTTCCCTTATTGATCCTGACACTGGGACAGCCGCTGCAGGGGCAATCAAAGTGATTGATAGCCACACGGTTGAACTGACATGCGTGGCTTCTGACATCACTGTTATTGCAGGAATGGCTGATTATCCCGCAGCCGTTGTGCATTCAACGTTTTCTGTTGACACAATGGGAACAAATCCAGTTGGAACCGGCCCATTCATGCCAGATGGTTATGAGGTAGGCGTCAAAGCTGCGCTGGTGAAAAACGAAGCGCATGAGTGGTGGGGCTATTCAGTTGGGAGAACCGTGCCGCTGGATCGTATTGAATTTATCGACTATGGAACTGACCCGTCAGCATGGATTGCCGCGGCGGAAGGCGATGAAGTTGATGTATTTTATGAAACTGTAGGAGAATATGTCGACATCGTACCGGGGATAGGCTGGGAAAACTCTACTATTGCGACTGGATCGACAATCGTTATCCGGCCAAACCAGGTCGCCCAAGATGCTGACGGCAACACACCCTATGCAGATAAACGCGTTAGACAGGCGATTGCTATGGCTGTTGATAATGCACTGTGCTTAGAATTGGGCTATGCGGGGAAAGGTTCCCCTGCGGACAATTCCCACGCTGGGCCTATGCATCCGGAGTATGATCCAAGCGTCGTAAGGTTGCCATATGATCCAGAGAAAGCCATGGCTTTGATGAAAGAAGCTGGCATGGAAGAGTATGAGCATGAAATCACATCGATAGATGATGATTGGCGAAAAAACACAACCGACTCGGTTGCAGCGCAGCTTAGGGATGCCGGGTTTAAGGTGAAAAGAACAATTTTGCCAGGCTCTACTTTCTGGAATGATTGGACAAAATATGCCTTCAGTTCAACAAACTGGAACCATCGCCCCTTTGCAACACAAGTGTGGGGCTTAGCCTATAGATCTGGAGAGGCCTGGAATGAATTTGCTTGGAATAACCCAGAGTTTGACGCACTTTTAGCCGAGGCGAATGCAATTTCCGATGCGGATGAACGGCGCAAAATTGCAGGAAAATGCCAAGCTCTGATCGCTGACGAGGGTGTGACAATTCAGCCATATTGGCGCGCTTTGTACAGAAGCCATCGACCTGACCTTCAATGTGAGCAGCACATCGCTTACCACCCACATCACTATAAGTGGGGCTTTAAAGCGTAAAACTTAAATTTAACAGGCCGCACTTAGAAGAAGTGCGGCCTTTTTACGTGTACGGTAAAGATTAAAACTTTAATCAGATAGAACAGGATTAGGAATGGCACTATTTGTTTTGCGGCGTCTAGCAGTCATGCTATTCACGGCTTTATGTTTAACTTTTGTCGTATTTTTCTTAACAAACCTATATCCTAACTTAGAAAAGCTTGCCAAAACCCAAGGCAACTTTCGGATGAACGATGAGGCCGTTCAATCTTATTTGCTCAATCGTGGGTACTTGCTACCCGTGCCTGTAAAATATGGTCAGTGGCTAGGTGTCTTGCCGGGAT
>Ga0228620_1001201_pt1 | contig 11055 bp, 33 predicted proteins | sample 23DmetaG_FD_186030 | JGI IMG/M metagenome (GOLD analysis project Ga0228620, IMG submission 186030) | Seawater microbial communities from Monterey Bay, California, United States - 23D | ecosystem: Environmental > Aquatic > Marine > Coastal | place: USA: California | collected 2016-10-06 | reverse complement strand
TCAAAAAAAAAATAAATAAAAAAAAAGTTATAAATAGTGTAACCTTTTAGCAACAGACATCGTATAATATAGTGTAGGTTGTTTGGTTGTTGAGGGTGTTAGTTAAGTTCTTTGAAAAACATATGGTTCTCGTCTTAGGTATGACGGCTTGTTACTATTACCTTAGTTGGTGACTGTGATGGTAGTTAGTTCAGATGTTATTTACTTTTAGTTTAAATCTAACCAATTTAAATGATATTTAAGTAGCTGATGGATGAAAGCAAGTGGGGGTTCGATTCCCCTATGAATCACCATTTAATTTATCGCTTGTTACGGTAGCGGTTTCGTGTTGTGGTGACTACATAATGTTCAGTTTAAATCTAACCAATTTAAATATGATGTATGGAATAGAAACGGGGGTTCGATTCCCCCGTAAATTACCAAAAAGGTTAGATTCCCCTGTGACTAACCAAAAAGGCTGATTCCCCTGTGAATCGCCATTTAAAATTGAGTTCTAAAAAATTAAAGCTATTACTGCCCGAATTAGGAGGTAAGTGTATAAAAAAGCAGACAACCTGCGACTCAATTTTATTTAATTTACATCTTTTTAAATATATAAAATAATAATAATATGGCATTGAAATTAAAAGAATATATGTTCACCTTTGAAGGTGGTGGTTGGAATACTGTTTGGGCTAAAACCAAACGTGGGGCTATTAAGGCCGCTATTAAAGAATATGCTTACTCAGATACGTTAAATCCGATTCCATCATCAGTTCATTTGGCTACTGAAAAGGGGTTGGAACGGGCAATGAGCTTGTTCTATTAAGATAACACAGCTATGAGGTCAAACGGTTAAGATATCTCCCTGTCACGGAGTATGGAGCGGGTTCGACTCCCGTCATAGCTGCTTTTTAAATATATAAAATAAAATAATATGCAATTGGAATTTGGATATAAAGTATGGTTGGATGAAAGAATTAATACAGCGACTATCTCTAAGGTATGTGGTGTTACTAACTATGTTTATTCAGTAACAGTTACTTTGGATGAATGGGAACGGAAGCTAGCCCGAAAAGAAACTTCCCAAGCTATATGGCCGGATATGGATACTAATGATAGAGAATTCCTAATATCGGGAATTACCCCACCTGAATGGGAGCATCTTTATGGATAAAAATTTAACATTTCCTTAACAAAACCTTAACGTTTAGGACTTGACTTTTTGCTATACTTATCGTATCTTAGTATTGTAAGTTGATTGATAAGGTTGGTTAGTTCGTTGGTTCGGCTCGATGATTAAGATGTTAGTGCTTATAGAGGGAATCGACTTTCTGATTGATGTTTTTATAAATTAAATAGATAAGAAATGAAAGGTTGTTTTAGTGTTATGAATATTGAAGAGGTTATTAATTACGGAAAAGCTGAATTGGGATGGGCTGGGGATATAGCTCATAAGTTCGCTGAGTTATTACCCAAATACGGAAACGTTGTTTATGATGGGATGTGGGTTGAAAGATGGGCTATGGCTGAAATCATTGATACTGTTGAATTCAGACACGTTGCCGCTAATACTGTTTCTCATATGTTGAACAACGGGTTCACCAGTTGGGATGTGTTAACTGATACATATAATCACTTTAAAAACAAATAGAATCTATGGATGGAATGAAAACGTATAATGAGCTAGTTAGGGCGTGTAAAGCGCCAGTGAGGGATGGGAATAAGATTGCTAAGTTGTACACAATGTGTACAAGTGTTTATGGAATGAAGCTCAACTTCAGAGATTTCCAAGACCCTAATAAGGTGCCGGATTTAAGGGTTAAGACTCTGAAGCAGTGGGCTAGGGAACGGTTTTAGTAGTTCCAAAATGAAATAGCGTTTCCAAAACGGAAATGCTTTCCCAATATGGGGGGCAGGGCAATTAGATGTAACCCACTAGCAATCAACGGGTTAGACCGGCGATGGGCCTGTTTTCATATCGAGCCTGGTTTTTTCTCCTATAGAAAACCTATTTAAAAGCATATATAATATATAAATTATGGATACAGTACGAACTAAAAAATGTACAAAGTGTGGTGAAGTAAAGAATTTAGAAACGGAGTTCTATAAAGACAAATCAAAAAAAGATGGGTATCTACCCAGATGTAAAGAATGTGATAAAAAACAGTCTAACCAATGGAAACAAAACAATCCAGAATACCACGCTCAATACAACGCTCAATGGAATAGAGACAATCCAGAATATAAAAAAGAATACAACGCTAAATGGTATCAAGATAACAAAGAACGCAAAATAAAGCAAGTTGGTGAATACAATCGTAAAAGATACCATTCCGACCCATTATATAATATGTTACGGAGATTAAGAAGTAGAACCAAATTGGCATTCAAACGGAAGGGTTGGAAAAAGGATAGTTCAACACAAGAGATGTTAGGTTGTGATTGGGAAACATTGAAAATTCATATGGAGTCTCAGTTCAAAGATGGGATGTTGTGGGATAATATGGGTGAATGGGAAATTGACCATATCATTCCATTAAGTACCGCTCAAACTGAAGATGAGTTGAAAAAACTTTCTCACTACACAAACCTACAACCATTATGGGCGGGCCCTAATAGAACAAAGAGTAACAAAGTACTAAAGGAACATTACGATTTACATTATAAATTATTAGGAAGATACTATAAATAAATTAAAAAAAACGTAACATTTTAGAGATAGGCATCGTATAATATAGTGTAGGTTGTTTGTTAATAATAGTAGTTAAAACAAAGAAGATGGAACTATATCCAAAGAAAAACTTAATCAAAGAAGAACATATAGTAGCTTTAAACAAAATGGCTGAAGTGGAATGGGAATGGGTGTTTGATAATACGGATGCCCATCACAATCAGTTAGCTAGAACATCCGTTAACTGTAAACTTAGCTTTAGTGGTGGACGAGGTCATAAAGTTCCACTACTTAGAATAACGTATCCTGGAAATATTTCAGAAAGAACACTTATACGTTTTAGTACTGAAAAAATCAAATATCCGTTATCAGAAACGACTTGGGCAAGATTAATGGATGGGTATGATTTATTTTTAAAACAAAAAGAAGAAAATGGAAAACTTAATTAAAAAAAGAAATGAATTACGTGCTGAATCAACTGAAATTTATTTTTTATTAGGTCACTTTGGTGATAGGTTGTCAAAAGATGTAAAAGATGAGATGTATCAGATAGTAAAACAAAAAGAAGATTCTATAAAAAGAACTGAAAAGAAAATCATAAAATTTTTAGAATCATGAAGTTAGTAGAACAAAAACACTTAAAGGCTATCCACCAAATGGCTGATATGAATTGGTGTTGGGTACACAACGATGGATATGGATACATAACCGAATGTAAACTATACTACAATGACTTAAAACCAATAGGATACGCACGGTTTGAAAAAAGACATCCGGATGGTAAACTTTACGTACTTGAGTTTGAAAAAGAAAACGATTATCTTCCGAAACGTGTACAAATAACTGATAGGACTTGGGGTACGTTAATGGTTGGGTATGATAAATTTTTATTATATAAAGAATATAAAAAATTGAAATTCAAATATTATGAACGCACAAACTTATACAAATCGGTATGGTGATGTTTTCACCTTTACACCGGATAACGATGGAAACCTTTTATGGGAGGGAGACTTTGAATACTGTAGATTCGGTTTCTTGAGTTTCACCAACACCGACTATCAAACCAATATTTGTGGATTTGAAGAATCAGCAAATAACCTAAATATGGTTGACCCTGGCGGTGGGCCTTACATTGATATAGGAACTGATGTAGGTAGGTTTCATAAAGATATGGTAGGAAAATCAGTAACAGGCTTCGTACTAATTGACACTGGCTACAAATTAACAATTAATTAAAAACAAAAACAAAGATGAGTAAAGAAGAACAGTTAATTGCTATTTTGAAAATAGTAAATCAATCATCTTATGGATGGTTAAATATTGACAGTAATGAAGCAAAAGAAATTAGAAAAATTTTAAACCAAAACAAAGATGAAAGATAAATTAGCAATTAAAGGCACAGTAATCGATGTATTGGATACTATTATGTTATCTGAAAAATTCATAAAGCGTGAGTTAATTATTGAAACAGATGATATGTATCCGCAGACTGTAAAAATAGATTTTACTCAGATTCGTATTTCATTATTAGATAAAATAAAGATAGGGCAAGTAGTGGATGTACATTTTAATATCAGAGGTAAAAAGTGGCAAGATAAATACTATGTAAACTTGGAAGGTTGGGATATTGATATTATTGAAGATGTTAAACCCATACCAAAACCTAGTGTTGAACCTAAGAATGTAAATGAATCACAAAACGAATATGGCGATGACTTTCCTTTTTAGAAAAAAATATAAAAAAATTGTACTTAAAGTGTAACATTAGTTACACTTTTTTCGTATAATATAGTGTAGGTTGTTTGGTTGTTGAGGCTGTTGTTATTTAATTTAATTACTTATTAAAACTGAATGAAACTAAAATTTAGAAAAACATTATTGGATATCAGATGGGATGCTAAACCCAAGTTAACCTATGGGTATGTAAACCAAACTGATAAGTTTGAAAAATACCCATCTAAGTTTGCAAAGCACAATCTATCCGTTGTGTATTTGTTCATCAGTCTTAGACTGAACCGAAAGTTATATTCGTTACACTTAAAAATAAAATAATTATGAATTTTATATCAAAACCAAAAAGTTACTATGTAACAAACATCAACGGTGAAAGAGAAGTTCTTTCACTGAATGAAGACAACCTAAAAGAAATTTACCTTGCTTACGGTAATGAGCAAGGTTATCTTCTAGAAGGGTATTACTGCGAGAGATTGAAAAAAGAAGACTTGGGTATTGAAACAAAAACAAAGGAATTTGGTTCCTGTAGTTTTTGTGGTGGAACTGTTGTAGCTGAAGCTAGAAAAGTAAGTTACGAAGGAAAAATATTAAAGCACCACAACCCTTCTTGGGGTGCGTGTTGGGATTGTGGGGCAATTTAACATTTCCTTAACAAAACCTTAACATTTAAAGCTTGTTTTTTTGCTTTAAATGCGTTATCTTTATATAGTAAGGTTGTTGAGGTTGTATGATTAGTTAATTAAAATAAAAATACGTTATGAAAGCTGTGGTTGAGTTGGTTAAAGAAGATTTCATTATTACCGGTCGTAGCGTGATTACCTTAAATGAGTACAAAGTTACGTTTGGTGATTTTACTACAATCATCACTGGTCGTAATTTCGCAAGGCGTTTTGCTAAATGTCTTGAGGCTGGTGTTCCTTTGAAAATGGCAGTAATGGAGTGTTACTCTATGAAAGGCATGGCTGAACTTTTAAAAAAATAAGATATGAACTTAGTAAATTTAAATCGCTTGTGGGATGTTTTTGAAAGTTTTGGGTGGTATACAGAAACCCAAATCATCAAAATGTTTACCGATTGGGATGATGTTTTGGTGGATGAGCAGTATGTGGATGTTGATACAGTAAAAGAAACCATCGGTATGAATCGGTGGATTTTGGTTTCAGAATTCGTTAACGTGGTTATTGGTTAAATTAAAAAGATATGAGTAAAGAAAGCAATGGAATTTATACAGTGTTACCTACCGTTTACCCTTTGATTGATAATAAACGATGGTACGCTGAGAATGGAACAGTTTACAATGAAGCGGATGAAGATTTTAGAATCTTAATGGTTTGCGGAGAAAATAGTGAAATGAACTTACCTAATGATGTAGCAGAAAAAATAGCTGAATATCTAAATGGTAGGTAACGCATTGTGTATGGCATCGTTTTAATGTGCTATACACGTTGTTGTTAAATGTTTAAAAACGAATTAAATAAAAATAAGATGAAAAATACAAAAGAACCTGATTACAGAACAGAAAAAAGAGAATGGATTATATGGAATATGTTGGAGTATGGCAATGATGCACAGACAGCATATCAACTACTTAGGCAAAAAGAAATTGTTGGTGGTTTTTAAATGTTTTACAACGTTTAGTATATGAAATGTGGAGCAAAGCGGAATTTTTTATATACTGTGTTAGCTACTTTAAAATTAAAATTAAAATTATGAGAGCAAAAGAGAAAGCAAACCAATTAGCAAATAAATTTATATTGAAATCTGTTTTTGATATGACAGATGAAGAACTAAAAGAGCAAAGAGAACAAGGTAAAGCCTTTGCTATTATTTGTGTAGATGAAATACTAAATGATAACCCAAATGTTTATGATAGTGATAGATTGAATCATAAGTATTGGAAAGAGGTAAAGCGAGAGATTGGCTTATTGTAGCTAACGTTTTGGCTATGATTTGGAATTTTGAGGAACGAAAAAATGAATCAAGGCGATGGCTTTGTTTATGTAACGTGCAAATGGCTTGGGACGAGATATTAAGTGCAGAGGATGGTTTTGATATATTAATGTCAAGATTAAACAAAAAAATTTAAGATATGAATTACTTAGAAATTATTAATGAGCTAAACCAAGAGCTTTATGAAAAGGTTGGTGAAATAGGTAGAGACTTTAGCTACTCTACAAATGGATATGAAGATATTGTAAAATTTGGCGAGATTATGATATGGAATAGTGAAATGGATGAAAGGGAATGGATTGAAGATAAGAATGATTACGAACCATTTAAACCTTTTATAAAGCGGATGTATAACCAAGAGATTGAAAAGTTGCAACTATTTAAATTTTAATTGCAGCTAACGGTTCTAATAAAATACGTCAAGCCGATAGGCGTATGGATTTTATTTATTGTTATCGGCTTTTAAAATTTAAAAATATGATTTGTCCACATTGCGGTAAAGAACTCGAAATACCAGAAAATAGTGAAAGAAATATGGAAAGCTACCAAAATCCCGTTTTAACAATAACTAAATGTTGCGGTAAAGCTGTAAAAGCATTCCCAAGATTTACTTATTCAGCAATAATCTATGATGGAGATGAAAAAACAGATGATTGGGGTAGGGAGTTTAAGTAATTGCCGATAACAATAAGCTAAACATCTGCGACTAAAAGGAGTTGTTTTTAGCAACTGTTATGATTTAAATAATAATATGAACGGAAAAACGCCAGTTTTTTTGTAACATCACACCGATTTATACGTATAATATAGTATGATACGTTAATTAAGATTGTAATTATTTGATAACTTTAAAAAATATTTTATATGATTGTTTTAGAATCTGTTGGTTGTTATTTTAATGATGAAACTATTACCATTTATCCTATTTTAGCTGATGGTGGTTGGTATACAAATGAAGGTGTCGATATCGCTGATTGTTCTGATGAATGGTGGTCACACTTATCTGAGGGTGATTTGGAAATAGTTTCTGAAGCTACTAATAGCTATTATGGTGGTGGTGTTGCTACTAATGATAGTGCTTTTGATGTATATGTTTCGAATTTAAATTGGAATTAAATTAAATAATTTAAAAGGACTTTAACATTTTCTTAACAAAATTTTAACATTTAAAGCTTGTTTTTTTGCTTTAAATGCTCTATCTTAGTATTGTACGGTTGATGGGGGGATTGGTTATTGAATCACATTTAAATAAAGATAATATGAAAAAGTTAAATGCAATGAAAAGATACGAAATGGCTAAGAATGATATTAACGCAATCAATATGACAGAGCCGTTTGAAACCACAACTGAATTATACGTTTGGAGCGTTGATACATTAAACCCATTTGATGAAGGAGAAATCACTTCTTCAAGGTACTACGCTGAGGATATTAATGGAGGTAACACTATGAGAATATCACTTGAAGATTACATCTTTTTCTTTGAAAAATGTAGAGTTAAAAAATAATTTGTTTATATCTAAAATACTTAAAAATACAATATGAAATCACATAAAAAGTTATTAAGGTGGACAAAATCCGATTTGTTATTGGGTGAATTAAAACATAAGTTGGCTTTGGCTAAAGAACACTGGAATGAAACATCCGAAAAACATATGAACCATCATTCTGATGTTGGTTTGGGGGACATATTGGAAGCCTCTAATGAAGTTAACAAATGGCAAGAAGCTGTTGATGCGGTTGAATCGATGCAGAGTAATCAGTTATTATTATCTAAGTTGTTATCTTAAACTTTAACATTTCCTTAACACTTTAGGACTTGACTTTTTGCTATACTTATCGTATCTTTATATAGTAAGGTTGATAGGGAATGAGGGGATTAAATCACATTTAAATAAATAAAATATGACAAGTATGAAATCTATTACACCACCAACAGTAACAAAACCTTGGTCAAACGAAATGTACGAATGGAACGAAACGGTTGCTGATTTAATGAAAGCTGAACTTCAAATCAAAATCAATGAGGCTGGAAAAGCTGATGATAGAGATACACTTAATGAGTTAAGTTGTGTATTGGGTAGTGGTGAGTTTGGTGAAGGATTTACTATTGGTGAGATATGGGACCGGTGTTTAACGGAGTTGGAAAGAGTTCCTAACTATTGGTTGAATCAAGAATGGGATTACGCAGTTAAAAGTGGTCTTGTTTCTGATTGTGTTAAAATTAATTTTGTTGGATACTAAAAATATAAAGATGGATAATCAAATGCTTGTTTTAAATAGTTGTATTGAAAATGGGTTTTTTAAATGCCCAAGTTGTAAAGAAAGTTGGACACCGGAGCCATTAATAGAAAATGAGGGTGAGGACAAAACTCAAGTTTACTGTTTATATGGTTGTGGATACATTTTTTTAGAAGATTATATAAACGAAAAATAAAATGGATTTTTTTATAATAAAGTTGATTTTTGTTTTTTTAAGTTGGTATTGTGTAATTAAACAAACTATAACCAATATTGTTAAAAGTAATAAAACTAAATAAAGATGGATAATAAAGATTATGTAGTATCATACTACACCGGTGGTTACACATCTAATAGATGTAGACATGATTACATTGTTACTGCTAAAAATAAAACAGAAGCCAAACGGATGATTAAAAACCGTAACTATAATGCTAAAGGTGTAACTGCATCATTGGTTTCTGAATATAAATATTTAAATCCTTATTCTGTTTTTGAAACATTTTAGAGCTAGACATCGTATAATATAGTGTAGGTTGTTTCGTTATGGGGTGTTTGATTTTTTTCATTTTTAAAATTTAATTATATTATGGCTATCAAAAAAACATATGAAGATGGTTGGGATTGTGAACCTAACTTTAGTGAAGCGGTTAAAACCTTAGATTGGATTAAGGAGTATGTGTATGAAATTAAACATTGTGTTAGAGCATCGGATATTAATGATATGAAATCTGAAATGATAGATTGCTTAAAAGAAGCAATTATGTGTCTTGAAGATGTCAATGAACGTAACCAATGGGAAACTATTGATGATGAATGTGATGATATGGATTCAGATATAGACCCGGCCGGTGGTTATGGGTTATATTCACATATTTAATTTGGTACTTATGAAATATTATATTAGAGAATCTGTAAATCATTTCTTTATTTCAGAATCCAACTCATTTGCTGAAGAACATCCTATCATAACTGAGTTTGATAAACCGATGATTCCAAGACATGCATTCATAATTGGATTTCAAAATTTATGGATGGGTGGGTTTTATGGAAGTTGGCAAGTGGATAAATCAAATATTGATAATGTGGATACCATTTTATCTAAATTTAAACTATGAAACAACATATAAAACAATTATTAAGGGAATGGTTTTTAAATGAAGATTTAAGTGATGATGAAATGAATAATCTTAAAAGGTTTATTGATTCTGGAGATGGGGGTAATATTTTTTTAAAAAAAATGATATTTATTGTAACCTTTTGACTATAGACATCGTATAATATAGTGTAGGTTGTTTGGTTGTGGTGGTTGTTATTTTTCATATTTAAAAAATGTTATTATGATTATTTGGATTTGCGTTCTTTCTTTGATTGCTTGTAGTTTGTATACTGATATCGCTGATGATATTGATTCTTGGAATAGGGATGTTAAAAATCTAAAGTAATAATTTATGAAATATTTTGTTCTGTTTTACATTTGTGTTAGTTGTTTTAACACTTCTTTGAAAAATGATAATAGTATTAATCGCAAGTTTTGTGATATTATAGATACTACACTTACCATTGATATTGATACGGTAACTGTATGTGATTCTAGATTACCTAATTTAGATACACTTGCGGCTTATATTTTAACTCAAAGTAAGAATGATAGTGTTGATATCAACTGTATGATTCAGGTGATGTTAAATCGATTTAAAATGAGTGGGTTTACTTACATATCTAATATGTTATATAGTAATACATCGTATGGTAGTGGTACTGTAAAACGTGGTGGTGGTAGATATTGGTTTACTACTAAAAGTGAAAAATATAAACCATTAATTGAATCGGAAATTAAAAACGTATTAAATGGTGTGGTATATTATGATATGGGTGATACTAAGTATTTTTCAAATCATAAATGTACATATCATAGTGGAAACCCAAAATATAAATTTGTATTGGCTACCAAAAAACACCAATATTATGTAACAAGCTAACCCAATTACTTATGAATTCATTGGAAAGTATCATATTTAATACCATTTTATATGTAATTTTAATATATCATGGTTTGTTATTTATGAACAAATCATATAATCAATTTTTAAAAATAAAGAAAAAGTTATGAATGATTCTAATTTAATATTTACACCAACTGAAAACGAAAATGAATTTAAAATCACCTTTAATGGTGAAGTTTATGGTGTATTTAATCAATTTGATACCGATGCATATACACTTCTGAAGCTTGGTATTAAAATAGGGCAAGCTATAGAAGCTCAAAACTTGGTTGAATTCCTAAAAACAGAAATATCAAAGCGAAATGAAGATGGATGATAAAGAAAAACAACGGATAGAAAAGCTAAGAACTGCTTTGAATACATTAATATCTAAGAAAAAAAGTATTAATGGTGTTATAGTATCCGACCCGGGTGATGAACAGCAATTTTACCATATAACAAAAAAAAATAAACATGAAAACAAAAATT
>Ga0228620_1001189_pt1 | contig 11162 bp, 16 predicted proteins | sample 23DmetaG_FD_186030 | JGI IMG/M metagenome (GOLD analysis project Ga0228620, IMG submission 186030) | Seawater microbial communities from Monterey Bay, California, United States - 23D | ecosystem: Environmental > Aquatic > Marine > Coastal | place: USA: California | collected 2016-10-06 | reverse complement strand
GATTGCTTACGAGGGAGAAATTATTCGTCGCAAAGCTGGTAAAACTGGTAAATAAAATTACAAAATTTTTTTATATTTGTTATGAATGCAAAAAAAACGTTTAAACCTAAATCTGAATGGTCAGAACGCGTCGTATCAATAGAACGTGTAACAAAAGTTGTTAAAGGTGGTAAAAAAATGAGTTTCCGTGCGATTATCGTTGTTGGAAATGAACAAGGAAAGGTTGGTGTCGGTGTCGGTAAAGCAGGGGACGTTATTACAGCAGTACGAAAAGGTGTAACTGACGGTAAAAAAAATATTATTTCGGTACCTTTAACAAGTTCCAATAGTATACCTCATGCTACTAATGGGCGATTCGGCGCTGCTAAACTTATATTACGACCTTCAGCCCCTGGTTCAGGTGTAATTGCGGGTAGTTCAATCCGTACGGTATTGGAACTAGCCGGGGTTAAAAATATTTTATCGAAGCAATTAGGTTCCAATAATCTACTAAATAATGCACGAGCAACAGTAAATGGTTTAAGTACATTAAAATCCTACAACGTATAAAAACCATCAATCCAAAATGGTAGTATCAGAAACAACAAATTTATTAAGACAAAAAATAATCAAAATATTAGGGCTTTTAATTTTTATACGATTAGGTCTTTATATACCTGTACCAGGTGTCGATTTAGATATTTTTTCTCAAAATCTGACACTAAATCCATTGTTTGGTTTTGCAAAAAATTTAACAGGAAGTTCTTTTTTAGGCATTGGGTCACTAGGTATTTTACCGTATATTAATTCATCTATTGTTATACAACTGTTAACACCAGTTGTTCCTGCTTTAGAAAGACTACAAAAAGAAGAAGGCGAATTAGGTAGGCAACAAATTACGCGATATACAAAATATTTAACTCTATTTTGGGCCTTAGTTTTAAGTATAGCGTGTGCCTTTGTTTTAGTTAAACCTGTAGTCTTTAATTGGAATGCATTGTTGGCACTTAAAGTTATTTTGTCGCTTACAACAGGTTCCATGCTTTCGATGTGGTTTGCTGAACTTATTACTAACGAAAACCTTGGTAATGGTTCATCAATGATTATTTTTATAAATATTATTGGGGGATTACCATCAAGCATTACGGAATTGTCAAAAAATCTACAAAATGCAGATAGTCTAACAAGTCTTTCAATATTTACCTGCCTATTTTTCATATATCTGGTAATTGTTTGTATTATTGTATTAGTACAGGATTCGTATAAACGAATAAATATTGTTTCCGCGCGCCAACTAAATTTTAATTCGTTAGAACAAAATTACCAAAATTTAGAATTAAAAAATAGTTATATACCAATCAAGTTAAACCAAGGTGGTATAATGCCTCTCGTATTTAGTACGACGGTGGCCACTGTTTTGTTTTATCCTTTACAAGTTGGTTTAACGAACCTATTTTCAATGACAGGGTTAGGTTTAACAAACCTACTGACGTTAGTTTCCTTCCTTTTGAATATTGTACTACTTGTCTTTTTTAGTAGTTTTTACGCACTTTTAGTGCTAAAACCAAAAGATTTGTCAGAAAATTTAACAAAAATGGCTTACGCTATCCCTGGTTTGAAACAAGGTCGGCAAACAACCCAATATTTAGAGCAGATAATAAGCCGATTGGCTTTCATGGGGGGGCTATTTTTAGCCTTTTTAGCTTTCTTCCCTTTTCTCTTAACTACAGTTTTTCAACTTACTGTATTTAAAAATATTACTTCACTAGTTATACTAATTGGGGTAATTACAGATGTTTCCTCACAAATACGAGGTTACCTGGTTTCGCAAAACTATGAGAGCTTTAAAAAAGCATAGACATTTTAGTATAAGTCAATTAATCTAAACTGGTAGAGGAATAGTTTAACTTGCTTTACGTCTACTTTTTTATCAAAATTAAAACCTATTTAGTACAAAAATAATTTTTTATGAAAGTAGTAAGTTCCATCGGTAATTTAAAAAACCGATCAAAGGATTGCCAAGTAGTGAAACGTCGTGGGCGTATTTACCTTATATGTAAATCGGATCCGCGACTAAAAGTTCGACAAGGTCGAGCAAAAATGAAACGTAAATAAAGTAAAAAAAAAAGTAAAATGGTACGTATTTCAGGAGTAGACCTTCCACGAAATAAACGGGTTGACGTAGGCTTAACGTATGTTTTTGGGATCGGAACTACAAGTGCAGCGAAAATTGTAAAAGACGCAAATGTTTTACCAAGTACGAAATGTAACGATTTAACTGATGAGGAAGTTACCACTATAAGAGGGATAATTGACGGTGATTATCAAACGGAAGGTGATTTAAGACGTGTAACCGCACTAAACATAAAACGGTTAACTGAAATTGGTTCAGCAAAAGGCAGACGTCATCGTGTTGGTTTACCTGTCCGTGGCCAACGAACAAAAACTAATGCACGAACACGTAAAGGAAAAATAAAAATTCCTGTTGCAAAGAAAAAGTAATTAATTTTTTTTAATTCTATCTCCGTAATTATGGTAAAACAAATAAAACGGTTTTCTAATAAGAAATCGAAAAAAGTAATAACGAGTGGTGTTGTACATATAAAATCGACATTTAATAATACGATTGTAAATGTAACTGATAAACAGGGAAACACGTTATACTGGGCTTCTTCTGGTGGAAGTGGTTTTAAAGGTGCAAAAAAAAGTACACCTTTCGCAGCACAATCTGCCGCCGAAAAAGTGGCAACAATTGTTTATGAACAAGGTATGCGTCAAGCAGAAGTCGTAGTAAGTGGGCCTGGTAGTGGTAGAGAAACTGCTATTAGAGCGCTTCAAGGATGTGGCTTACAAGTTTCAGTGATAAAGGATATTACACCTGTACCACACAATGGATGTCGTCCACCTAAGAAAAGACGCGTATAGTTTCATTGTATAAGAATTTTTTAACAATAAAACCTTCAGAAAACTTTGAAATAATATAAACACTTATGTTTCAAGTCCAGTGTTTACAATCTTTAGAAAGAACCGAAACCGAGCTTTATTCGAAGTATTATATTGGACCTTTTCAAAGTGGGCAAAGCACAACAATCGGCAATACCTTACGCCGAGTGCTACTATCAAGCCTACAAGGGATTGCCATTGTTGGAGTTCGTATTACTGGTATTAACCATGAATTTTCAACAATTCCACATGTTAAAGAAGACGTTGTAGATATACTGCTTAATTTAAAACAGATTATTTTTAAAGGTAATGTAAACGAACCCACGTTATGTCGATTAAAAGTTAACGGTCCTGGACTCATTACAGCCGGAGATATCGAGCTACCTTCAAATGTAGAATTAATAGATGCACAACAATATATTGCTACTATAACTGCAAAAGGTAGCGTTGAAATGGAATTTTTAATAGCTACAGGGCAAAATTACCTTAAAAACAGTGTACTTGAGTCTGTTATACCTACCGGATTTCTAAGTGTGGATGCTGTTTTTATGCCAGTAAAAAAGGTAAACTTTTTTGTTGAGACTGCGCAAAAGAATACTTCAGCAGAACTTGAGAGTTTAATTCTAGAAATATGGACCGACGGTAGTCTTAGTCCAGCAGAAGCTTTAAGTACATCTGCTGAGATATTAGAAAGTAGTTTTGAACTTCTGAAAATAACTAATACTACAGCAATTGCAGCTTTAAGTAAGGAAATATCTCCTATAGAGGAAAGCTCTGACCAGCTTGAAACTATTTTTATTGAAGAATTAGAGCTGTCCGTACGTGCATATAATTGCTTAAAACGGGCCAATATACATACTGTATCTGAATTAATGCAATACTCAGCAAACGATTTATTAGAATTTAAAAATTTTGGTCAAAAATCAGCAGATGAAGTGCGCGAAAATTTAAAAAAGAGATTTGACATGGATCTGCGTAAGTAGTGAAAACAAATCTTTGACGACTGTTAATAGACAAGATCTAAATTAGTACATACCTCGTATTAAAGAGAATCTTTGAACATAAAAAATTATTAAAACGACTAAAAAACTCATATTAAATGGTGTCTTTATCCCCTTCAGAAACGAAGTCAGCGTACTTTGGTATAGGGCGCAGAAAAACTTCAGTAGCGAAAGTTATTTTAGTTCCAGGAACTGGTTCAATGATGGTAAATCAGAAACCAGGCGAATTATATTTACAATTTAATTCACAGTATCTTACAACATCTAAAATCCCTTTAACAACTTTAGGGCTTGAAAATATGTATGATATTTATGTGAATACTCATGGTGGAGGTCTAAAAGGTCAAGCTGATGCTATCAAACTAGGCGTTGCAAGAGCTTTATGTTATATGTCATCGGAAAACCGAATGTCTTTAAAAGCGGAAGGGTTTTTAACTCGTGATTCAAGACGTAAAGAACGTAAAAAATACGGACTGAAGAAAGCTCGAAAAGCCCCTCAATTCTCTAAACGTTAAAATTTTAAATAAAAAATGGTAAACACGGAAATTCAACCTGAGTGGTACCCAAATGCAAAGGTTTACTGCGATGGACAATTAATTATGAAAATTGGTTCCACAAAACCAAGATTAAATGTAGACATTTGGTCAGGTAATCACCCTTTTTATACAGGCTCACAAAAAATTCTAGACACTGAGGGAAGAGTAGAGCGTTTTATGCGTAAATATGGGATTACAAACCAAGAGCAATAAAAAAAACATATGCCAACAATTCAACAACTAGTTCGATTCGAAAGAGTCGCAAACAAGAAGAAAACAAAATCACCTGCTCTTAAATCTTGTCCACAACGACGTGGCGTTTGTACGCGTGTTTATACAACAACTCCAAAAAAGCCAAATTCTGCATTGCGTAAAGTTGCAAGGGTTCGCTTAACATCGGGATTTGAAGTAACTGCATATATCCCAGGTATCGGTCATAACATACAAGAACATTCTGTTGTTCTAATTCGTGGTGGGCGTGTAAAAGATTTACCAGGTTGCCGTTATCACGTAGTTAGAGGAACCTTAGACGCAGCGGGCGTAAAAGATAGAAAACAAAGTCGCTCAAAATACGGTGGTAAAAAGCCAAAGGGCTAATTAATAAAAAACACAACGATCAAAAACCTAGAATCTAACTATGTCAAGAAGAAGTAGAGCTCAGAGGAAGCTAGCGGATCCCGATCCTATTTATAACAGCCGTCTGGTTACTCTATTAATAAGTAGAGTTTTACAGGCTGGAAAAAAATCCTTAGCACAAAAAATTGTATACGGAGCTTTAGAGATAATATCGACAAAGACAGAGGAAAATCCGGTACTTTTACTGGAAAAGGCTGTAAAAAATGTGACTCCAAGAGTCGAGGTAAAAGCGCGACGTGTTGGTGGGTCAACGTATCAAGTACCTATTGAAATTAGAGCATATCGTGGTACAAATGTTTCGCTAAAATGGATCACCGAATTTGCGCGAGCTCGATCAGGTAAAAGTATGGCTATGAAGCTTTCAAATGAAATTTTAGATGCCGCGAAAGAAACAGGTAATAGCATAAGACGAAAAGAACAAACACATAAAATGGCCGATGCTAATAAAGCATTTGCACATTTTAGGTATTAACAAGAACGATACCGAAGATCGAGTTAGTTCCGCCAAAAGTAAAACAGAAAACTAAAAAATTATTAAAAAATAAATTTCTATGGCACGCGAAAAGTTTGAAAGATCTAAACCGCACATTAATATTGGTACTATTGGACACGTAGACCACGGTAAAACAACATTAACGGCTGCAATTTCTGCTACTTTAGCTATTCATAATGCAGATGCAACGAAAAAATTCGATGAAATTGATTCTGCACCCGAAGAGAAAGCACGTGGTATTACAATTAATACAGCACACGTAGAGTATGAAACAGCAGATCGTCACTATGCTCACGTAGATTGTCCAGGCCACGCAGATTATGTAAAGAACATGATTACCGGGGCTGCTCAAATGGATGGGGGAATTCTAGTTGTATCCGCAGCAGATGGGCCGATGCCACAAACAAGAGAGCATATTCTATTAGCTAAGCAAGTAGGTGTACCTTATCTTGTAGTTTTCTTAAATAAAGCTGACCAAGTAGATGATGAAGAGCTTTTAGAATTAGTTCAATTAGAAGTACAAGAACTTCTAGAGAGTTATGATTTCCCTGGTGATGATATTCCATTCGTTTCAGGATCGGCTTTACTAGCCTTACAAGCGGTAGAAGGTGGGCCTAAAGAAAGAGGAGAAGATAAATGGGTTGATCTTATTTATGAATTAATGGATGCTGTTGACAACTACATTCCAACTCCTGAACGTGATACAGAAAAAACATTCTTAATGGCAATTGAAGATGTTTTCTCAATTACGGGGCGTGGTACTGTGGCAACAGGGCGTATTGAACGTGGTATGGTAAATGTTGGTGATGCTGTAGAATTAGTAGGTCTAAAAGAAACAAGAGCAACGACCGTAACTGGGATTGAAATGTTCCAGAAAACTCTTGATTCAGGGATGGCTGGTGACAATGTCGGTATTCTTATCCGAGGTATCCAAAAAACGGAAATTGAACGTGGTATGGTACTTGCATTACCTGGGTCAATTACACCGCACAAAAAATTCGAAGCTGAGGTTTACATTTTAAACAAAGATGAAGGTGGTCGACACACACCATTCTTTACAGGGTACCGTCCACAATTTTATGTTCGTACAACGGATGTAACAGGAACGATTATTCAGTTTACTGGTGATGATGGTAGTACTGCTGAAATGGTAATGCCTGGCGACCGTATTAAAATGACAGCCGAACTTATTAACCCAATTGCCATTGAGCAAGGAATGCGCTTTGCCATTCGTGAAGGTGGTAGAACTGTAGGTGCGGGTGTAGTATCTAAAATTTTAGAATAACTTTTTATAAAAGTTTATGAGTTCATTACAATGTGAAAAACTTCGTATAAGCCTTAAAGCATATGAGTCCCCTGCATTAGATCAATCGTGCCAGAAAATCCTTGATGCGATTAAAGCAAGTGGTTTAGATGCGGTTGGGCCTGTACCATTACCTACAAAAATCAGACGTTATTGTGTTTTAACTTCTCCTCACGTGAATAAAGATGCGCGTGAGCATTTTGAAATTAGAACACACAAACGAATAATTGATATTTATAAGCCAACTGAAACAACGTTTGAAAATCTTAAAGAACTAGATATTTCAGCTGGAGTTGACGTCGAAGTTAAAAACTATTAAACGACTAGGCTGAATTTAATAAAACAGGTTAAAACCCTGGCTAGACTAAATAAAGTTTGACTAGGGTTTTAACCTGCTTTATTACATAAGATAAATGAAACAGTAAAACGTATATAAGAGATAATCAGCAGTTTAAATTGACCATTAATTATTTTCGCACCTTAACTAAATTATTCTCGAGACTGACGGGACTCGAACCCGCAACTTCCGCCGTGACAGGGCGGTGCTCTAACCAATTGAACTACAGTCCCTCTTGCCCTTATAATGTCTATTATAAATTAATTAAACAGAATAGGTCAAGGGTACGGTCAATATTCGACGTTAAACAAATGCTATTTTTAAAGGAATGAAATTTCGTTAGATTTCTGATTCTGCTGGAAATTCGTTTCCCTTAGTTTTTTCAAGATTTTTCCGAAATATTCTTGAAGATAATTTTCTAAACTTAAACGACCATTAGGCCATTCAATTTCATTTTTTGGCTTAGCTCCTGCATTCGTATCATTACAAACTTCACCAAATTGCAGCCTATCTGCAATATTCCAAGTAAATTCGAATAAACGGAAAAAACGACGTAATATACTGAAAGCTAAAAATGGTATATATGAAATTTTTGCCGTTTTACCACATAAACGCTCACATAGTTCAATAACTTCTTTAGAAGTCCAAAATTTTTCTCCAATAAGAGAAACAATCTGGTTATCATAATTTTTAGAATTTAGTGAATTTACTACTGCTTTTGCGGCATCTTGGGTATCTAAGTAAGCTACTGGAGCGGCATTACTTTGCAACCAAATCGTTTCATTTTCTAAAATTGGAAGGGCATATTGACTTATTAAACCTTGGAAAAAGCCGGAACATTGAAAAACTGTATAATTTAACCCTGATGTTTTTATTTTATTTTCCATTTGTAGTTTTAAATCCATTAAAGGAATAGAAGAATTTGCAGACGCATTTAAAACACTAAATGAAATAAACTTCTTTACCCCAAGAAGCTTTCCCGCTTCTAATAAAGCTAATTTACCACGCCAATCAACTGCTTCCGCAGTATAACTACTTGTTGAACGAATAGTTGAAGAATCAATTACCGTTGTAATACCTTTTAAAGCAGGGGGTATTGTAGCGGGTAATGAAAGGTCACCATAAACAAGTTCAGAACCCCACTCTTTTAGAAAAGCACCGCGACGAAAATCACGCACCATACATCTAACTTGATATCCTTCATCAATCGCTTGTTTTACAATTTGGCGGCCAAGTGTCCCAGTTCCACCTATTACAAGTATGCTCATAATCTTGTTACTTAATATTTAACATCTTTATATTGTTATTATACTAGATTAACACTTTTAGGTTTCAATTCATTAAAGTTGACAAAACTAATAGTTTGTACCAAAACAAAGTAAAATCACTATATCACTCGTTAGGTCTATACTTAATGCATTATTTTATTACGTATTTAAAACAAATTTTCACCTACTTGAATTCTCAGAGCTAGAACCTTAACTCTGAAGGTTATTATTTACTTAATAACGTTGTTAATAGGACCAGCTATTAATTAACTCTACACAATTGTAACACCCCATTCGTATAACTGCTAAATAGTATGTTTAATTTTAGATAACATATTGAATAATTGGTCCAGATAAGCTAATATTAGGGTTAAGAAACGGGATGTAGCGCAGTTTGGTAGCGCATCTGCCTTGGGAGCAGGGTGTCGCAGGTTCAAATCCTGTCATCCCGATTTTATTTTGTAAAATAATATAAATTTTATCCCCCACCAGCGATGGCCACAATTTCTAAGGAATCGCTATTTTTTAACAAAGTGGTTTTCCACAAATTACTTTCAAGAATTAATCCATTATAGTCTATAACTATAACATTTTTATTGAACCCGATGTAGTTCATTAACTGCAAGACGGAAAAGGGTGGTGCAAAAACACAATCTAAGCCGTTAATTCTGATAGTTTTTAACGTTTTTTCCATTTACCAAAAGATTTAAATATTTATATACACGATTGAATAAGATTTTATACTAAATACTGATATAATAGGAGTAATTGAGAATCAATAAATTTTTGTAACATATTTTGTACATGAGTGAATTTGTTAAACCGTATAATAATGATCCTTGGGTGGGAAATTTATCTACACCAGTAACGACTTCAACAGCCACGAAAATCTACTTAGGCAACTTACCAATTTATAGAAAGGGTTTATCGCCTCTTCTTCGAGGTCTTGAAATTGGTATGGCACATGGGTACTTTTTAATTGGCCCGTTTTATATTTTAGGTCCACTTCGAAACTCTGAGAATGCTTTATTAATTGGAATGTTTTCAGCACTAGGTTTAGTAGTAATCTTAACTCTAGGCCTTGTAACTTATGGTTTAGCTTCATTTCAGGATGATGGTAAACTTGAAGGATTAGAGTCCTCAAAAGGCTGGCGTGAATTTTCGAGTGGTTTCTTTATTGGAGCTTTCGGTGGCGATGTAGTAGCATACATTTTACTTGCTAATATTTCATTTTTTGCTTAAATAAACCCGAAACAAGATAGCATGTCTGTTATCTTGTTTCGGGCTTATTATTTATTATCCTATCCATACAGAAATGTACCTTTGGAAGTTAATTAAAACTTAGTACAACAGTTAAAACGTAAAATAGCACAATGAGGACGGCACTAACTCGATAAATGAAGTTCTGGCCGGAACTCGGACTAGAAAAAAATCCTGATATTGGGCTAGTATTAGAATTTGGGATCGAATTTTTAGGGTCAATAGCCAAAACTATACCAATAATTCCAAAGGTTATTGTAAACCATATACTTTCAACTATTGTCATTGTTGGAGTATTTGTGTTTTAAATTTAAATTTATTCGCCTTGGATTTTAAGTAAACCAAAACCTACACTTAAACCCGTTAGGGTTAAAGCCCACATAACACCTGCTGTAGTAAAAATTTCTTTAGCCATATTATTAGTATGTTACTTTGATAATTATTTCAAACTTATAGTCTAGAACCCATTTCTTCCCCAAACAACAAGTGCTAGAGAAAAGCTAAACATAACCATTAGAGAAGACCACCCTAGGCTTAAAATATCCATTAATTTGTTCTTGTAAAACATTATTTATTTTTGACTTACTAAAGTATAACACTTCTTTAGACGAATGTATTTTGTAAATGTTATTATTCATGAAAAAGGGGTAAAATTTCCATTTTTCAAAATATCAATTAAACTATACCCACGCCAATGAAAAGAAACAAAAATTATTTATAGGAGAGGATGGGATTCGAACCCACGGTACATTAAAAACGTACATCAGATTAGCAATCTGAAGCCTTAAACCACTCGGCCACCTCTCCAGCACATTTTAATATAATTATAACATTCCCCTTGGAAAGGGTAAAGCTTAATAATCAAACCTAAACACGCCCTGAAGGACTTGAACCCTCGACATCAGGTTTTGGAAACCTACGTTCTACCAACTGAACTAAGAGCGCGATTTTCGTACTCAATTACATATTATATTAAGACTCTCCCATTAGTCAACATTAGTTAATTAAATTTAACTAAGGTAAGAGGTAAAAAAGAAAACGACTTTTTATGTTATGATAAATATATCAAAGATAATGACAATTTCGTTATACGATACAAAATGTTTGAGCGTTTTACCGAAAAAGCTATTAAGGTTATTATGTTAGCCCAAGAAGAGGCCCGTAGATTAGGACATAATTTTGTGGGTACGGAACAAATTCTTTTAGGACTTATTGGTGAAGGTACTGGTATAGGGCCAAAAGTACTTAAAGCCATGGGTGTTAATCTAAAAGATGCCCGACAAGAAGTCGAAAAAATTATAGGTCGAGGATCCGGGTTTGTAGCTGTGGAGATTCCATTTACCCCTAGAGCTAAACGTGTTTTAGAGTTGTCTCTAGAAGAAGCTAGACAACTTGGCCATAACTAC
>Ga0228620_1001123_pt1 | contig 11627 bp, 10 predicted proteins | sample 23DmetaG_FD_186030 | JGI IMG/M metagenome (GOLD analysis project Ga0228620, IMG submission 186030) | Seawater microbial communities from Monterey Bay, California, United States - 23D | ecosystem: Environmental > Aquatic > Marine > Coastal | place: USA: California | collected 2016-10-06 | reverse complement strand
TAACAGTTTTCTTACACCCTTTTTTCTCTTTCTTTGATTTACATAAACACTTTTTACTCTCCACCATTCTATTATATATACATATCACATTTTTTATACTCACACACACACACCCTTCTTAATTTTTTTTTACATTACTATATGTTTGTAATGGAAATACACATTAGAGCCCAATAAACACCTTAGTGTGGTTGGTGGTAAGAAAACTCGCAAGAAGAAGTCTAATCATTGCACCAAGAAAAAACCGTCCAAAAAATGAATAGAATAGGTCCTCAAAGATAAAACCAAAGATTTGAGAGCGGTTCATCAAACATCTACAAAACAGCAAAGAATGCGATAAATAACATAGAACGACCATGTTATTTATGTAGAGAAACAACTAATCAAAGCATTTTAGCGAGTGCTTATATTGCATACACACTACAATACCTTTTACATTTTTTACATCATTTGAACCACACTTTCATGTTTCTATATCTATCCTGTGTATACAGTAGACACTACATTTCCTTTTGATAGTGAATTATAGAATTTAATTATTTCTTCTTCTCCTTCGACTTCTATATACTGTATCCCTTGTTCCAGTATTTCGTCTACTCCATCATCAAGTCCTTCGTCTACTTCATCATCAAGTCCTTCGTCTACTTCATCATCAAGTCCTTCGTCTACTTCATCATCAAGTCCTTCGTCTACTTCATCATCAAGTCCTTTACTTTCTACATCTTCTTTTTCTTCTACTTTTGACACAATTTCTTCACCTATATCTAATATGTAATCCATAGTTCTTTTAAAATCTTTGTACGGTTTTATCACTTCACCCCCTTGTACGTTATTTTTTATCACACTTACCTTTGCTCTTTTTAGTCCTTTCAATATTATTTTATTATGGTGATCTATTAGTCTTTCTATTGCTTTTTTTCTATTATTACCTATATAAATGGTGTATTTATATTGTTCCATATTACTAAACTTACATTTTTTTTCTGGATTTTCGAGATTTTTTAGATTTTTTAGATTTTTTGGATTTTCTAGTTACTTTTCCTCCATTTCTTGCTGGGGTTCTTCTTCTTGCTCTTCTTTTTGATTTTGACTGTGATTTACCAACACTAAAACCAGTGCGAGAAACTTTTTTTAATGGTGGTTCGCCAATATCCTGTTTTTTTCGAATAGTAGATTGAAGGTTACTTATAGCCCTTTTTAGTTCATTATCAATACAATAATATGAAAAATCAGTAATTGTACCCCAATTATTTACACCATTGAAGATTTGAAACGCCGTTTTCACAGAGTAAAAATAATCAAAAATGTAAAATCAATAATAGGAATTTCACCTACGATGGTCTAACTTTTTCCACTTCTTTATTGCAATAAAATTACTGATGTTAGTGCTTTGGGCAATGTACATACACTAAATTTGCGGGGTTGCGGAATTACTGACGTCAGTATGCTTGGAAGGGTTCATAAGCTTACCCTACCCAGAGGTAAAATTGAAATGAATTTATGTGTATAAAATTAGATAGATACAAATAAAAAAAAACAAAAACGAAACAAACAATGTCAATCATAGGACTTCCTGATGAGATTTTATTTATTATAAACGATTTTTGTCCATTTGATAACCTCTTACAAACTTGTAGTATTCTCCATCAAGTAAGAAGAAGAATTGGTACTTACAAATTGAATCGAACCTATTCATTGAAATATTATATCGAGGCAGCATTTCGCGATTTAGTATTCCAAACAATAACTGATAGCAGGAAGCAATTGCATCTCAGTTTAAAAGAATGCAGTGATGAAATAACTGATGTAAGTGCGTTGGGTAATGTACATACACTTGATTTAAGATGTTGCTATGAAATTACTGATGTAAGTGCTTTGGGCAATGTACATACACTTACTTTATGGGGTTGTACTGGAATTACTGATGTAAGTCATTTGGGCAATGTACATACACTTGAATTATATTATTGCGATAAAATTACTGATGTAAGTGCTTTGGGCAAGGTTCATACACTTACTTTATGGGGTTGCGATGGAATCACTGATGTAAGTCATTTGGGCAATGTGTATACACTTTATTTAAGTTGTTGCAATGAAATCACTCGTGTAAGTGCTTTGGGAAATGTGCATACACTTAATTTAAGTTTTTGCGATAAAATTACTGATGTTAGTGCTTTGGGCAATGTACATACACTTTATTTGAGTTATTGCAATAAAATTACTGATGTTAGTGCTTTGGGCAATGTACATACACTAAATTTGCGGGGTTGCGGAATTACTGACGTCAGTATGCTTGGAAGGGTTCATAATCTTATTGTGTAACCCTACCCAGAGCATGAATGTTATGAAATACAATGATAGAAATGTGTAAATTTCATATTATGTGTATTTTTTTCACATCACATTCGTAAAAATTGATTTTATACATAATACACATAATGACACATACTCAATATTATGGTTAAGAATACTAATGGCGGATCTCGCGCTAAAGCAGTCGCACGCAAACATACCCGATTACATGACCATCGCATCATTCTTCCTTCAAATCCTTTAGAAATTATCGTTTGTGTTACCAAAATGTTTGGCAATGGCATGTGCCAGGTCGTCGATGACTTAAACAATACATACATTGCTCATATTCGTAATAAATTCAGAGGCAAACAAAAAAGGCATAATATGATTAGCGTCTCAACTATTGTAATGGTTGGGTTACGTGAATGGGAAAAGCCATATAAAAATTGTGATATTATGGAAATATATTCAGAGGATACCGTATCTCAAATAAAACAAAACCCATCTATTTCCATATCAAATGTATTATCAATGCGTCATACTGGAGCAAGTAAAGATAGTGAATTAGTTGAAGATGTCGAATTTATGAATGAAGAAATGAATGAAGATGAAGAACCTATTGATTGTGTTCAAAATAAAACTGTATTAAATTGCTACGATAGTGAATTAGGAGAGATCGATATAGACGATGTATAAAGTTAGAGTGAATCTCTTATACAAAATGTGTATACTGTTTTTTTCGTATTCAATCTAATAGCACGCATCTTATCTTATTGTAGGTAGTATATTCGTCCTGTATGTAATACATATTTACATACACATTGTCATATTTATTCTTTGTTTTATTGCTACGACTTTGTTGAAACAACGTTAATTCCGGGATAAATATCTGATATACATATTCTGTATTTACGGATTCTTTGTCGATTATAATCCCAGAAAAATCCTTATTTAAATCAACCTCACCTGTATGAATTTTTGTCAAAATTGCCATTTGATTTTGCAGTTTTTTTATTTTCTTAAATTGTGCGTTCATTTCAGTTATACTTTCTTCTCTATTGGTTACAAATAATTCTGCATTTTTTGTCAATTCTGTCACGTATAATTTTTGAGAATGATATTGATTCAATATGTCTACAATCCTACGTATTGGGCTTGTAACGTGGGTATATAGCTCTTCATTCATGGCTTCATGCCTCAGGGTATCTTCATTATATAATGTGTATTCACTATGTGTATGTAAATACGTTTGTATAAGCTCTTTATGTTGATCTACAACGTCAGACGGTATTTCACTGAACTGAGACGTTCTATATAAACCAGTTTTATGTTTATGAAGTGACGAAGCCATCAACTTATTTGCTTCCACCATCCAATATGAAACTAATTCGTGTGAATCTACTTGTGTTTGATTAAGTTCATTTGTTAACTTTTGTAATAATAAAAAATGTTTGTTCGTATGTAGTTTTTTATCGTTGTACGTGTAATTCTTATTTATTGTCACCAATGAATTGTATATTTTTGTTTCTTTTTGATTTATTTTATTATTTTCTATAAAGAACTCGGATACTTGTACTATTTTGTCCTGTTTTTCTAATAGACTACAAAAATTATCTCCTAATACGTTTGGTAGCATAGATTTTTTTTTATTTGGAAAATAAATAGTACTTGATTGGTTTGTTAATTCATCCCATAGATTAAGGTGATCTAACCATAACAATACATTGGCTATGTATATACGAACAATAAACTTATTTTCGTCTATTTGTTCAACAGATAAAGCATCGTCCAGATCTGTGCTTCCTTCTGGGTCTATCGAGAATACATAATTACCTTCATTTGCAGGTATATGGTATTTTTCTGTAATCTGTGTAATAGTTTCATTATAATCACATTTTCCTATTTTTTTTTGACATTGTTTATTACTATAAACAAGGTTATTACAGTGTAATAAATATGTAGTTATGTTCTCTAATTGATTTACATCTCCCAATGTCTCGTCTAATACTCCATATGGATGTTTCATTTCCCAATTAATATATGAGAAAATTACATATTTGTTTTGATAATATTTTGAGAACCCAATTTTCAAGTCATATGGAACCAAAAATACGGGTAATTTCTTATCGTATGGAATACACTTATACAGTAATCTATTCTTATGTCTACCAAACGTTTTGTTATCATGTAGTAATAGAATACCAGGTATTTTATTTAATTTAATATTACGCTTTATAAGGACACCATTATGAGTTACTACATCATCATGAAATAATTTATTTTGTCCTGGGTCAATAGTAATTTCACCAGGTTGAATGTTATTTGCATGATCAATACATTCTTCTGTTTTCCAATCCCACGCCGAATAATCTCTTTTAATTATCTCAAGTGTGTAGGTCATACTTACATATAGAATAGAAAAGTAACCTTTATGTCCTTCAATACAAACCATATAGACGTAACCATATAGTATTTTGTAATGTCAAATCGCTCGAAGAAATATAGTACACTAAATAAGGTTGTAAACATTGATTGTGCAAAATATCTGATTATCGTAGAATCTCCATCTAAATGTAAAAAAATTACAGAGTATTTGGGTTTGGATTATGCGTGTATTTCATCGATCGGACATATACGTCGAATTAATGGTCTCAAATCAATAGATACAAAAGGTAAATATAATATCAATTTCGATTTAATAAGTGAAAAAAAACGTCATATAAGTGAAATGAAAACAATCATAAACAAGTTCGAGACCCACAATATAATTTTGGGTAGTGACAATGATAGAGAGGGAGAAGCAATCGCATGGCATGTATGTGAAGTCTTCAATCTTCCTGTCGATACCACTAAGCGTATTATTTTTAATGAAATAACAAAATCTGCACTATCGAACGCAATAACTAACCCTACTACTATTAATATGAAACTGGTAAATTCTCAACATGCTCGACAGGTTATCGATCTAATTGTAGGATTCAAAATATCACCTTTCTTATGGAAGTATCTATACCACGATAAGGAGAATTCCTTATCGGCAGGAAGGTGTCAGACACCCGCATTACGACTTATCTACGAGAATGATATTTTATTATCAAATAATTCTAATTATAAAAAAGAACACAAGATATCTGGTACATTTTTCGAAGATGAATTATTATTCACGGTTTCAAAATCACTCACTACTGACGAAGAATCCATTCAATTTCTAACAGAGATGAAGACATTCGAAAATAAGCTTTCTATTACAGATGAAACCAGCCATATCAGGCGCCCACCTCAACCATTCTCTACATCAAGACTATTACAAACTACAAATCAAGCCTTACATATGTCCCCACACGAAACAATGAGTATATGCCAAAAACTCTATCAGGATGGGTTTATTACATATATGCGTACAGAGAGTAATACATATTCAAGAACGTTTCTGGATAAAATGAAGGACTATTTAATTAAAACTTATTCAGATAATAGTAATTGTATTCCTGTATCATGGACCCATATTGAACACAACAAATCAATTCACCCGCACGAAGCCATTCGAATTACAGATGTGAATGTATGTAAAATACAAACCACAAATACAAGATTACAGTCAGTGTATAATATCATACGCAAAAACACAATTGAGAGTTGTATGAGAGACTATAAATATAATTGCTGTAAAGTAATATTGTCCGCGCCTATGAAGTTAAAATATGAGCGCAATATTGATATACCAATGCAATTAGGGTGGACACAATACTCCGAAAAAAAAACGTTATGTGAACTACAACAAGTTTCAAAAGCACTTATTTTAAGATTCAAATCGTATAAGAGTTCGAATATTCCATATATAAGGGTTAATATTAACACTCATTGTAAAGGGAATGGTAGTCACTACTCTGAGGCATCGTTAATCAATAAATTAGATGAACTTGGTATAGGAAGACCATCCACATTTTCTACAATTGTTAAAACTATTCAAGACAGACACTATGTAGATAGATGTGATATTCAAGGTATAAATGTTTCTACGGTTGACTTCATGCTTGAAAAGGATACCATACACAAAATTGATAATACCAAAGAATTCGGACAAGAAAAAAATAAACTAAAAATTACTGATTTAGGACGAATAGTAATGCCTTTTTTAATTAAATACTTTGATAACCTATTTTCATACGACTATACTGAATACATGGAAAAGAAACTCGATGAAGTAGTTAATGGTAGTCAATTAAATTGGTATGATATATGCAATGAATGTGAAAATGAAGTATCATCAAATTCTACCCATATCAATAAGATAAAAAAGAATTTTTTTCCATTGGAAGACAATTATGACGTTGTCTTTGAAAAATATGGTCCTTGTATACGTCACCACAAAGAGGATGGAAGTATTGATTTTTTGAATATAAAAAAAGGCACCGACTTCACAATCAATAACATTCAGAATAATAAATATAAGGTTGAAGATATAATCGAACGACCAACAGAACACATTGGAATATGGAATAACGAGAAAGTATTTATTAAAGATGGTCGTTTTGGTAGATATTTAGAATATGGTAACATAAGAAGCCCAATAAAAGATATAACGAAATCTATAGATCATATAACGTGGGATGACATATTACCTGTACTAGAAAACAAACAACCTGACACGAATGTTCTGCGTTATTACAACGAATCTACATCATTACGAAAGGGTAAATATGGCCCATATATATATTACAAAACTATGTCCATGAACAAACCGTCCTTTTTCAGTATAAAGAAATATAAAGGCGATTGTTTTCATGACGACATAGAAGACATATTAAGTTGGGTAAAGACAACATTCATTGATAGATAAATATACATTTTTTTCTCAAGAATGTATAGAATAATATGATGTACAAATCTCTTTACCAATCTCTAAATGAAACTATTGCTAGTAACGAGAGCCGTAACAAATTAACTACATTTTTAAACTATTTTGTTATATTGTGTATGGTTGTTATAGGTGTAACTGCGTTATATTTACCAAAAAGTGAAGTTTTCGGGTTTGGTATTCTGACTACCACATTCGGGGCATTTATACTGTTCGCAGCACGTAACGTGAGTGAAATGTATCTAAATACAAATATTAGCTTGTTATTTACATTATTAACACTTGGTTTATCCGGTGGATTTATACTTTTATTTATGTCATTCGCAATCATGTTTTTTACATTTATCACTATAAGGGTAAGATACAAAAATAATACTGGAAAGGGACACGTATTAAACGCAAGACAACAATCACTTGTACACCAGTTCAAAATGTTATTTATCGCGAGTTTCACTATGTTTGCGACATTAATAATTTTATTGTTTGCCTGTAAAGAACAATTGAATGTAGATTCAAGTTTTATCTATAATTTGACACATGAAAATATGAAGAATCAATTATTTATTATGTCAATGTTAATTCTATCTGGGTTTAGTTTCTTCTTATCCTTCAAGCATTTCTACATAGCTAATGCATTTCAGCAGTACAACTCCCGTTTATCCAATTGATAAACACGAATAACATTCAAAAGTGTATAGAGAGGTATTTACATAATATTTCAATAAAAAAATGAAATATTATCAAACGAAATTTGAAGACTATATTAACAGTGAATATATGTTTTCATTACATCCTGAACTCAAGGCATATAAAAATAAACTACCTACCAATGTAAGAAATCTTACAAATTTATTTATACATGGTCCTCCAGGGACAGGGAAATATACACAAGCACTGTCTATGATTTCTCAATATAGCCCAACGGGACTCAAATACTCAAAAACAATGAATATTGAAAATGAAAAAAAGAATTTAATTATACATATAAGTGACATACATTATGAGGTTGATTTAGAGCTTCTTGGATGTCATGCTAAATTGTTATGGCATGATATTTTCTTTCAGATAATAGATATTATTACATCATCAAGTAATAAGAATGGCATCATCTTATGTAAGAATTTCCACAAAATACATACTGAGTTATTAGATACCTTTTATAACTATATACATCACTATTCAAAGCATCATTCTATACATCTGGTTTTTTTCTTTATTTCAGAACATATTAGTCATGTACCCAGTTCTATAATCGATTGTTGTCAGACATTGTCGATTTCACGTCCAACACAAGATATATATAACCATTTAATTAAGCAAAATAATGTAGAACATGAACGTAACAAAAACGACAATCTGTTTTTAAACAAAATACAATATATCGACCATATTCGATATGGCAGAGATGGGACCGTGAACAGTAGTAATGATATTAAAAGTCCCATTGTTGATATAGATACATCCAGTATAGATAACATTAAAGAATTAAAATTTATACCTTATGTTAACGACAATGACTACCCAGAGAATTTATTTGATAAATGTATTATACGTTTACATGAATACACAAAAGACATTGATAACTTGAATTTCATAGTACTTCGAGAGATTTTGTATGACTTATTAACATATGATATCGATATATATGAATTGTTATTTCAATATATATATCTATTGTCGGACCGTCTTAATAGTGACCAAATATCTAATATATTGATTAAATCATACACTTCATTAAAGTATTACAATAATAATTATCGACCTATATATCATTTAGAGAATATAGTATTGTATATAATAAACTGTTGTTACCATAATGAAAAAAATAGAAGCTTGTAAAATACTTGAAATTGACCCAGACAATGTTAATGAACATGTAATCAAAAAGCATTATCGTGCATTGGCGCTATTACATCATCCTGATAAATCCAATAATAAAAATAGTAATGAATTATTTCAAAATATTCATGAGGCATATAAATATTTATTGTATCATGAAGGAAATAACACAATCACTATTGAAGATGAAAGTTCATATAAATATTCATCATTCGTATCCAAATTCTTTAATCATCTATTTCAAGGGTACCAGCAACAGGATTTATGGACCACTATTTTAGAAAATATATCTACGTCTTGTAAAGACCGTCTTGTTACATATTTATACACATTAGATATGAATCAATTAATTAAGACTTACAAAATATTAAATAAATACCACTATAATCTTCATTTAGAACCACATATCTTCGAAATTATTAAATCTGTTATTGAAGATAAACTTACACTAAACGAAAAAATTATCCTTAATCCAAATATAGATGACTTGTATGAGCAAAATGTGTACAAATTAAATATTCATAATCAAGATATTTTTGTTCCTTTATGGCATTCGCAACTAACATACGATATAAATGACGGTGAGGTGGTTATAGAGTGTATTCCAGATTTACCTAACAATATATACGTTGATGGTGATAATAATGTACACGTTAATTTACTAATTGACGTGGTTAGATTATTGAATGAATATAAATATACTGCTGCTATTGGTGACCGTAATGTATTAATTAAAGCTTCTGATATACGGTTCCAAGAGACGCAAACTATTATACAGAAAAATCAAGGGATCCCTATTCCTAATACACAAAACCCATTTGATGTGTCTAACATCAGTGATTTATATATCCACATAACATTGTCGTCTATCCACACATCGGGTTTACCTTAGTATCATTACATTCATACAGTGGAAATCTATTTAGAGTTAGTTCACCTGTAATGTGTATAGATATTCCTTTTTTATGAGCATATCATACATTTTTTTATTAACAATATTTTATCTCGGGAATGGCTTTATTGTGAATTTCAAATTCGGTAAACCATTCAAAACTACAGATATTCGTACAAATATAGACATCAGCGATGAAATACGCACAAAAATTCATAATGTTAATGGGTTCTATGGACTCATTGGACCTGATGTAAATATGTTCAATGTTACATCTTTATTTCAATTGTTTATGGGTGATGGAGCTATACAAGGTGTATTCTTCGACAATGGTAACCTTACATACGTGAAACATCATATTCAAACAGAAAAATTAGAATATGAAAAGCGTAATGGACGAATACCAAAAGACCCGTTTATTTATGCTTTATTTATTATACTTAGTAAGTTGAGATTAGTTCCGAACCACTTAGGACTTGCTAACACTGCGTTGGTGAATGTAAATAATAAGACATATGCACTGTATGAGCGTGACCTTCCATATGAGTTACAGATAGATTACCATAAAAAAAAAATCCGCACACTGAACCGTAAATACATACCAAATGTACAAAGCTTTTCAGGTCATACAAAATATAATAATGGGTTCATCGAAACTATTGATTATGATGTATCACGACAGTGTGTCGATTATTACATCTTCAATACAAACCTTACAGAGAAGTATAAAAAAACCATTCGTACCAACTATATGCCTATCGTGCACGATTTTATAACTAATGACCGTTATGTCATATTGACTGACGCACCTATTATTATGGATTTGACACAAGTTATAAAGACCGGTTTACCTGTTAAATTTGATAGAAACAAACCGTGTTATTTTCATGTACTAAATAAGACATCCGATACAATTGAATCTTACATTTACGATAAAGGAGTGTATATGTTTCATCATTCACATACACAAGAAGATGACACTAATATTTATCTATACACATGTGTGTATGATAATTTTAGTTACTTATCTCTTAATATTAAGGGTAGCTATAGATGTGTTGCACTTAATAAAAAGACTAAGATAGTATCTATCATTACAAATGAAAACACTGAAAAGTACAATCTCGACTTTCCCACTATGTACAAAAATATGACCATATTAAGGAACCTCGTACATGACGGAGATATCAGCAGAATAAACGGGTTTGTCATGTGCGAAGGCCTCAATATTGTAAAGACTTATTTATACGAAGATGTAAACTTTTGTGGGGGTGACCCAAATATCATAGACATCAAAGGAAGTCCATATATATGTAGTTTCGGATATTCAAGTGACCGTAAAAAACATTATTTATGCTTAATTCCTCTTTATGGAGAAGAACCTATTTTTATTGACATGCCTATGAAGACAAATATAGGGTTTCATTCTATTTTTATGCGTTCTGACATTTAGACGTTCTTAAGTAAAAAATGACACATATACTGTGTCATTTTTATAGATTTCATTTTGTTTTTGTATTTTTATGCTTTCTCTTTTTGTATTTTTATGCGTTCTGACATTTAGACGTTCTTAAGTAAAAAATGACACATATACTGTGTCATTTTTATAGATTTCATTTTGTTTTTGTATTTTTATGCTTTCTCTTTTTGTATTTTTATGCTTTCTCTTTTTGTATTTTTATGCTTTCTTTTTTACAACCTTTTTTTTTGGCAAAGGTTCATCAGTTGTGGTTGTTGCCTTTT
>Ga0228620_1001112_pt1 | contig 11732 bp, 10 predicted proteins | sample 23DmetaG_FD_186030 | JGI IMG/M metagenome (GOLD analysis project Ga0228620, IMG submission 186030) | Seawater microbial communities from Monterey Bay, California, United States - 23D | ecosystem: Environmental > Aquatic > Marine > Coastal | place: USA: California | collected 2016-10-06 | reverse complement strand
TATAATTGCGCCTACTATGAAAAATCCTATGCTCATGTTGTTCTTCTTTGTCTAATTGCTATTGCAAATAATAATATTGTTCCTGGCCAATGTGCTGAGTATTGTGCCTCTTCTGTCATTCCCATTAGCCCGTAACCTACAGAATACAATAGACAAATAAATGCTAAAATAATAGGATACCACTTTGTAATAAAATTTTTCATTTTTTTATATTTTTTGTTTTGCTAGTTTATTTTTACTCTCCAATATACACATTTGGTGTAAATTTTTAATTGTAATTAACAAAGTTTGTGAGTAAAAAACTTTAGTGTTTTTAAATAAATACTATGTGAAGTCTGTTTTATATCTTTGAAAAGTTAAAATTTTTATTTTGGATAATTTCATATTGTATTTTAAATTAGGATTACATCATGTGCTAGATATTTTAGCGTATGACCATGTCTTATTTATTATTGTTTTAACTATTATCTACAATTTTAACCAATGGAAAAAGGTAATATGGCTTATCACATTTTTTACCATCGGACATAGTATAACTTTAGGGTTAGCAGCTTTTGATCTTTTAAATATTCCTCTTGAAATAGTAGAGTTTTTAATTCCAGTAACCATCTGCACTACTGGGTTTTTTAATATTTTAAAAACTTCAAGTCCTACAGATGGAAAACAAAAAATCTTGTTGTTTTTTGCACTATTTTTTGGACTAATTCACGGCCTTGGATTTTCAAATTATTTTAGACTACTTATTGGAAAAGAAGATGATAAAATTTTACCTTTGATAGAGTTTGCTTTAGGAATTGAAGCCGCTCAAATAATAATTGTTTTAGGAATTTTATTTCTAGGGTTAATCTTGCAAACATTTTTTAAGGTTAGCAAAAGAGATTGGGTATTAGTAGGTTCTTCCATTGTTATAGGAATTGCCTTTCCAATGATATTAGACAGAATATTTTGGTAAATTATTAACGCATTCATTTTTTAAATGTTATTATTTTTAATTCATGAACATTAAACAACATAAATACGATATTGCCTATCTAAAGATGGCGCTTGAATGGGGGAAGTTATCGCATTGTAAAAGAAAGCAGGTAGGTGCTCTAATTGTTAAAGATCGTATGATTATTTCAGACGGATTTAACGGAACTCCCTCTGGTTTTGATAATTGTTGTGAAGATGAAAATGGTGTTACTAAATGGGAGGTACTTCATGCAGAAGCTAACGCAATATTAAAAGTAGCTTCCTCTACACAATCTGCCTCAGGTGCAACGCTTTACATAACATTGTCTCCATGCCAGCAGTGTAGTAAACTTATTCATCAAGCGGGTATAAAAAGAGTCGTATACTCTAAAAACTATAAAGACACTTCTGGAATTGATTTCTTAGAAAAAGCTGGAGTTAAAACTCAATACTTACCCATACATGAATAAAAATAATATCCCTGTCTATCTTTCATTAGCAACTGTTTTTGGAATCTTAATTGGCGTATTTATTAATGGAAACAATAGTAGTTTTACTCTAAATTCTAACACCAAAAATGAAGCAAAAATTAGGCGTTTAATGGATTACATAGATCAAAACTATGTAGATACCATAAACACCTCTAGCCTATTAGATGCAGCCATCTCTAATATGTTAGGAAAGCTAGACCCCCACTCTGCATACATTCCAAAAGAAAACTTACAAGATGTCCAGGAGAGAATGCAAGGTAAATTTGTTGGTATTGGAATACAGTTCAGAATTATTAATGATTCTGTAACTGTAGTTGAACCCATTAAAGGTGGGCCAAGCATCAAAGCTGGAATTAAAGCTGGTGATAGAATAATTATAGCCAATAAAGACACGTTATCTGGTAAAAATTTTAACTCAAATGATATCCCCAGATATTTAAAAGGAACTGCAAATACAGATGTAAATCTCCAGGTATACAGAAAAACAAACGATTCTCTTTTTAATTTGATAGTTACTAGGGGGAATGTTAACATAAAAAGTGTTGATTTAGCTTACATGATAAGTGATCATATAGGCTATATAAAATTAGATAGGTTTGCTAGAAATAGCTATTACGAGTTTACAGCAGCTCTAAGAAAATTAACTGCCCTTGGAATGGATGATTTGGTCTTAGACCTAAGAGGAAATGGTGGGGGGTTTATTGATATTGCTACTAGCATTGTTGACGAATTTCTTGGAGAAGATGCGCTTATTGTTTTTACCAAAAATAATAAAGGGTCTATTGAAGAATATTATGCCACAGAAAATGGGGCTTTTGAAAAAGGAAAACTATATGTATTAATTGATGAGAACTCTGCATCAGCATCTGAAATTGTAGCAGGGGCTTTACAGGATAACGATAAAGGAACTATCATAGGAAGACGTTCTTTTGGGAAAGGATTGGTTCAGGTAGAAATGGGACTCGGAGATGGTTCAGCTGTTCGATTAACTACGGCTAGGTACTACACCCCAACAGGAAGGTCTATACAAAAGCCCTATACCAAAAATGGTGATATAAATTATAGTAAAGACTACCAAAAAAGGATTTTGAGTGGAGAGTTATTATACAGAGATAGTATTCAGATTAATGATTCTCTACGATATACAACTCCAAAAGGAAAATATGTCTACGGGGGAGGTGGTATTATACCAGATATTTTTGTAGGCATAGACACAACTGGTTATCTGAGTAATTTTTTCTTTAGAAGTATCACTAACTTTTCTTTTGATTATGTAGATAAAAACAGAAAGTTGCTTAATGATACGTGGACACTAGATTTTTTTCTAGCCAATTTTGATAAAAACAATTCTGTGTTTGAATCTTACCTAACCAAAATAAGTGATATTAGTTCTCTTTCTATTGATACAAAAGAAAAAATTAATTCCTATGTAAAAGCCACCATTGCAAGAGAAATTTTTGGAGATGAAGGTTTTTATAGAAGTATTCAAAAAGACGATGCAATGCTTCAAAAAGTACTAGAATTGGATTCTAGTATAGAATAGTGTTACTTTGTAATTCATGACTACCATTACTACATCCGAAAATAAAAAAATATACTTCGCTTCTGATCAACACCTAGGAGCTCCAACACCTGAAGCTAGTTTACCTAGAGAGAAAAGATTTGTTGCCTGGCTAGATACCATAAAAGAAGACGCAGGTACCATCTTTTTATTAGGAGATTTATTTGATTTTTGGTTTGAATATAAAACTGTGGTGCCCAAAGGATTTGTAAGAGTTTTAGGTAAGCTTGCAGAATTGAAAGACGCAGGTATTGATATTTATTTTTTTGTAGGAAATCATGATTTATGGATGCGAGACTACTTTCAAAAAGAATTAAATATTCCTGTATTCCACAAACCACAAGAATTTGACATCAATGGAAAATTTTTTTTAATAGGTCACGGCGATGGTTTAGGGCCAAGTGATCATGGCTATAAACGAATGAAGAAAGTATTTACATTTCCATTTTTTAAATGGCTGTTTAGATGGCTTCATCCAGATATTGGAGTAAGATTAGGACATTATTTTTCTGTTAAAAATAAATTGATCTCTGGTGATGAAGATGCTCGTTTTTTAGGCGAAGAGAATGAATGGCTAGCGCAATACTGTAGAAAAAAACTAACAGAAAAACATTACGATTTTTTTGTTTTTGGACACAGGCATCTCCCTCTAGAAATTGAGTTAAATAACAATAGTACCTACATCAATCTTGGAGATTGGATTCAGTATTTTACCTATGGTGAATTTATGAAAACCTTTAAACTTAAAGAATTTTAACCTATCTCCCTTGAAAACTTTATAAGTTGATGAACCCCTTTATAGATACTCAAACAGTTTTCTTTGATAAAAAGTTCGTCTATTTTTTTTTCTTTTTTATAAGCTTCCATAACCTTTTCTCCATCAAAATCTACAAAAGCCATTCTAAAGAATAACTCATTTGAATGAAAGCCAAAATCAGAGCCTGGTAATAACGCCACACCATAATGTTTTAACAAATGATGAGACAGTTTGGTACTGGTATCTATTTTTAAAGAAGTTAGTTGTTCTGTAAACTTTTCAAACCCTACCATCATATAGAAAGATCCTTGAGGAGTTGTGCATTGAATATTACACCTAGACAACTCATTAAAAATATAGGTAGAAATTCCATCTAAAATTGCCGAAGAACTAGCTACATATTCTTTTAAGTTTTTAGCGTATTGATATGCCTTGATTGCCGAAAATTGAACTGGTGAAGACACGCAACTAAATGTTTCGCTAAATAATGAAGAATACACCACTGAAATCTTTTCTAGCTCTCTAGGTAAAGACATAAATCCTAACCGATAACCGCCAGCAGAAAATACTTTGCTCAACCCACCAAAAACAATAGTTCCTTCAGAATAATATCTAGATATACTTGGAGAATACTCATTAGAAAAATTAATTTGAGAGTAAATTTCATCAGAAAGCACCAATATATTATGTTTTCTACAAACTGTAGCCAAAGACTGATACTCAGCATCCGAATACACGGCTCCAGTTGGATTATTTGGCGAATTTAGAACTAGAATATGTTTTTGAACTTGACTATTGCTCAAGTAAGACTCTAAGACGCTTGGAGTAAGTTTAAAGTTGTTTTCTAGTGTAGTTTCTAAAATTTGATAACTTCCTCCCTTTGACTTAATTTGAGGAATATAACTAACCCAGCTCCCTTTTGGAATTAGAAATTCGCCCTCAAATATGAGAATAGATTGATATAATAACTCTTTACTTCCAGGACCTATAAAAATTAAATCTGATGCTCTTTGGATTCCTTGATGTTCAGCTAGAAAATTAGACACCTGCTGTCTTAATTCTTGCAGTCCATTTACGGGTAAATAATGATTATTAGCGGCATTATTTTTTAATTCTTCAACAATAGATTGATGAATTGGAAAAGGAGATTGACCAAATCCAAAATGAGTAATCTCTTGACCGTTATTACGCAACTCTCTAACTTTCTCGTTAATTAATAAAGTTGCAGAAGGTTTTAATTCTGAAATATGTTGGTTTATTTTCATACGTGAAAAATAAAAAAAAGAGACCTAATAGGTCTCTTTTTTTTATTAAAAGTTGTAAACTTTTTATGATGGATCTTCAGTGTAGAAAGTATAAGATACATTTCCTTCTGTATTTGTAATTTTTGTAAACCAAATTACATTTCCATCTTCTGCAGCTAGTACATCAAGTACAAAATCTCCAGCAGCAGTCTCCATGTCACAATTAACGTTTACATCTGTTGGCTGAGTATAAAATTGAGCATAAATTGCATAGTTACCATCAGCTAACTGACCCTCTAAAAATTCAGAAGAAACTCCTAAACTTACATCTATCCAATCAAAAGTATCTGACCAAGCAGATGACATTGGCTGCAATCCAAAATCAATATCATTTGCATAATCTGCCCATGATATTGTAGCAGTAAAAAACCCTTGTCTAATTAATTTCGTTGAAGTTTTACCTGTAATATTAGTTGTAAAATTTCTAGCAGAAGCATTTACAACAATAAAATTTGTAAGGTCTACGTCATGAAAATTATCATCAACATCAAAAGGAATAGTAATAACTAATGTATTGTCGCCAGTACTTGCTGAAGATGAAGTAGTAGCACCACCATCTAATGAATATTCTATGGTTGCATAACTTGGTAAGTCTTCAGAAAAACTAATAACTAGGTCATAACTTGTAGCATCATCTGAGACACCAATAATATCTCCTTGATTAACTAAGGAGGCTGTTAGCTCCTTAACAGGTAATACTGTTATTGCATCATCATCGTCTACATTACATCCAATGAATGTAAAAACAGCAAGTAGTATAATATTAAATTTGTATAAATGTTTCATATTTTTATAATTGAGTTAGTTTATATCCAACTTGTGCTCCTATAGGTGCTTTAATCATGGTAAACACAAATGAATCAGCTTGTATTTTAGCGCCAAGGAAAGTTTCTACTCTACCATCAGGGAAAGTAAAACTTATATCGTATTCACCAGGGTAATCAAAGAAATATTCATACATGTATATACTAAAAACCCCATCTTCATTTGATGGAAGTGTTACGGATTCTGTTGTTGTAATTCCTTGACTTGAATCAATAAGATCACCGCTTAAATCTTGATCACCAACAACTAAAAAGCAATCAAAATCTTTACTAGAATCAGTCCAAGTAACAGTAATTTCAACTGGACCAGCAGATGTTAAAAAGTCTGGTTCAGAGTCTATTACACTTATGTTTCTTGTTAATTCTCCTGGAGCTAGGTAATAAGAGTCAGAACCTCCAAAATCTACATCTAAAATTTCAAATGTATATATTTCTGGAATGAATCCTTCTGTTACGCCATCATCTGAAAAATCTATCAGAATTTCTACAGAATTTTCACCTGCAGGTATAGTAACAGTTTCAGGATATGAAACTGCTTCAGGAGACCCATCAGAAGAGGATACCCCTAAAGTTAACGTCATTGGAATGTCTAGTGGATTAGAACCGGTTCCAATTGTAAATGTTATTGGTGCCGCCGCAGGATCAGTATCGTTTTCTAAAACTATTAAATCTAAATTGGCGTCTGTAAATCCTATGTTTACTTCACTTGTAGGAGAAAATACCCCTGGGTTTGTTACACTATCTACTTCATCCTGACCACACGAAATTAAAAGTGTGATGGAGAATAATAATAATGCTAAATATTTAATATTTTTCATATTCTATTAGTTTGTATTTTATAATTTAAATTTTAATCTAGCAAAAACTGTTCTACCATTAATTCCAAACTGAGATGTAACACGTGGATATATAAAGTTATTACCACTTGTTAAATTAGATGGACTAGCGTCTGGGAATACGTTAAATATATTACTAGAACCTACAGTTAGTGTTAAATTTTCTGATACATCATATCCAAAAGACATGTCTGTTAAAACTTTAGCTCCAAATTCTGGATGTATAGCTATAGCTGTATCGTTAATAGTTGTACTAGGAGTTGTGTCTGGGTTAGTTACAGCTCCAAAAAATGAGTTTCTTAAAAAGAAATTCCATTTATTTCCTTGCAACATGTGTCCTAGATTTGCTTTAATTCTAGGTGTAGCTTTTTCTAAGAAATACGATTCTCTTTCTCCAAAATAAGTGCCTGCTTGTGAAGCTAATACACTGGAGGAGTTAATTTCGTCTACTCTTTGTGTGAAAGCATAGGTTACAGCTAAATCACTTGAGAAAGTTAAATCTGAAATAGATGCTTTGTGAGATATAACAACATCAAATCCTTTTGTCTCTGTATCAATTGCATTTGCAAAGAAACGAGCAGATTCTGCTCCAGTAACAATTCCGTCAGGGATATTAAAGTTACCCGTTAAAACAACTCTATCATCTATTCCTGTGAAGAAACCATCTACAGTTAAACTAAGATTAGCGTCTGGTATTTTAGCAGTAACACCAAAACTTGCACTAAATGATTCTTCTTGCTTTAGTTGAGGTATCCCTAATGCTCCAGCAATTTGACTGTCATTTGAAAAAGTTCCAACTTCGTAAGGAACTCCAGATATAAAGTTTGTACTGATGGTGTTAAAATTTAACTGAGCTAAAGAAGGAGCTCTAAAACCTGTACTTGCAGCTGCTCTTAAATTAACATTATCACTTAATTTAACAATACCAGCTAGTTTCCAATTGAAAGTAGATCCAAAATCACTGTAGTTTTCATATCTAACTGCTCCAGAAAGGAATAGATTTTTATTAACGTCTAATTCTAAATCTCCATAAAAAGCATAACTATTTCTAGTTGCATTCCTTTCGTTAGCTGGTCTGAAACCTGGAAAAACTTGTATACCACCAGCTCTAGATCTACCAAAGAAGTCTACTACTTGTGTATCAGCACTTCCATCCCAAATGTCTCCGTTAATATCATATGTTGCCCATGATTCTTCTTGTCCAGCAAAAATATCATAAGCTTCCATTCTATACTCAGAACCAATCGCAACATTTAATCCAGACATTACATCGTCATAGAATTTTGTTAAATCTAAATTAGTTGTGTTTTGTGCGAAAGAAAATCCTCCAGCATATACTTCTAAAGGTGATGCTTGTTGTAAACTTGCGTTACTTGAGTTTCCTATGTTAAAATCAAAAGAGTTTTTACCGAAGGTATTACTAAAATCAATATCCCAGTCTCCTTGCTTTCCTTTGATTCCAACTGAAATAGATTCATCATTTACAATTGAATTTATCTCTGGAAGCATTCCTGCAGGATACAACCCTGTAAAAGCTCTCGATTGTGCTGGTCTTCTGTAAAAACCTGCAGCATTTCCTCTTCTGTGACTTATACCTCCAAATGCATAAAAACTAAAATCATCATTAAGTTGTAACTCCATGTTAGCCATAAATTTACCATTTCTTAATCTAGATTGACCAACTCTCATACTAAAGTCTTGTCTTGTAAGACCTCTAGTTGATAATTCATCTTCTGATGTATTGAAGTTTAATAAACCCCTTAATTCATCAATTGAAGAAGCTGCATTAATTTGACTCTTTAATGAAAAAGGAAAGTAAGTAACTCCTTGTGCAAACGTTTGAATTTGAGATAAAGAATATTGAGTAATATCCGAACCATATCCACTATTTAAACCTACCCATTCTACTGAATTACTTGCGTCAAATATTTGACCAGTAAATCCTTCTGCACCAGCTCTGTATGATGGAGCTCTTGTAGACATAGATCCAGTAAAGTTTATAAAGCTACCTTTATCGTCTAAAGGAATTCCATAATTTACGTCAAATTGAAAGCTCTCACCATCCATACCACCACTTTGGTTGTTTGTTTGGTCTCCCCAATTTGATCCTTGATTTACTTGAAATTCTAATCCTTCACTATTTTTTAATACTATATTGATAACACCAGCTATGGCATCACTACCATATTGCGCTGCTGCACCATCTTTTAAAATTTCTATTCTTTTGATTGAAAAAGCTGGGATAGCATTCATATCTGTTCCAACGCTACCTCTACCAACAGTACTATTTACATTTACTAATGAAGTACTGTGTCTTCTTTTTCCATTTACCAACACTAACACCTGATCTGGTCCTAAACCTCTTAAGGCTGCAGGATCAATGTGATCTGTACCGTCTGATACGGTTTGTGAAGTAGATGTAAATGAAGGTGCTACATAATTTAAGATATCATTTACTGATACTTGTGGTCCTGAACTAATCAATTCCGTTATATCAATTACATCAACTGGAACTGGAGTATTAGCTACAGTCCTATTTTTATTTCTAGATCCTACTAATACAACTTCATCTAATGAAAGATTATCTTCCTCCAAAACAATTGTAACATAACTTGTGTCAGATATATTCTTTTCAACAGTTTTGAATCCTAGAGAGGATACAGAAATTGTTGTTGGTAATTTCTGCACGTTCAACGAAAATTCTCCATTTTCATCGGTACTAGTACCATTTGTGGTCCCTTTTTCTACGACATTCATAAATGATAAAGCCTCCCCGCTTGAATCAGTTACCTTTCCTTTCACTGTTTGAGCACTGATTGTGACAGCCCCAACAAATAAAAACACTACCGTAAAAAATTTTAAAAAGTTATTTTGTTTCATATAAGTGTTATTGATTGATAATAAACGCAAATGTTACCTTTTTTTTTGTTAAAAACAAAAAAACACACGCTTTAATGACTTATTTTAAACTACATTTTTTTTAAAATTGTAATTTAAAAACAAAAAAAGGCTTATATACACTACCTTTAACCAATTTTTAACAATGAAAAAAAATCGAATAGTGTAGTTTTGGTTTCAATTTTTTAATAGTAAATAATCAATAATAAAATGGACGTAGACATTAGGTCAATTAACGAAAAAATAGAGCGTGAAAGTGCTTTTGTAGACATACTTACTGCAGAAATGAACAAAGTTATTGTAGGACAAAAAGATATGATAGAACGATTGCTAATTGGATTATTAGGCAATGGACATATTTTACTTGAAGGAGTTCCTGGTTTAGCAAAAACATTAGCTATTAATTCTCTTTCTAAAGCGGTGCAAGGATCATTTAGTAGAGTTCAATTTACACCTGATTTATTACCCGCTGACGTAGTAGGTACCATGATTTATAATATGAAAGAAAATGATTTTTCTATTAAGAAAGGTCCAATTTTTGCAAATTTTGTTCTTGCAGATGAAATAAATAGAGCCCCTGCAAAGGTGCAGTCTGCGCTGTTAGAAGCAATGCAAGAGAGACAAATAACAATTGGTGATACTACTTTTAATCTTGATCAACCCTTTTTAGTTATGGCAACTCAAAACCCAGTTGAGCAAGAAGGAACTTATCCCCTCCCTGAAGCTCAAGTAGATAGGTTTATGTTAAAAACTGTTATAGATTATCCTAAGTTATCTGATGAGCAAACTATTATGAGGCAAAATTTAAATGGTAATTTTACTGCCATTAACCCTGTGGTTTCAATTGATCAAATAATAAAGGCTAGAGAGGCTGCTAATGAAGTCTATATGGATGAAAAAATTGAAAAATATATACTTGATATTATTTTCGCCACCAGATATCCAGAACGTTACAATCTTTCTCAACTAAAACCACTTATTAGTTTTGGAGCATCGCCTAGGGGGAGTATTAATCTTGCAAAGGCTGCTAAATGTTATGCTTTTATAAAAAGAAGAGGGTATGTAATCCCTGAGGACGTTAGAGCTATTGTTTATGATGTTTTGCGACATAGAATAGGAATAACCTATGAAGCAGAAGCAGAAAATATTTCATCGGTAGATATTATCAATTCAATCATTAATGAAATAGAAGTTCCTTAAATTATACTTTTTTTATTGAAGCCATCAAAGGGCGTTTTTTGAAAAGATTACTTAAGCCATGGATACTAAGGAAATACTAAAAAAAGTACGGAAAATAGAAGTAAAGACAAGACGACTGTCTGATCATATTTTTGGAGGAGAATATCATTCTACTTTTAAGGGCAGAGGTATGACATTTTCTGAAGTTAGAGCTTATCAATTTGGAGATGATGTTAGGGCAATAGACTGGAATGTTACTGCTCGTTATAACGAACCCTTTATTAAAGTTTTTGAAGAGGAAAGAGAACTTACAATGATGTTAATGGTAGATGTCTCCGGTTCTGAGAATTTCGGAACTTCAGAACAATTTAAAAAAGATTCCATTACAGAAATTTCTGCTACACTAGCTTTTTCTGCTATTCAAAATAATGATAAAGTTGGATTGATTCTTTTTTCTGACCAGATAGAATTATTTATTCCTCCTAAAAAAGGCAAAAGTCATGTACTAAGAATTATTCGAGAATTAATAGAATTTACACCCAAAAGTAACAACACTGATATTGCCGAAGCTTTTAAATTTCTGTCTAATGTAATGAAGAAAAAGGCTATCGTTTTCATGTTATCTGATTTTATGGATAATGATTATGAAAGAACTCTAAAAATTGTAGGAAACAAACACGATATCACAGGTATTCGTGTGTATGACAAACACGACGAAGAGATCCCAAATCTTGGACTAGTTCCTATGATAGATTCGGAAACAAACACTGTACAACTTGTAAATACTGCTTCAAAAAAGATTAGAAATAATTATAATACATCAGCAATTAAGATGTCTAACTATTTTAAAACAACTTTTAAGAAAAGTGGCTCAGGAACCATAGATACAAGAGTGGATGAAGACTATGTGAAAAAATTATTAGGATACTTT
>Ga0228620_1001104_pt1 | contig 11811 bp, 10 predicted proteins | sample 23DmetaG_FD_186030 | JGI IMG/M metagenome (GOLD analysis project Ga0228620, IMG submission 186030) | Seawater microbial communities from Monterey Bay, California, United States - 23D | ecosystem: Environmental > Aquatic > Marine > Coastal | place: USA: California | collected 2016-10-06 | reverse complement strand
CCCATACTGCCCAATGCTGCAGCCTGCATGAATGACAGCACTCGTGCAAATGATCCTACACAGTGCTTGTACAGCATCACAGGTTTTCCAACCGAGAGTAACTTCAATTGGGATGACTACTTATTGAGAAACGGCGAGATCGTAGGACGCAACGATATCATTCGCACAGCTCGCAACATCTGAGGGACTGAAACCCGCCCGATATAGAGCGGAGCCAATCCCGAATCCGGTGATCCCTGCTGACAACCAATCTCCGAAGTTTTCTGGTCCTGCGCCCCCGACCGCATAAGTTTTGACGTTGGCGGGCAAAATAGCGGACATGGCTTTGAAACCGCTGATGCCAAAAACGGACGATGGAAAAAACTTCAGGCCGTCCGCCTCATTGCCAAGGGCTGTAAAACAATCCGTAGGTGTCATCACGCCGGGGTATGAGGCGAGGTTGGCGTCTTTTGTCGCTTGGATGACCTTCGGCGATGTATCAGGCGATACGATGATCTGGCCACCAACATCGGCGACCCTGCGTACATCAGCCTTATCCAAAACTGTTCCAGCTCCAATTTGCGCAACCGTGCCGAACCGTCTGGCCAATTTGGAGATGCTCTCAAAGGGATCAGGAGAATTCAGCGGCACTTCGATCGTAGAAATGCCGCATTCAATCAGAACTTCACCGATGCTCTCAACTTCGTGTGGCTGTACGCCCCGCAGAATTGCGATGATTTCTCTATGCATCGGCATGCTGCCCTTGCTGATGTGCCGCCGCAAGCCCGGCTAGGGTCATTGCGGTCACATCAAGGATTGATGCAGCGGCACCAGCGAGGGCGAGCGCTTTGGAATAATGATCACATAGTGTAGTGGCGCCGATGAGCGTCACATCCTGGCCCCGCCAGTATTGCAGCACAGACATGAGCTCTTGTCCGATCAAAAGCCCCGAAAGTGTCGCCCGCGCCTGAGCGCTGGATTGCTGCGCGACGAGCATTTCGGCCCGGATCGCAAACAGGCGGCGCGGCACGCTCAACGGATCCTTGATCGCTGATCGTACTGCTGATTCAAAGGCATTTTCATCCCAACCACCGTCGGCCATGGAATGAGACAGCACAGAAGTCTCAGAAAAGAACGCAAATTGCTCGCCTGTCAGGCAGGTTTCAAAGGCGACGATGGTACGATTTTTGATGTGGACCCATTTTGTATGAGTACCCGGCAGACAAGCGATGCCGTCGAAGTCAGGGTGCTGGCCCAAGAGCCCTGCAATCTGCGTTTCTTCACCACGCATCACATTGGCCGGGGAGAGTTGTTTGACCCCAGGCAAGATGCGGACCTCCCGGGATGCGCACGTGACCTTTACAGCACCTGGACCAAGATCATCGAGTTGTGTGGGGGCCGACAGATAAGGAGCCTCGCACCACCCTTGCGCCGCGCCGGCCATACCGCTGATGATCACAGGAATATCCTGCGCAACATTCAGTTTTAGCAAGCTGTCTTCCAATACGCGGTCATATTCATCAGGCTTCAGACGAGACATGCCATAGGGGCCAGAGGTCGTGGCAAGGATGTTGGCACCTTCATCCATCACCCAAAGCCGAAAACTGGTTGTGCCCCAATCGACTGCGACAAAGGAAGCTTTTGACATTGGTAGGTCTCAGTCGCAGATGTTGAATTTGCGGACAAAGTCGCGATCGGGCGTCACACCGATACCTGGTCCCATCGGTAGGGCCACGGTACCGTTGTTCGCGGCAACCTGTCCCTGAATGTCCAAAGGTGTCGTCAGCAAATCATCACGGAATGAATTGTGCGTTGTGTCAAACTCCAGCATCGGCTCCCACGGATGTAACCCGCCTGGCAATGGCGGCATCGCTGCAAGCAGGTGCATGTTGGTGGCCACCGCCACGGCAGACCCCCAGACATGGTTCACAACAGGTGTGAAATGCGCGTGGCACAGGGCGAGGACCCGTAGATATTCGCTGATCCCACCCAACGCGCAAACCTCTGGCTGAGCGATGTCGAGGCCACGGCTTTCCAGCAGCGCACGCCAGCCCCAGCGATTGAATTCTGCTTCACCACCCGAAATATTGACCCGCAGCCCTTGGCGCAATTCACGGTACCCATCGAGGTCTTCGGGGGCGACGGGTTCTTCGAACCAATAGGGGTCGAACTCTTCCATGGCGCGGCCCATATAGAAGGCATCATGGGTCGTATAGGCGTGGTTGGCGTCGATCATAAAACGATAGTCATCGCCCACACCACGTCGGACCGCCTCGATCAGGCGCACGTCGTCCCTGGGGCCAAGGCCGACCTTCATCTTGGTGGCTTTAAAGCCCATACCTTTGATCGCAGCGGCTTCGTCGGTGAACCGCGCCACAAGGCTGTCAACGCTTTCGGTGCGCAGCATCATGCCATACCCGTAGACGTCGATCTTGTCGCGGTGCGCGCCGCCGATCATCTTGTACAAGGGCAAGCCCGCGACCTTGCCTGCAATGTCCCACAGCGCAATGTCGACGCCGGACAATGATTGCAGCGGCATCCCCTTCTGGCCGTGATCGCGCATTAAGTTATAGACCTTGTGCCAGATCACGTCGCGATCCAGCGGGTCCATTCCCAGCACCATAGGCTGGATCACCTGCTGGACGATGCCCTTGTTGGCCAACGCGATATTTCCCGCTCCAAAACACTCACCCCAACCCGTGATGCCTTCGTCGGTTTCAACTTCGACCAAATGAGCTGTTCGTTTTGTGTAATACTGCTGCGAATAACCCAAGGTTTCTGGCAGATCATAGCCCAAAACATGGCTTGTAATACGGGTGATTTTCATGGGTTCAGCCCTCCGAATGTTGTGGTGTCGAGGGCGCGCGTGATCCGCTTTTGCACAAGGTAGTCGTGTAGCGCGAGGGCCGAGCAATCATGCCCGATCCCCGATTGCCCGATCCCGCCGTGTGGCAGATTAATGTCGTATTTCACGCCGTTGATTTGAATTTCGCCGTAGCGCAGACTTGCTGCGTAGTGTTCGGCACGTGCCAGATTGCGGGTGAAGATATAGGCCGTTAGGCCGCCCTCTTCGCAATCATTGGCCATGCGCAAAAGTTCAGTTTTCGTATCGAATGGTACGATGCTGACGATGGGTCCAAAGGTCTCTTCGCGGTAGACGGCCATTGTTTCGGTCACGTCAGTGAGGACGGTGGGGGCCAAGTAATGCCCAGCGTTCAGACCCGCTGGCCTGTCGCCGCCCGCCAAAAGCGTGGCACCCTCGGACACAGCATCGTCAACCAGACCTTTCAGCCGCGTCCAAGCGCGTGCGTCAATAACGGGGCCAGTGGTGATGTCGACGGTTTTGTCAAACCCGACCTTTGCGGCTCTTGCCCGGTCGATGACCTTTTCCGTAAAGGCATCGCGCACCGCTTCGACGACGAAGACGCGGTTGGGGGACACGCAGATCTGCCCTGCATTACTGAACTTCACGCCTGTGACAATGTCAGCCGCCAGATCAAGGTCAGCATCCTCAAACACCAACACGGGCGCGTTGCCACCTAGTTCCATAGAGTATCGTTTGATCGAGGTCGCGCCAGTGCGCATGATATGCTGGCCCGTCTTCGTTGAGCCGATCAGCGTGATTACTTGTGGAATGGTTGACGCACTCAATGCATCCGCCACCGCATAACTCTCGGTCGCCAGGATTTGCACAATCCCTTTGGGCAGCCCGATCTTTTCGCACAAGGCCCCGACAGCATAGGCCGAAATTGGTGTAGCATCCGACGGTCGAATGATAATTGGGCAACCTGCCGCCATAGCCGGTCCAATTTTAAAGGCAAGATTCAGCAGCGGGAAGTTCCATGCAAGAAACGCGACTGCCACCCCGGCCGGTTCATAAACCATGCGGTGCGTATGAGTACCTGCGCGATCCGCTATGCAATAGTCATGCAACCTTGCAATTTCTTCGGCGTAGAAATCCAACGAGGCAACCAACCGGTCCCAGTCTTCTTCGGTCTGCGCCCAAGGCTTGCCCATTTCGTGGTGGACACAACTTCGCAGCCAGTCTTCGTTTGCGACGACTTCATCACGCAACTTGCGCATCCATGCCTGCCGCTCTGCAATTGGCGCCGCCGCCCAGATGGGAAAAGCTGCCTTCGCTGCCTGCAAGGCACGTTCCACATCATCCATACCCGCGACGGCCACGGCGGCCACCGCTGTTTCTGTCGCAGGATTGGCCACTTCGCGCGTTGCAGAACCGTCTGTCAACGTGCCGTCGATGTACATTTGAGTTGGAAAATTCATCGCGTGGGCCTCAGTCAAACAGGGTTTCAATATTGGATTTGATCCTGTCACCGACATAAAGCGCCATCGCCTGAATGGTGGAGGTCGGGTTGACCGCCCCCGCCGTCGGAAAGATGGAGCCATCGACAATGAAAAGGTTCTTCACGTCGTGACTGCGACCCCAGCCATTCACCACCGAGGTTTCAGGGTCATCGCCCATCCGACAGGTACCCATCTGGTGCCACCCGGCACGCCACCACACCTTGTCGTCATTCTTGGACAGCACTTTCTTCGCGCCAGCCGCAAGCAGAATTTCCTTTGCCTGTTCTTCTCCATGACGCAGCATCTTTCGGGTGTTTCCGCCCAGGCGGTAGGTAATCTTTGGAGCGGGAATACCGTCACTGTCGGTCAGGTCAGGATCGAGCGTGACGCAGTTGTGTTGCTCGGGTAGGTCCTCGCTGACGATCGTGAGACCCGCCAGATACGGATAGATATTGTCCATGATCTCGCGGTGTTCGGCACCCCACGGGATTGGATTGTCGATGCCATACCCACCCAAAGCATAGGTCATTGGCGTCGTGGACCGCCCCGAGTGCAACCCGTATCCACGCACAAAACCGCGGTTCGGATCGGTCTCATAGAACTCCTGCGAAAGGATCGAGCAGGCCATAGGGCCCTCGTGCCCCAACATCGGTTCATCAAAGACACCGGCCACGCCAGTTAGCGGGTGAAACATCAGGTTCTTGCCGACCATGCCGTTACGATTGGCCAGCCCACCAGGGAAGGTTTTTGATTTGGAATTGAGCAACAGGCGCGGCGTACCGACACCGTTGCAGGCAACAACAACCAGCTCGGCACGTTGTTCATGCACTTGCCCGTCTGGCCCGTGATACAACACACCCGTCGCAAAGCCTGTGCTCTCATCCACAAGAATTTCGCGGACGCGGCACCCCGTGCGTAACTCAACGCCCGCGTTTTCCAGAATCGGCCAATAGGTGAAATTGGTGCCACCCTTGGCCCCTGCCGCACAACCCAGATCGCAGGTGCCCGCATTGACGCATTTCTGACGTCCATCGTGATCCTGACTGAGGATCGACACATCAGACGGCCACCAGTGATAGCCTTTTTCATTGAACCCTTTGGCGAGCGTCTGGCCCAGTTTTCCAATTGGGATCGGCGGCAATTCAGGACTGTAGTCTGGATAGGCAGGGTTGCCCCCCAGACCCGACACACCTGTATTGCGGTCGTTCATGTCGTAAAATGGCGCAATCGTTTCATAATCAACCGGCCAATCCGCCCCGACACCATCCAAGCTATGGGTGCGGAAATCTGAGGGCTTCATCCGAGGCCAATGGCCCAAAAAGTTGACCGTAGAACCACCGACTGCGTTGAAGTTCACAGGGGTGATGCAGCTGTCTTCGACATTGATCGGGTAGTCCTGTTTCAATCCCCGCACATTGGGATCGCAGGAGAACTTGCCGTAGCGGGCCAGCTCATAGTCGCCATCACGGCTTGGGAAATCCTCTTCGTCAAAACGCGGGCCTTGTTCAAGACACAAGATGCGCATCCGGGTTTCCAAGAGCGACCATGCGATGGCCGCACCAGAGGCACCCGCACCAATGATCAGAACATCAACGGGCTCATTTTGCATCGCGATATGCCTTTCCGCGCGCACGCACCGGTGCAGACAATTCATCCATCATCGCGTCACTTTCGCGATCAACGGGGTAGCCGTGGGGGTGGATGGGATGCGCGCCTACACCAACATAGGGGCGTGTGTCAGGGCGACTGTAGTAGCCCATGTATGTCAGCCGGACGAGCGTCTCAAAGTCTTGACCCTGTGCTGCTTCGACACGCTTCAATGTCGCGACCTTTTCATCCCTCGGAAGGGCTACGAAATCGTCCGAGACCGCGTCCAGGATTGTCTGTACGGATCCAGCCGGATCTGGCGCATAGGCTTGGGCGGTCGGGAGAAAATCCGCCACACCCAATGCGCCCGCTCCGGGGATTTTGCCATCTTCGCTCGGTGGTATGAGCTCATCCAGGATGGCATCCAGCACAGCTCTGTTGGTTTCATTCAACATGGTGGCCTACCTTTCCGATGTGCCCGATCGGGACACGGCATCAATGGCCACGGCCAGCAACAGGATCGCGCCCGAGAACATCAGCTTGTCCGCAGCGCTCGCGCCAGACAAATCCAGCCCGTTACCAAGCGAACCGATAACCAGCGCCCCAAGGATCGCGTTCCATACCGATCCACGCCCGCCAAACAATGAAGTGCCGCCAATGACCGCAGCGCCAATGGATTCCAGCAACAGCGAGCCACCGGCAAAGGCGGTGTAGCTGACGGACCCAAACCGCGACGCACCAAAGATACCGCCGATCGCCGCCATAAGCCCGACGATGGCAAAGGCCGACACACGGATGCGTTTGACGTTTATGCCCACCCGCCGCGCACTTTCAGGATTGCCACCAACCGAGAAGACTGAGCGCCCGTATGGCGTGGACGTCGTGATCCACCCAACAAGCGCGGTGATCGCCATGAGAAGAACGATAAGGAGCGGAACCGAGCGATAGCTGTTCAGCGTCGCCACTGTCGCCAGCATGAGCGCTCCGAAAAACGCGATCTGACCCCAGACAGCTGCTGTGCTGTCCAACTCCAATCCGCGTGCCTTACGCTGCCCTTGCTTGCGCAGGCTTAGCCACGCGAAGGCCGCAATACATGCCAGTGCCAGCACCCAGCCAAACACGTCAGGCAGAAGAACCCGCGCAAATCCGCGCACAAAGGGATCACCAACATTCAGGTTTCCCGTCGGCAGGATTTTCTGCATCAGCCCCTGAAAACCGAGCAAGCCTGCCAGTGTCACAACGAAGGACGGAATGCCCACATAGGCGATCAGAACACCTTGCGCTGTGCCCATAATGATGCCAACGCCCATGACGATTAGGCAGGCAATCGGGCCAGGAACGCCAGCCAGTACCAACACTCCCAGAAGCGCGGCACAGACGCCAGCGGTTGCCGCAGCTGACAGGTCAATGTCACCAAGCAGCAAAACAACGGTGATGCCGACTGCCAGCGTCGCAATCACGGCCGATTGCATGAAAAGGTTGTAGATGTTGCGCGGGCTTAGAAAAATGAACCGGATATTTTCAGCATTCGGATCACCCCAGAATTCCCAAAGCGGAACGGCAAGACCGAAGTAGGCCCAGATCGCGGCAAGTGCCAATAGCACCGGCACGAAGGCACCGAACCGAGTTTCGCGCATTATGCGCAGCCGGTCGATGAAAGAATGTTTGTGTTCAGGCTGCATTGCCGGCCTCGTCATCCAGGCCGCGCGTCATCGCGACGACAATTTCGTCAGGGGTGGTATCATCCTTGCGCCACGTTGCGACATTGCCGCCGTGACGCAGGACACAAATGCGGTCAGCGACCTCAAAGATGTCGCGCATATTGTGAGAGATGTAGACGACTGCGTGGTTAGTATCGCGCAGCCGTTTGACCACATCGAGAACCTGCCGCGTTTGTGCAACGCCCAAGGCTGCCGTCGGTTCATCCAGCATGACGACCGATCCATCGGCACCAACTGCGCGGGCAATGGCAATTGCCTGACGTTGCCCGCCAGACAATCCACCGACCTTGGCGCGTACTGATTGCAGCGTGCGCACCTGAAGACGGTCAATCGCCTCTTTTGCCTTCACTTCCATTTCAAGATCGTCGAGAGGACGCAAAAGACGCGGCAAAAAAGACCAACCAGATTTGACCGGTTCGGCACCAAGGGAAAGGTTCGCCGCAACATCTAAATTCTCGCATAGTGCGAGATCTTGATAGACGATCTGGATGCCAAGATCGCTTGCGTCATGAGGGGTATTCACAACCACTGGCGCTTCGTCGATGTAGAATTGGCCTTCGTCAGCGGCATGGGCCCCGGCCAGCACCTTCATCAGGGTGGACTTGCCCGCACCGTTGTCGCCGACCAGTGCCATAACCTCGCCACGGGCAACCTCAAAGTCGACACCGCGCAGGGCATGAACGCCACCAAATCGTTTGTGAATACCGCTCACACTAAGGTGAGGGGATGGGGCCACTGGCCCCACCTTGTTTTCATGTTTAGACATGTTTTTTCCGATTAACGACAGAAAGTCGTTTCTGCGGCTTCGCCTTGGCACACCATCTCTTTGGTGATCGATGCGTCGTTGGCGATGACATAAGCTACACCGTCAACGCCAACAGCCGAATATGACCCAACGGGAACATAAGCGACGGTCGCGCCAACACCGTTTTCAACGGTTTGTGGAGCAAGGTCCGAGAAGTCCTCGCCATTGACCAAGCGTACGGTCACTTGCGCGGCTGCTGCGGCCATATCTTCAAGCGGACGCCAGCCACATTGGGTCTGCTTTCCAAGCAACATCAATTGCTGCGCCTGCACCGTGCAGTCCAGACCGGAGACAGGAACCGTGCCCGCCATGCCTTGTTCTTCCATCGCGGCAATCGCCGCGCCGGCGTTACCATCGTTGGAGGACACCACGCCCTGAACATTATTGTTCAACTGCGTCAAAGCCTGGTCCATGGATCGGCGTGCAATCGCCGGATCCCATCCTTGGGTCCAGTTTTCATAGCCCATCTTGCGCGCTCCGCTTTCGTAGAGCTGCGTTAACGCACGCAACTGACCATTGTGGATCACAGCCGCGTTCGGGTCAGTTGGGGACCCCTTGAGCATGACCAACGTGTCACCATCCTTGGTGTTGTTGATCACATGCATCGCCTGATCATAACCCATGCCTTCTAAATCAGCCTGAACCCAAAATGTAGTATTTGTCGAATTAATCATCCGGTCATAGGCAATCGTTGGCACGCCTTCTTCGGCCGCCGTGTCAGCGATGATCGCCGAGCTTTCGCCATCAATCGGGATCACGACCAGTACTTTTGCGCCTTGCGTTAAGGCTTGTTCTGCCTGCCGTTGCTGAACGGATGTGTCGTTGTTAGCGTTGAAAACTTCGACCTTCACGTCGGGGGCAATCGTAGCCATCGTACGGACAAAGGCTGCGGCATCTTGTTGTTCCCAACGTGGGTTCACGTTTTCGGGCAACAGAAGAGCCACCATGTCCGCGGCAGCCACTGACTGGGCTGCAACACCTGCACTGACTATCATGGTCGTCGCAAGTAAACCTTTCTTTATTGTAGAAAACATCTTATTCTCCTAATTGATGTTTAGGCGCCTGCAAGGGCACTTTTTCGTCTGGTGGTTTTCCCGAAATTTCGGGTTGGATCAGGTAGTATGGCGTTGATTGAAGCCGGTGCCGTGCTACCACCACTCACTTGCGCACCACTGCAAACGGGTGGAAACTGTCGAGGTCATGATCAATATGTTAGTCCGTTCGTGGCCCCCCATTGCTGATGACGCCGCCTGGGGTCTCTCCAAGGGCGCTTTTCAACCTCTGGCTAGTGTCACTCAGGTGGTCATTCATCATCTTTTCTGCCTGCTTGTGATCCCGCGCTTTGATCGCATCCAAGACTTTGCGGTGGAACGGAATCGAACTTACGTTTTCGCGTGGGTCGCGGTTGGTCATGCGGATCGAACTTAGCAACGCCGAAAAAATCACCCCTTCCATCGACAGAAGGATCTCGTTGTTGGCGGCCCGCAAAATAGTGCGGTGAAACAGGGCGTCGGCTACCACAAAATCTTCAATAGAGTGAGATTCCTCTTCCATGCGAATTTGTGCGGCTTCGATGTCTGCATGCTGCGCATCTGTCCCGTGCAGTGCGGCCCAAGCAGCTGCCTTGGGTTCCATCATCTGGCGTATATCCAGCAATTGGCGCAAAAACATCGGTTTTGTATCAACAGACAGGTGCCAAGCTAAAACATCATCATCTAAGAGCGCCCAGCTGGCGCGACGCCGCACCCGCGTGCCGTTTCCGCGCTTCACTTCCAAAAGCCCTTTGCTGACCAGCAGCTTAACGCCCTCGCGGATCACAGATTTGCTAACACCAAAGCGCTGAGAGAGCTTACCTTCATCTTCAATCAGCGCATCTTCTTTGTAATGGCCGGCGACAATGCGCCGTCCAAGTTCTCTTGATATTTGCATAGCGAGCCCTGGCGCAACACCGTTCGCATCTTTCAGATCGTAGTAAAGTAATTCATTCATTTGTTTATAATAAACATCTGATGTTTGTTATGTCTAGATGAAATTTTCCAAAATGGATAGAAAGAACGAATGCACAGAGAACCTCATAGGTCTCTGACTATATTTATATTTTCGACCTCGGCACTAAGAGTGAGCAAAAATTGAGGGAACGCCAGAATCGAACTCCATTTCAAAATGATGCGATGTGCCCGGGCCAATTGTACTTCTTTGAAGGCGAACGGCGAATTTATATGATAAGGAATACAGCGCATTTTATTCTCTTTGCACCGCACCAAGGGGCAGAAAGGCGTAGCCTACGGACATTGGTACAAAACCCAATGAACTACGGAAAAGTCCGCATAGTAGACCTTTGGGATTGCCACAGCGAATGACTGCTTGGAGCCCACAATAACCGACGCTACGTTTAGCATGAATGACCGCTGAAAGGCGATTTGATCCCACGTAATACTTGCACTCTTGGGGCGATTTTGAGAGATAAACTAATGAAATATTTATTAGTGACTGCGATAATGAGCCTGATAATGAGCCTATAGATATCAAAGTAATTTTCGAAAACCGCATGGATCCTTTTCGTCCTGATGCCTCTTAGCTTAGCCCCTATGGCAAATATGCAGTTGGTGTACACAGCTGCACTCTGATTAATCCCAATCAAATTGACTTTTATCGCCTGAGGATGGCCTTAGCATAAAAAAGACGAACTATTGAAACTAAGATTCTGACTGTTAAGCCAAATATCTAAAGTTTAAAAATGACTTAACATTTCGTTGAATTGCTGATTAACTTTTTGACTAGTATAGAACTTGGGAGAACGTAATGAAAGTTTTGAAATTTGCGATTAGTGCTTTAGCCCTTTTAGGGTTAGTCGGTATAGCCGCTGCTGATACTAAAATTACCTATAAATCAGCAAAGTCTACTTCATCTTATTATCAAATGGCTGTCGAAATAGCAGAAGCCATGAAGCAAGGCTCCGGGGGTGAAGTGATCGTAACGGTCGAAGAAAGCCAAGGCTCTGTTCAAAATGTTATGGAGGTTATCGGGCGCACAAACAACTACGTCTTCACAACACCGCCAGTTTTGATCAAATTAGCACGTGGTGGAAAAGCCATGTTCGATGGCAAATCAAACCCTCGTTTTGACGAAATACGCGCGCTGTTCCCAATACCGTCCTTAACAATGCATTTTGTGATGTCAAAATCGTCCGGTGTTACAAGCTTCGAGGAAATGGCTGGCAAAACAATTTTGATTGGTAAGGGGTCATTTGGAGCGCGCGAGGGCGCCAAATATTTAAAACTCTTCGGTCTTGAAAACGAAGTTAAACTTGCAGAGGTGGAACTTTCAAATGCCGTACCTGCTTTGAAGAACGGACAGATTGATGGCTTTGTCACCGCAGGATCTTTCCCTGCACCCAATGTTATTGAGGCTGCA
>Ga0228620_1001098_pt1 | contig 11860 bp, 16 predicted proteins | sample 23DmetaG_FD_186030 | JGI IMG/M metagenome (GOLD analysis project Ga0228620, IMG submission 186030) | Seawater microbial communities from Monterey Bay, California, United States - 23D | ecosystem: Environmental > Aquatic > Marine > Coastal | place: USA: California | collected 2016-10-06 | reverse complement strand
GCTTAAACTAGAATCGTTCGATCATAAATTATTAGACTTGTCATGTAAGCAAATTATCGAAAGTATTAACGCGACACAGGCAAAAGTTGTAGGCCCAATTCCATTACCTACAAAACAAAGAATTTACTGTGTTTTACGTTCTCCTCATGTTAACAAAGATTCTCGTGAGCATTTTGAAATTCGTATACACAAACGAATTCTGGATATTTATCCACAAAATATAAATCAAGCACAATCGATTATTAATATCAATTTACCATCTGGTGTAAGTACAGAAATTAAATAAGTTTTAAAAATAATAAAACCTTACTTAATTTTTAAGCTAAAATAGATGTTATATAACTAAAGTAAGAAAGTCAAAAACATTCGTTTTTAAGTTAATTTTAGGAGACCTTTAATGGGACTACCTTGGTATCGGGTTCATACAGTAGTATTAAATGACCCGGGTAGATTAATCGCAGTACATCTAATGCACACATCACTTGTAGCTGGTTGGGCTGGTTCAATGGCATGTTACGAACTTGCTATTTTTGATCCATCTGATCCAGTACTTAATCCAATGTGGAGACAAGGTATGTATGTTATGCCATTTATGGCACGACTAGGTGTAACAGATTCTTGGGGCGGCTGGAGTATCACAGGTGAGAGTGTTTCAAACCCAGGTTTATGGAGTTTTGAAGGTGTTGCATTAACACATATTGTTTTATCAGGTCTTTGCTTCTTAGCAGCAATTTGGCACTGGGTTTACTGGGATCTTGAACTATTCCGTGATCCACGTACTGATGAGCCTGCTTTAGATTTACCAAAGATTTTTGGTATTCACTTATTCTTATCAGGACTATTATGTTTTGGTTTCGGAGCATTCCACGTAACAGGTCTTTTTGGCCCTGGTATCTGGGTTTCTGATGCTTATGGTATTACTGGTAAAGTTCAACCTTGTGCTCCATCTTGGGGAGCTGATGGATTCAACCCATTCAACCCAGGTGGTGTTGCTGCTCACCATATTGCAGCAGGTACACTAGGTATTCTTGCAGGTATTTTCCATTTAACTGTACGACCTCCACAACGTTTATACCGTGGTTTACGTATGGGTAACATTGAAACAGTACTTTCAAGTAGTATCTCAGCAGTTTTCTTCGCAGCATTTATTACTTCAGGTACAATGTGGTATGGAAGCGCTACTACACCAATCGAATTATTTGGTCCAACACGTTACCAATGGGATAGCGGTTACTTCCAACAAGAGATTGAAAGACGTGTAGAAGAATCTTTAGATGAAGGTTTATCAGCAAGTGAAGCGTGGTCACGTATTCCAGATAAATTAGCATTCTACGATTATATTGGTAACAACCCGGCTAAAGGTGGTCTATTCCGTGCTGGTCCTATGGACAAGGGTGACGGTATTGCAGAATCTTGGCTAGGACACCCAATCTTCAAAGATAAGGAAGGTCGTGAACTTACAGTACGTCGTATGCCGGCGTTCTTCGAGACATTCCCAGTTATCTTAGTAGATAAAGATGGTATTATCCGTGCAGATATTCCATTCCGTCGTGCTGAATCTAAGTATAGTATTGAGCAAGTAGGTGTTACAGTTGATTTCTATGGTGGTAAACTAAACGGTCAAGCATTCAAGGATGCTCCAACTGTTAAGAAGTTTGCACGTAAGGCACAACTTGGTGAGGTATTCGAATTTGATAGAACAAGTTTAGAATCTGATGGTGTATTCCGTAGTAGCCCACGTGGTTGGTATACATTTGGTCATGTAAACTTTGCACTATTATTCTTCTTTGGCCATTTATGGCACGGTGCACGTACAATCTTCCGAGATGTATTTACAGGTATTGGTGCAGAAGTTACAGAGCAAGTTGAGTTTGGTGTTTACGCTAAGCTAGGTGATCGTACTTCACGTAAGCAAGGTGCTGTATAAGATTTAACATTATCAAAGGATTAAAAAATGGAAGCGTTAGTATACACATTCCTACTAATAGGAACTTTAATGGTGTTATTCTTCAGTGTATTCTTCAGAGAATCACCACGTGTAATTAAAAAATAATTTCAAAAAGAAAAAGATTAAGAGAGAATTTTCTCTCTTAATCTTCATGTTCTTCAAATGGGTCCGCTAAAACTTTAGCATTTGGCCCAAAGGAAGTATAAATTGAATAACCTGTAACGCCTAACAATAAACTAGAGACAAAAATGATAAGAATTGTTGCTGTTTCCATAATAGAATAATTTCTTTAATAGAATGTACTAATATTATTGTTATGCTAAATACAAATATTATTTCTAATATTTTAAATAAACTATGGCTTTAAGAACACGATTAGGAGAAATCCTGAGACCACTAAATGCAGAATATGGAAAAGTTGCTCCAGGTTGGGGTACTACACCAATTATGGGTGTAGTTATGGCTTTATTCCTAGTATTTCTAGTTATCATTCTTCAAATTTATAACTCATCATTAATTTTAGAAGATGTTGATGTTAGCTGGACTACAGTAAACTAAGAAAAAACCGTTGTTATAGTTTAATTAAACTATAACAACGGTTTTTTTTTTGAAAGGAGAGAGAGGGATTCGAACCCTCGGAACCGTGAGATTCATCTGATTTCAAATCAGACGCAATCGACCAACTCTGCCATCTCTCCAATTGGTGTATCAATTAAAATATAATTGATACACCTTTATTTGTAAAGCCTAAAATTAATCAAATGTACCTTTTCCAGTAAATTTAACCTTAATAGGATTTGGATTCTTACCAATAGAGAATGGCTTGTTATTAACACCTACACGACCTGGATTAAGTTTTTCAGGGAAAACTCCATCTTTTGGATGTAGATATTGAACTTCACCACTTGGAAAAATACGATAAATTTTGTAATCTGTGATCTTGAAAGTACGAAGTTGAGTACCTAAAGCTAAACACTGTTCTTTACGTGCTAGATATAATAAGTTTTCGCCTGAACGCATAATTGCTGCACCACCTGTGGGCATTTCAAAAATTTGTTCTTTTTTACTTGTCCAAGTAATAGCATACTTTTCTTCTACCTCAGCAGCACGTAACCAACCACCTGTACTTCCTCCAAAAATTGGAGAAGGTGTTTGCATATTTAGAGTCATATTAAAAATCCCTATAAATTTAATGACAGTCAACTATTTTATGTAAAGTCTAAAAAAACTTGTACAACTATATGACTTATTATAGATTGTATTTTTTATTCTCAGCTTTAATGTTATTAAAAATTATTTAGACAGCCGTTATGACATTTGCCTTCAATAATAAGTTTTTAACAGTTTTTGTTGGTTGAACACCTGTGTTTAAACTCTTAACAATATTTTCAACATCTAATTTCGTTTCTTTTGTTAAAGGATTATAGAATCCTAGTTCTCGAATCGCTTTACCATCACGAGGACTCGTTGCTTGCATAACAACAATACGATACATAGGCTGACGCTTTCGCCCACAACGCTTAAATCTCATCTTTAGCATAACAATATTTTATAGACAATTAATTACTAAAGTAATTGTATACCATGATGTAACAAATGTAAATAAGACCATAAAATTAAGAAAAAATTTAAGTTAGCTTTATTAGAAAAAGGCGTTATAATTGTTAACTAGTTAGTTGTAAAGAAAAATAAAATTTATTTATTTATTAGTATGTGCTTCGGCAATTAAAATAATATGACTATTGCTATTGGTCAAACTCAAGAACGTAGCCTATTTGATCTTGTAGATGATTGGCTAAAACGTGACCGCTTCGTATTCGTAGGTTGGTCAGGTTTACTATTATTCCCTACAGCTTACTTATCAGTAGGTGGCTGGTTCACAGGTACAACATTTGTTACATCATGGTATACACATGGTTTAGCAAGTTCATACCTAGAAGGTTGTAACTTCCTTACTGCTGCTGTTTCAACTCCTGCAAACAGTATGGGTCACTCTTTAATTTTATTATGGGGTCCTGAAGCACAAGGTGATTTCACACGCTGGTGTCAAATCGGTGGTCTTTGGACATTCATCGCTTTACACGGTGCATTTGGTCTAATTGGTTTCTGTTTACGTCAATTCGAGATTGCTCGTCTTGTTGGTATCCGTCCATATAATGCTATCGCATTCTCTGGTCCAATTTCGATCTTCTTATCAGTATTCCTTGTATACCCACTAGGTCAAGCTAGTTGGTTCTTCGCACCAAGTTTTGGTGTTGCTGCAATTTTCCGTTTCTTATTATTCCTACAAGGTTTCCACAACTGGACACTAAACCCATTCCACATGATGGGTGTAGCTGGAATTCTTGGTGGTGCTTTACTTTGTGCTATTCACGGTGCAACTGTAGAAAACACACTATTCGAAGATGGTGATGCTGCGAATACATTCCGTGCATTCACACCAACACAATCGGAAGAGACATACTCAATGGTTACAGCAAACCGTTTCTGGTCACAAATTTTCGGTGTAGCATTCTCTAACAAGCGTTGGTTACACTTCTTCATGTTATTTGTTCCAGTAACTGGTCTATGGACTAGTGCAATCGGTGTAGTTGGTTTAGCTCTAAACCTACGTGCATACGATTTTGTATCACAAGAACTTCGTGCAGCTGAAGACCCTGAATTCGAAACATTCTATACTAAGAACATCCTTCTAAACGAAGGTATCCGTTCATGGATGGCTGCTCAAGATCAACCACACGAAAACTTTGTATTCCCAGAGGAGGTTTTACCACGTGGAAACGCCCTTTAATAATGTAGCTGGTAGAGATATTGAATCTACTGGATTTGCCTGGTGGTCAGGTAATGCCCGTTTAATTAACGTATCTGGTAAATTACTAGGTGCACACGTAGCACACGCTGGTGTTATGGTATTCTGGTGTGGTGCAATGACACTTTTCGAAGTTTCACACTACATCCCAGAAAAGCCATTATACGAGCAAGGTTGTATTCTTTTACCTCACCTAGCAACACTAGGTTGGGGTGTTGGTCCTGGTGGTGAAATTACAAATACTTACCCATACTTTGTTGTAGGTGTAGTTCACTTAATTTCATCAGCAGTACTTGGTTTCGGTGGTATTTACCACTCACTAATTGGTCCTGATACTCTAGAAGAGTCATTCCCATTCTTCGGTTACGATTGGCGTGACAAGAACAAGATGACAACAATTCTAGGTATTCACTTATGTCTTCTAGGCATCGGTTCATTCCTTTTAGTAATTAAAGCAATGTACGTAGGTGGTGTATATGATACTTGGGCACCAGGTGGTGGTGACGTTCGTATTATTACAAACCCAACACTAAACCCATTTGTTATTTTTGGTTATGTTCTACGTTCACCATTTGGTGGTGACGGTTGGATTATGGCTATTAACAACATGGAAGATCTTGTTGGTGGTCACATCTGGGTAGGTGTTTTATGTTTAACAGGTGGTATCTGGCATATCACAACTAAGCCATTCCCTTGGGCACGTCGTGCTTTTGTTTGGTCTGGTGAAGCATACCTATCATACAGTCTAGCTGCACTATCTCTAATGGGATACTCTGCTGCAGTTTACTCATGGTATAACAACACTGCATACCCAAGTGAATTCTATGGTCCAACAGGTCCAGAAGCTTCACAATCACAAGCATTCACATTCTTAGTACGTGACCAACGTCTAGGTGCTAACGTAGCATCTGCTCAAGGTCCAACAGGTCTAGGTAAGTACCTAATGCGTTCACCAAGTGGAGAGATTATCTTCGGTGGTGAGACAATGCGTTTCTGGGATTTACGTGCACCATGGGTAGAGCCATTACGTGGTCCAAACGGTCTTGATATTAACAAGATCCGTAACGATATTCAACCATGGCAAGAGCGTCGTGCAGCTGAATATATGACACATGCTCCACTAGGTTCATTAAACTCAGTAGGTGGTGTAGCAACAGAGATTAACTCATTTAACTATGTATCACCACGATCATGGTTAACTTGTTTCCACTGGTTTGTAGCATTCTTCTTACTTGTAGGTCACTGGTGGCACTCAGGTCGTGCTCGTGCGGCTGCTGCAGGTTTCGAGAAAGGTATTAACCGTGAAACTGAGCCAGTACTATCAATGCGACCAATTGACTAAGCATTCAGAAAAAGATTTATCTTTTCAACACTGAAATTGTTTTAAATTGGAAAAAAAAATAAAGAATAGAAATTTTATTTCTATTCTTTATTTTTTTTAACATATAAAATCACTAAAATGATTGATACTAGAATTATCTAGCATGGCAAAAAATTCATGGTCGTTAAAAGTCGAATTTTCAGTTTTCCAAAAATCTGAACCAGGCATCATATCAGGTAATTTCTCATCAGAAGGAGATGATTTTTCAAATTTATAACGATTGAACTTATCCACACCATGTGCTAAAAGATCTAATTGCCCTTCAATTTTTTGAGCAATTGTAAAATTGATAAATGGACATAAATCAAAACCCATCAATTTAGGATAAAGCTTACGACCAAAGTTAAACATAGGATCCGTAACTAACCAAATATAATAAACTGGATAAAAATATGGATTAATGTTTAAAAACATTTGAATCATAATTCGTAACTCAGCCACTAATATCCAAACACGCCACCAGAACCAAGTAGCCTTAAAAAAACCTCTAAATAATACTTCGAATGCATCTGCAATCTCTGGATTATCAAACTCGAAATGCATATCAAGAATCCTTTTCTTTTTTAGAACATAAAAATGTACGACTAATATTTGTTATAACAAAAAAAAATACTACAAGTTTGTAACTTGTAGTATTTTAACATAAAACGATATTCTAAAAAAGGACTTTTAAAAAGTTAATAAAATATCTGAGTTCTTATTTTTTCTTTACTTCTGCTAATTCCGATAAATTGAAGTTAGCTGTGTTAACACCATTGTAGTTAACACTTTCAAAACGGACAGTTACGCCATATCTTACTTCAGTATCGTCAATTGAGGCAACTTTTCCATCTCTTCTAAACCAGTACGATTCCTCCCGTAAAATTTTTACCATTGAACCACGTTTAATAGCCATAAAATAATATAGAATCAATTAATGAATAATTACTTTGATTATAAATTAGAACCATAAAAAAATTACAAGTTTTATTGTCAAATTTAAGTAAGAATTGTTACATTAAAAGTAGAAGACTAATAGTTTAAAATAATAGGAAATTAATTAAAATGAATCTAATAAAAAAAATAGCGGCAACATTCGTCGCTTTATTAACCTTAGGGTTTTTATTAGGGCAAAGTTATTTTGGGCCAAATATTAAAACATACTTTGGGCCAAGTACTCTTTTAGCAGAAAACAATACAAGTTCAAATCTACCAAAAGATTCTATCCCGAGTTCAAAAATGACTTATGGTCATTTCTTAGAATATCTTGATATGGGTTGGGTAACAAAAGTCGACTTATATGAAAATGGTCGAATGGCTGTAATTCAAGCATCAAGTCCTGAACTAGGTAACCGCCCACAACAAATCCGAGTTGAAATACCAGCAGGTGCTTCACAACTAATTACTAAATTAAGAACATCAAATGTTGATTTTGATGCACATACTAACCAAACTGATAATTTAGGTGGCACTCTTAAATTCCTTGGTAACTTCGTATTACCATTAGGTTTACTTGGCTTAGTATTTTTACTATTCCGTTCACGAGCACGACGTGGCGGTGGCGGAGGAAGCAACATGGGTGGAGGCCCTGGTCAGCTTATGAATCTAGGAAAAGCTAAGAATGAGTTCCAACTAGATGCAAAGACTGGTGTAATGTTCGCTGATGTTGCTGGTATTGAAGAAGCAAAAGAGGAATTTGAAGAAATTGTTACTTTCTTAAAAACTCCAGAGAAATTCACAGCTGTCGGAGCTAAAATTCCACGTGGAGTTATGTTAGTTGGACCACCAGGTACAGGTAAAACATTATTAGCAAAAGCAATTGCTGGTGAAGCTGGTGTACCATTCTTAAGTATTTCAGGATCAGAATTCGTTGAAATGTTTGTTGGTGTAGGTGCATCACGTGTACGTGACCTATTTAAGAAAGCAAAAACAAACGCTCCTTGTATTATCTTCATTGATGAGATTGATGCTGTCGGACGTCAACGTGGTGCTGGTGTTGGTGGTGGTAATGATGAGCGTGAACAAACACTAAACCAATTACTAACGGAAATGGATGGTTTTGAAGGTAATACTGGTATCATTGTTGTTGCTGCAACAAACCGAGTTGATATCTTAGATTCAGCATTATTACGTCCCGGTCGTTTTGATCGCCAAATTACAGTAAATTTACCAGATGTAAAAGGCCGCTTATCAATCTTAAAAGTACATGCCCGAAACAAGAAGTTTAATAAAGATGTAAGTTTAAATAAAATTGCTCAGCGTACACCAGGTTTCTCTGGTGCAGACCTAGCAAACTTATTAAACGAAGCTTCAATTTTAGCAGCTCGTCAGAAGACAACAGAAATTACATCAAATGATATTAGTATCTCTGTTGATCGTATCCTTACGGGATTAGAAGGTAACTGTCTAAAAGATAGCCGTAGTAAACGACTAGTAGCATACCAAGAAATTGGTAAAGGTCTTACAGGAACAATGCTTAGTGACCATGATCCTGTAGAAAAAGTAACATTAATTCCGCGTGGTAACCGTACCGGTCTAACATGGTTTACAGCTGAGGAAGATCAAGGACTTATATCACGTGGTCAAATTTTAGCCCGTATTATTGGAACATTAGGTGCCCGTGCTGCAGAAGAGATCATCTTTGGTGAAGCAGAGGTTACAACTGGTGCACAAGCTGATATTATGCAAGTAACATCTATGGCAAGACAAATGGTAACACGCTATGGAATGTCACCTGTTGGACCTATTGCATTTGAAGATGAAACAAATAATCAAGTCTTCTTAGATGGTACACAAACTGGTGGATCGACAATGACATTAGATACAACAACAAAAATTGATACAGAAGTTCAAGACATTGTTAACTATTGTTACGAACAAGCGAGAGCTATCTTATCAGAAAATCGTGTAGCTATGGATCGTTTAGTTGACATCCTAATTGAAGAAGAGACAATCGAAGGCCCACGCTTCCGCGAAATTCTTGGTGAATACACAGAAGTTCCTGAAAGAAAGAAATACGAATCTTACTTCTCAAAAGGGTAAAAAAAAATAATGAAGATAGTTTAAAAAACTATCTTCATCCTAAAATTAACGAAATTATTCTATTATGGAAACAGCAACAATTCTTATCATTTTCGTCTCTAGTTTATTGTTAGGCGTTACAGGTTATTCAATTTATACTTCCTTTGGACCAAATGCTAAAGTTTTAGCAGATCCATTTGAAGAACATGAAGATTAAAAAAAGATTAAGAGAGATTTTTCTCTCTTAATCTTTTTTATTTTCTAGTTTAATTACATTTGGTAATTACATGAAATGGCGGAGAATGGATTTGAACCATTGACCTTCGGGTTATGAGCCCAACGAGCTACCAGACTGCTCTACTCCGCGTTTCTTTTATTATAGCAGGATTACTTACAATATTAGAACAATTTAGTCGAACGTACACCACTTAGTAATAAGAAAAGTAAGACTAAAGCCCAAACAAAACCTTGCAATTTGCTATCTGTTGTTTTTGGACTGCCTAATAATCCCGTAGATACATTGAAACTTTGTACAGCTCCATCCTTACTTGGTAAGCGTAGTAAAATCAAAAATATTAAACCAATACCACAACCTGTCCAAATTACTTTTAACATTTATTTATATTTTAGATAAATGAGATTAGTCACCTTGAATCTTAAGAAGACCAAAACCTAATGAAAGGCCAAATAATGTCATCGCGATACATGCAGCTGACGTACTTAAAATTTCACCCATGATAAAATCCTTTAATATATTATTTTATTTAATTATTTTTAGTTGGTAAATACCAAAAACTTAGAAACCGTTACGACCCCAAACAACAAGTGCTAATGAGAATGTAAACGTAGTCATTAAAGTTGCCCAACCTAAACTTAAAACGTCCATTTTTTAATCCTTAAACTTTTACTTTTCAATTTAATATTAACATATACAGTCTGTTACTGTATACTTATAACTATTATTATAATAATATTTATCTATTTTCATAAATTGATATTATTTAAAACATATGTTACAATAAAATTGTTAAAATCATTCAGGAAATAAATTAAAAGCGGCAATTAAAAAATGGTTTATGTACCTAAAGGATTTACAACCGATCCTTATTTTAATGCAATTGGATCAAAGGCACCTGATTTTCGTGCTTGGGGCGTTGTCTACTTAAAACGTAAAGAACGTCGGGGTTTACGTAAACGGGTACTTTATAAGCAATATGCAAGACGCGGTCGATTTACATTAGGCGATTATAAACGTAAAAAAAATTTGGTATTAATCTTTTTTCCATACAATTTAGATTTTGATGGAAATATGCAGATATTAAAATTTAATGAACGGTATGAAGAATTTAGAGCACTAAATACAGAAATACTGGCTATAGGTAATGATTTTTGTTATGTAAAACGTTATAATTTGTCTGTCTCCCAAAAATTTGGTGGGCTAAAAGGTTTAAAATTTCCTTTAATCTCAGATGTATGGCGAACTATTTCACTTGGGTATGGTATAATTGGTACTAATTATAAATCTGCCCAGCATTCGATATTCATTGTAGATAAATTTGGCAAAATTCGTTATACCGCGTTGTATGATACAAGAATAGGTGCTAACGTTGGCGAAGTGTTAAGAATTTTACGTGCTGTACAATATCTTTATCGACGCCCTCTACGCGTTTGTCCACCTGAATGGGAACCTGGTCAAGAAACAGGAAAACTTGGAACGATTGATCAATCTGAAGCATACTTCGGCTACTTAGAATGGTTAAATCAACCAACTAAACCTGCGAAATAGGACTCATATTCAGATCGTATTAAACGTAGAACAAAATATAAGAGTAAAAATTGAAATATGAAACAAAAACTTAAAACACGCAGTTCTGCAGCAAAGAGATACAGAAAAACAAGAACAGGTAAAGTTGTTCGTCGTATGGCTTATAAAGGCCATATTCTAGAGAAAAAAAGTCAAAAACGTAAACGTAATTTACGAACTAAATCGCTTGTTTTCAAAGGTGAACTACGCGCTATTAGATTAATGTTACCTAATTAAAGAAGAAAGGAGAATTAAAAATGGTAAGAATTAAACGTGGTAATGTTGCACGTAAGAGACGTAAAAAAGTATTAAGTCTAGCAAAAGGTTTTCGCGGAACTCATTCAAGATTATTCCGTGTATCTAACCAACAAGTAATGAAAGCATTACGTTATTCTTATATTGGTCGAAAACAGAAAAAACGTCAATTCCGTCGTCTATGGATTACTCGAATTAACGCATCGACCCGTTCAACGAGTAATTTAACTTATAGTCGTTTTATGAATAAAGTTAAAACATCAAACATTGCTTTAAATCGAAAAATGCTTTCACAATTATCGATTTTAGACCCACAAACTTTTAGTAAAATTCAGACATTAGTTATCGAAAAGACAGCTAACTAAAATAATAAATCCGCAAAAAAAAACCTCTTTATGCTTAAAGCATAAAGAGGTTTTTTTTATTTTACATTTTTAAATTACTTGAACTTACCAGAAGTCGAGGCAATCAAGAATGCTGCATATGTTAAGAAGAAACCAAGCGTAAAGTGAGCTAAACCAACAAGACGAGCTTGAACAATTGATAAAGCTACTGGCTTATCACGCCAACGAACTAAGTTCGCTAAAGGTGTTCTTTCATGTGCCCAAACTAAAGTTTCAATTAATTCTTGCCAGTAACCACGCCAAGAAATTAAGAACATGA